>JAEEGI010024364.1_pt1 | contig 11798 bp, 10 predicted proteins | sample 8958751 | NCBI WGS metagenome assembly JAEEGI01 (sample SAMN16246545, study PRJNA631951) | gut metagenome | biome: gut microbiome; feature: rumen; material: KS-attached | host: Bos | place: Iran: Karaj | collected 2018-10 | reverse complement strand
GGGCACCAACAAGCACTGGGCGTTACTGGCCAACGCCTTTGATGAATCGCTGTTAAGGGACCGGATTACTGCCTGGATGGGAGATCAGCTGGACTTTGAGTTTACGCCACGCGGCGTTCCGGTCGATGTGGTAATGAGCGGGCAGAAATTTGGTGCCCGTTATCTGGGCAGTTTTTATCTGACCGAAACCGTCCGGGTCGATACCAATCGTCTGGAGATCGATGAGCTGAAGGAAAAGGATACCGAACTGCCGAAGATCACCGGCGGCTATCTGGTGCAGAACGCCCTGCAGGTCCGGGCCGGTTCGCCAGACAGGTTCTATACTTCCCGCGGGGTTGACTGGGCTACCCATACCCCCAGCTTTGACACCGAAGAAGATGTTATTCCGGAAGAGGATGATGAGAAGCACGGTCCTCTGGGAGAAAACATTTCCGAATCCTTGGGAGACGGTTATGAGAACCATGTTCAGCAGGACTACATCCAGCAACACATTCAGAAAGTTGAGGATGCGCTGTTTGCTGAAGGAGCCGAATACCGCGAGCTGATGGACATTGAGTCCGCGGCCAAGTACTGGCTGGTAAACGAGCTGACCCAGAATAACGATGCCTTCGCTACCGGCAGCACCTACATCTACAAGAAACGCGATGTTAACGGCGTAGTTGGCAAGATCTACTGGGGCCCGTTATGGGACTTTGACTTTGCCTATGACCGCAATTATACCTATGACGGCTTTACCGGCGGCCATCTTTATACCAAGGCGATGTTCTGCCACCGTGAGGAAGGCTGCATAGCTGATGAAATCCGCAAACAGTGGCCGGTGCTTAAGGCCGCTGTCGAAGAACTGGTCAGAGACGGCGGTCTGATTGACCAGTATTACGCGGAGACCAGAGCGTCAGGCCAGAAGGACCTGGAGATCAATCATCCGGATGACACTAACAAATATGAATACTATGTAGAGAAACTGAAGGACTGGCTCACTAACCGGCTTGCCTGGATGGACAACAATCTCGGCAGTATTGACGATATCGTTCACATGATCCGTTATGAAGTCGACGGAAAAGAATGGGAGACAGAGATAGTCGAGTTGGACCATGATTCCAACCTTACCTACAAACAACCGGAGAAGGAAGGCTATGTCTTCATTGACTGGCTGGATGAAAACGGCAATCCGGTAGAACCGGGCATAAGGCCTGAACGCGACATGACGCTTCATGCCAGCTACCTTTCCAATGAACAGGCAACCCATGGTGAAGACATCTTTTTCCCCAAGAGCAGCGATATCGTCCGCCCGGGTTACTTCCGCAATTACACGATCACCTGCCAGGTCATTCCAACGGACGCTCAGGACAGAAAGATTACCTGGAAATCCTCAGATGAGGACTTTGCGACCGTAGATGAATACGGTGTTGTGACCTATAATCCTCTGCCTGAGGATCAGGAGTCAGTGACGGTCACCATTACGGCGACTCTTTACAACGGTGTCTCCCGCGATTTCGTCCTGACCGTAACCTCAGCCCCGCTGCCGGTTGCCAAAGCGATAAAACCGCTTAAGGATGAAGTCGAACTGACAGTTGGCCAGCAGTATGGCTTTATGGTAACTACTGAACCCGACCCGGCGGTCATCGACCTCTACGAGTATGCTTCAGATGATGAAAAGATTGTAGCGGTAGACGCAACCGGCATCATGACGGCACAGGCGGTGGGGGAGACCACGGTAAGAGTCAGTGCTACGGTGTACGACGAAGGAGTTGAAAACGTTCTGACCGCGGAGATCAGAGTAGTTGTTGCGGAAAGAAAGCTGGATCCCAAGCCGGCTGTTGATTCAACTGCCCTGTTGTGGATTGCGGCAGGCTGCGTGATCATTGGTTCGGCCGTCTGGTTTATCAGTCGGAAGAAGAAAAACGAATAATGAGAAAAGCCCGGGAATCAATTGGTTTCCGGGCTTTGATGATCAGTTCAGGTATTCTGCGCAGGTTTAACGGCGATGATAGGCTTCCGCGATGCGGGCGACCTGCTGCTGATCGCCGGAAAGGATCACCCGGGTGGTGCCGTTGTCCCAGTTGCAGGTGAAGATGACATCCTGGGCCTCTTCCATCAAACGGCAGAAGAAGACCGACAGTTCGTTGCTTTCCTTCAGGGAAGCGGGCAGATCGAGGATCAGGCAGGCTCTGGCCGTCTTGGGATGACGGTCAGCCAGAAAGTCAAATACCAGACTGCTGCGCTTGATGCGCAGTCCTTCCTTGACATAGGGGTCGTTGAAGAAGGCTTCCAGCTGTTCGGCGGTAAAGCGCCAGGCCCCGCCGACCTTCTCGCCCTTCAGCAGTCCTTCAGCCAGATAAGTACGCAGCGTGCGGGTCGTAAAGCCGCTCATCATTGCCAGTTCATTGAGATCATAGGTTCTGTCCATGCTATTTACCTCCAGAGATGGTGTTAACCATCTTCTGTCTAAATCATAACAAGCCCATTACGGCCTGCCAATTTGAAAAGCAGCCGGTTTTTCCTATCCGAAAGAAAAGGCACTAAAGTGCCTGGTCGTAGTCGTTTCTGGCTCTCTGCAGCATTTCCTCATAGGAGTACTTACAGCCGCAGTAGTTCTGGCGGTAGATGTGGTGTTCAGCGGCCAGCCTGTCCCCTTTTTCCAGACCGCCGTCCTTCTTGAAGTCGGAGAAGAAGTAGCGGACCTGCGGGTATTTCTGCTGAAGCCTTTCGCCGATCTCATTGAGCACCCGGCTGTCCTTCTGGCGGGAAACGGTCATAACCGTGGTGAAGTAATCATAACCGTTTTCAGCGGCATAGGCCATGGCCGGTTCCATGCGCAAACCGTAACACAAATGGCAGCGCCGGCCGTTTTCCGGTTCATCCTTCAGCGGCTCCAGCTTTTCATGATAGGCCTCGCCATTAAAGGGCGTTTTGATGACCTTGATGTCCGTACCCTTTTCCGCGTTATATTCGCTGATCAGCCGGCACAGTTCACTATAACGCAGTTCGTATTCTTCCCTGGGGTAGATGTTGTCGTTGTTATAGTAAAGAGTCAAATCAAAGTACTCACTCAGATACAGCGCCGGATAGCTGACGCAGATCCCGCAGCAGGCATGCATCAAAAGGCTGGGCTTACGGTCCAGCTGTTTTATTTTTTCAATCTCGCTGAGCTGCAGCGAATAGTAATGTCTCTTAGAGTCTTTTCTCATATGATGAACATGCTGTCGCCGAAGGAGAAGAAGCGGTACTGTTCCTCAATGGCATGCTGATAGGCCTCGAAGATGAAATCCTTGCCGGCAAAGGCACTGATCATCATGATCAGGGTGCTCTTGGGCAGATGGAAATTGGTGATCATGGCGTCAATGGCCTTAAACTGATAACCCGGATAGATGAAGATGTTGGTCTCGCCGCAACATTCTCTGAATTCGCCGTATTTCTGCATGACCGATTCCAGCGTTCTGACCGAGGTGGTGCCGACACCGATGATGCGCCGGCCCTCCTTCTTGGCGGCGTTGAGCACTTTGGCAGCCTCTGCGCTCATCTGGTAGAACTCGGTATGCATGACATGCTCGCTGATGTCCTCTACGCTGACCGGCCGGAAGGTTCCTAAGCCGATGTGCAGGGTGACATCGACGAAACGGCAGCCCTTCTGTTCGATCTCGTTGATCAGCTCGGGAGTGAAGTGCAGACCGGCAGTTGGCGCGGCCGCGGAGCCGGCGACCTTGGAATAGACGGTCTGGTAGCGCTCGGGGTCCGCCAGCTTTTCCCGGATGTAGGGCGGTAAGGGCACTGTACCCAACTTGTCAAGAACTTCCATAAAGATGCCCTCATAGATCATCTCCATGAAGCGGATGCCGCTTTCTCCCAGTTTCCGGCAGCGGGCATGCAGCTGGCCGTCACCGAAAGTGATGACGGTTCCTTCCTTGATGATCTTGGCGTTACCGGCCAGACACTGCCAGATGTTGTCGCCTTCATCTCTTAACAGAAGCAGCTCGACATGGCCATCTTCCCTGGTGCCGTTGAGCCGGGCTTCCTTGACGCCGAAAAGCCGGGCAGGAATGACCCGGGTGTTGTTGCGGACGATGATGTCATCGGGACGCAGAAACTGGGTGATGTCGCGGAAGTGGTGGTCCGAATAGGTATGATTCTTCCGGTCAACGACCAGCAGGCGGGAAGCGCTGCGGTCGGCCAGCGGCGTCTGAGCGATCAGCTGCTGAGGCAGCTGGAAATCAAAATCATCGGTTCTCATGATCAGAATCCTCTTTCATCAAACTTGCTTTCATCGAGAAGCTGCTGCTTGAACTGCGGGAAACGATCCTCCTTAATGGCCTGACGGATGTCTTCGGTCAGCTTAAGCAGGAAGCGGAGGTTGTGAATGGACATCAGCCGGGTGCCGAAGCCCTCTTCACAGCGGAATAAGTGGTGGACATAGGCGCGGGAGAAATTCCGGCAGCAGTAACAGTCGCACTGCGGATCGATCGGCCGGAAGTCTTCAGCGTATTCCTTCTTCTTGATGTTGATGCGGCCCTGGGAAGTCATCAGGGTGCCATGGCGGGCAATGCGGGTAGGCAGAACGCAGTCGAACATGTCGACGCCTCTTTCCACCGCTTCCAGAATGTCATTGACGGCCCCGATACCCATCTCATAGCGCGGCTTGTCCTCGGGCAGGAAAGGCAGTGTGTAATCCAGCATGCGGTAATGGGTCTCCTTGGATTCACCGACGGAAGTACCGCCGATGGAATAGCCGTCAAAGTCCATGTCGACCAGCCTTTCAGCGCAGTATCTGCGCAGATCGGCATATTCACTGCCCTGAACGATGCCAAAGAGAGCCTGGCTTTCCATGGTGTGGGCGGCCTTGCCGCGCTCAGCCCAACGCAAAGTCCTTTCCACGGAATCGCGGACATACTCATAGCTGGAAGGATAGGGAATGCATTCATCAAAGCTCATGGCGATGTCGGAGCCGATGGATTGCTGAATACGGATGGAGTCTTCCGGGGACATGAACAGTCGGGAGCCATCCAGATGGCTCTTGAAGTGGACGCCTTCCTCGCTGATCTTGCGGGTATCGGCCAGGGAAAAGACCTGATAGCCGCCGCTGTCAGTCAGAATGGGTCCGTCGTAATTCATGAAGCGGTGCACGCCTCCGGCCATTTCCAGTACCTGCGTTCCCGGCCGCAGCCAGAGATGATAGGTGTTGGCCAGAATGACCTGCGCCTTCATGTCATAGAGTTCCTCGGGTGAGATGAACTTGACGGACGCCGCGGTTCCGACCGGCATGAACATCGGCGTCTCAGCGGTGCCGTGCGGTGTATGGATCAGTCCGGTCCTGGCTTTGGACCGGCTGCAGGTATGGGTGACTTCAAACTTGAAAAACTTGCTCATGGTATTGCCCTCGCGTAAATATCTTATCACAAACAGGCCGACATTAGTACTCGTACAGCAGCCGCAGAAGAACCGGTGAGGCTGGTGAAAAGGCGGTAAAAAGCGGCTTATTTATCTTTATTTATTCACTAAAACGGGATTATCGTATAGAATAAAATAGAAAAGGTATCGGAAAGTGTTTGCGACGTTATATGGAAAAGTCTTAATAGGTTGCCTGTCAGCGCTGACGCTCATATCTTTTGTTGCGACTCTGGCGGGCAAGAAGAGTACGGACAGCTATACCAGCGTGGTGATGGCCGGGCTGGCTTTTGGTCTGATTGAGCTTACCTGGATGGCCGGCACTACCGATCTGGTAACCTTCGCCGATAACATCGTCTTACTGGTCGGCTCTATCCGCGTTTTGTTCATCACGGTACTGGGCTACATGGTGGCCAACTATTTCATGACCAGAAACGGCCGCAAGCTTGACAGTAAGATCCTGATCTTTACCCTCATCCAGGTCATCATCCTGGTTGATGTCAACGTCTTCTATCTGCTGATCTTCGGATATACGGCGGAGATCGGCCTGACCAAGGGGTCGCTCTATCCGGCTCCCTATATCATCTTTGCCCTTTACGGCGTATTGCTGGTGATCCTTCTGCTGACCAGCGGCAAGAAGGACATCATCTCCCTGGTCTGCGCGGGTCTGATGATCATCGGCGGCATCAGCCAGGTGCTGACGGAACAGCTGCCCTGCATTTATCTGGCCTTCATCCTCATCGTGCTGATTGCCACCTTCACCCTGCCTAACCGCAAGGGTGCTGCCCGTCAGCCGGAAGCGGAAGAACCGGCCGGAGAGATCCTGCCGCCTGCAGAAGAACTGACTGAACAGCCGCAGGACGAGCAGCCGGTAATCAGCGAACCGCTGGAACCGCAATGGCAGTTAAATGAAGCGGAAGAGCAGCCGGTTGGAGAAGTTACCGGTCCGACAGCCGTTGTCAGCAGCGTTGAGCAGCTGCCTGAATATACCTTTGATTTCATTGACGAAGCGCTCATGGATGAGCCGGCTCCAACGGTTGCCAGCGAACCGGTCAGCGAAATGCCGGCTGAGGAAGCAACAGCCAGTGAGCCGATCGTCATTGATGACATCCCCGAATTGAAACAGATCGAAGAACTGATCGAAAGTGAGACCTTAACGGATCTGCCGCCGCAGGAAATCCCGCAGCCCAAAGAGCCGAAACCGCAGGAGCCGGTGAATGAGGAAACTGACATCCAGCAGCTGCTGAATCAGATCAGTGAGACCATCTCCGAAGATTCCTATCAGGAAAAACCGTCAGAAAGCCGCGAAGTCGCGGAAAACACTTCATCTTCCCTGGCTGCCATTCAGCAGGCCTATGACCGGGAGATTGAAGCTGACAAAGAACAGGAGAGAAAACAGCAGCAGCGCCAGCAGCAGCATAATGAGAAGATCATCAGCAAGCCGGTCATCTCTCCGCTCGGCCCGGTAGAAAGACCGCAGCCCAACACCATGTCCGCTCTGGCTGCCGTTACCGGACTGACCGCAGCCGCCACGGCCGCCGCAGCCCTGAATGATAACAAACCGGAAACAGAGAGCGCCGAAAGCACTCTGCCACAATCTCCGGTAAGCGAAGAACTGCCGATTGTTTCTGCCGTTGCGGAAACCGGCAAACTGGAACCGGAAGAATTGCCGTCCGTATTGCCATCTGAAGAACTGCCGACTGCGTTACCGCCGGAAGAAATGCCTTCAGATGTGTTGCCGGTGGCTGAGGAACCGGTGGTACAACCGGTCATCGTTCCCACGGAAATAATGGCTCCGGCCGCTCCAAAGGCTCCGGTATCCGAAGTCTCGACCCAAGTCTGGCCGCAGCCGCCGCATGTCGAGCTGGAGAACCGGCCGCTCATCATTCCCTCTGACGTCTTGCCGGTCAGCGTTAAGCCGGCTCCCCAGCCGGAAAGCCTGTTCTACAGCAAGCCCCAGCCGGTTGCCAAGGTGCCGTTAAATGAGGTGTCTGCGCTTGAAGGCGGACAGGACAAGGCGCTAAAACCAAAGCGCAAGTCCGTCAAGTTCGTTCAGACCCCAAGCAATCTGCCCAGCATTGAGGAGATCATTACCGCCTCTCAGATCGCTCATAAGCAGCCAGGTGAAACCGGCAGAATAACGGACAGCGACAGAGAAGAAACCCCGGTCGAAGAGAAGACCGAGAAAAAGCCGGCTTACCGGCCACGGCGGAGGAAGAGCCTGCGCATCATGGTCATCGGATCGATGTCCAGTGAGGTGCGCCTGATCTCTGATGCCCTGAAGAAACAGAAAAACTACCGCGTCGACGTCATTGACGACGGCTATCTGGCCATGGAACTGCTGGCCGGGCCGTTTGCCAAGGTCTTCGATGCCATCGTGGCTGTTGATCAGCCTTCCTACAGCGACATCTACGCGACCATCAGAATGGTCAGGGACTGCGAGGTAAGCGAGATTGCTTCTCTGCCGATCATCTGCATCATCAATGATGATCCGCGGCGCAGCCTGACAATGCAGCACAGCGGTGTGGATGTCTTTGTGAAGCGGCCTCTGAGCATTGACGAACTGAACGAAGTCCTCAGAGAGCAGCTCGACAGGCACGGATGGTAAGGAAAGGAGTTAGACAGAGAAAGTGAAAGACAGATCATATGAAAGATTCGGCTCCGGCTCCGGCGATGACTGGATGGCCCAGGAGCGCCGTTACGAAGCCAAGCATTCACCCTGGGAACTGGACGACAATGCTGCCTATCTTGATGAAGAACACCGCAGGCATTGTGAAGCCCGGGAAGCCCGCAGGGCTCACGAAAGGGAATGTGAAGTCAAGCGACCCGGTCAGGAAAACCTGCAGAATCTGATGACCTCACAGCTGAAGGAGGTCAGAAAGACAGTCAGTCAGGCCCGGCGCAGCACGTCGGCCGTCAATCCGGTGGCCATCTTCTTCACAATCTTCGCGATCATGATATTTATGATGATCATCAGTGTATTCATTGGGATCATTACGAGTTTTTAGGAGGTAGAAAAATGGAAAAGTTCATTCCAGTCATAATCTGGATCATCGTATTACTGGTAATTCTGGGAATCGTCTTCAGCAACATCTGCGTCGTACCGCAGGGCAGCGCCTGGGTCATTGAGACATTAGGCAAATACGCCGGCACCTGGGGAGCAGGCCTGCATCTGAAGACCCCGTTTGTCTCCCGGGTAGTCCGCAAGATCTCCCTGAAGGAGCAGGTCGCAGACTTTGAGCCGCAGTCGGTCATCACCAAGGATAACGTCACGATGATGGTCGACTCCGTCGTCTTCTTCCAGGTCATCGACCCCAAGGCATTGACCTATGGCGTTGAAAGACCGATCGCGGCCATTGAAAACCTGTCAAGCACGACGTTAAGAAACATCATCGGTTCAATGACGCTTGACGAGACGCTGACGGGCAGAGATCAGATCAACTCCCAGATCATCAAGGTGCTGGATGAAGCAGCCCACAGATGGGGCGTGGACATCACCAGAGTAGAAGTACAGAACATCACGCCGCCGCGCTCGATTCAGGAAGCGATGGAGAAGCAGATGAAGGCTGAGCGTGAGAAGAGAGAAGCGATCCTGAAGGCAGAAGGTGAGAAGCAGTCAGCGATCACCAGAGCGGAAGGTGAAAAGGAAAGCGCGATTCTCAGAGCCGAGGCTGTCAAGGAGCAGCGGATCAGAGAAGCCGAAGGTGAGGCCAGAGCGGTAGAGAGAATGGCTCAGGCCAAGGCGGAGGCGATCAAGCTGGTCAATGAGGCGACCCCGAGCGCTCAGTATCTGCAGCTGCGTTCGCTGGAAGCGGCGGAGAAGATGGCAGACGGTAACGCCACCAAGATCATCGTTCCTTCCGACATCCAGAATCTGGCGGCTACGGTTACCGCCGTCGGCGAGACCTTCAAGAAATAGTTGAAACAGAAGCTTATCGGTTGATAGGCTTCTTTCAGGAAGAAAGCACATGAAGAAAAGCAAATCGAATCTCAAGGTCATCATCGGCCTGCTGCTTCTGGCTGGGGCTGCCACCTTGGCTTTCCTGGCTATGCGGCTGGACCGCCATGATTATTCTCAGGCTGTCGAGCTGAAAAAAGCGGAAGTGGGGCAGCCGGCTTTCTGCCGCATTGAGGCGCTGGAGCAGCCCGTCGCCCGTGATGACAAAATGCAGTATCATCTGGGCTACGATGGCGGTCTGACTTATCTGATAGCCATCAGCCCCGAGGGTCTGGAAAAACTGAAACAGCAGGAACATCACATCAACTATAACGGCATGCTGATCATCTTCAGCCAGCCGCAGACGCTTTACGGCTGCTGCCGGCCCATCGAAGGAGAACTCGCTGCGATTCTCCAAAGTGAATACGAGCTCAGCGGTGAGGACTATCAGGCCGTGATTGGCGACAATCTGCTGGCCGTTAATCAGCCGGCAGGAAATGAAAGGCAGATCTGGCTGGCGGGGGGAAGTGTGGGATGTCTATTGGCCGCCATCGCGCTGCTGGCCATCGGACGAAAAGGAAAGGAAAAAAAGCCTGAGGAAGTTTGTAATAAATCGGTGTATCTGGTAGAATAAAGACAGAAAGAAAGCATATAGAATTTTCGGATGAAGGAACCGGGAGAGACCGCCAGGCGGCGCCGAAGGGGAAGCAGAAACTCTCAGGCAAAAGGACCGGCTCTGGACGAAACTCTGGAGAGCGCAAGCACCAAAGAAGCAATCCCTCAGGGGAGAATCTTTCAGGTAAGACACAGAGGCAGAGAATTATTTCTCTGCCTCCGTTTTGCATAAGGAGAAAATAATTATGGAATTAAAAACCCCGCTGTATGATGAGCATGTTGCCCTTGGCGGCAAGATCGTGCCCTTTGCCGGCTACCTGCTGCCGGTACAGTATCCCACCGGTGTCATCAAGGAGCACATGGCCGTCCGCACCGCTGCCGGGCTGTTTGATGTCTCCCACATGGGCGAGATCACCTTCCGAGGTCCTACCGCTCTGCAGTCGCTCAACCACATCATCACCAACGACTATACCAACATGCCGTTAGGCAAGGTGAGATACGGCATCATGTGCAATGAAAAGGGCGGCGTCATCGACGATCTGATCGTCTACAAGTTCGCGGAGGATTACTACTTCGTCGTCGTCAACGCCTCCAACCGCCACAAGGACTTCGCCCACATGAAGGAGAACATCCTGGAAGGCACCGAGATCGCCGACATCTCCGATGATCTGGCTCAGGTGGCCCTGCAGGGTCCCCGGGCCTTTGAAATCATGGCCCAGCTGCTGGCTGAAGAGGACATTCCCCAGAAGTACTATACCGCCAGGGAACATGTCAGCATCGACGGCATGGACTGCATCATCTCCTTTACCGGCTATACCGGGGAAAAGGGATTTGAGATCTATACGGCTAAGGAGAATGCCGTTAAGCTGTGGCGGCTGCTGCTTAAGACCGGCGAGCCGTTCGGCCTGATCCCCTGCGGTCTGGGCGCCCGCGATACCCTGCGCCTGGAGGCGGCAATGCCGCTGTACGGCCACGAGATGGACGATGAGATCTCCCCGCTGGAGACCAACCTGAACTACGGCGTTAAGATGAACAAGGAAGAATTCATAGGTAAGAAGGCCCTGGAAGAGCGCGGTGAGCCCAAGATCACCCGCGTCGGTCTGCAGATGATCGACAGAGGCATCATGCGTGAGCATCAGGACATCTATGCGGACGGAGTGCTGATCGGCCATACCACCAGCGGTACGATGTGCCCCTATGTCAATAAGGCTGTCGCCATGGCCCTGATCGATAAGAAGTACAGCGAAATCGGTCAGGCCGTAGAGGTTGATGTCCGTGGAAGAAGATTAAAGGCGGAAGTAATCGCTCTGCCTTTCTATAAAAGAGAAAAATAATTGAGGAGGAAAAAAGAACATGTTTAATTGCCCGGAAGAACTGAGATATGCCAGAACGCATGAATGGGTCAGAGAAGAAGACGGCTTATGCGTCATTGGCCTGACCGACTTTGCCCAGGATGCCCTGGGTGACATCGTCTTCGTCAACCTGCCAGAGGTCGGTGATGAACTGAAGGCCGAGCAGACCTTCGCCGACGTGGAATCCGTTAAGGCGGTTTCCGACGTCTACGCCCCGGTCAGCGGCACGGTAACGGAAGTCAACGAAGAAGTGGTGGACAACCCGGCTCTGATCAATGAAGATCCCTATGGTGCCTGGTTGGTCAAGGTAGAAAATGTCTCCGGCGGCGAAGATCTGCTGGATGCGGCCGGTTATCAGGAAGTCTGCAAAGAAGAGGCTTAAGTCATGGGCCGCTACGTAATATCGTCAGCCCCGCAGCAGCAGGAAATGCTGAAGGAGATCGGCCTGAACTCTCTGGACGATCTTTACAGCGCCGTTCCGGAAAAGGCCAGGCTGACTGAACTCAATCTGCCTG
>JAEEGI010024363.1_pt1 | contig 11798 bp, 14 predicted proteins | sample 8958751 | NCBI WGS metagenome assembly JAEEGI01 (sample SAMN16246545, study PRJNA631951) | gut metagenome | biome: gut microbiome; feature: rumen; material: KS-attached | host: Bos | place: Iran: Karaj | collected 2018-10 | reverse complement strand
TCCTAGATGAAAAGCCCTTCATTTCTTTGGCGAAGTCTGCGTAAGGTTCCAGCAGTTTATCCGTGTCTTTCAGAAGGGCGGCAATCTCAATGGCGCGCGGCATATCCTCGGGGAGAAATTGGCATTTCTGGCGGTCAATGCCTAATTTTACGGGGAACTTAGATAGTTCCTCTATCTCTTCAAGTCTTTCGGGTGTACAATTCCCCGTGCGGACTTCGGCTTGTAATTCTTCGATTTTGTCTCCTACGGCCTTTTCGTAGGCACGCTCGACAATTTCGTTAAACTCCTGCTGGAGTTCTTCGAGCTTGTTTTTGAGCTGTTCGCCCTTTGCGATTTCTATCTCTTTGGCCTCCATCGCTGTGAAGCGGTCTAGCAAGCCTTTTCTTTCTTCACTTAGTTCTTTCATGTCCTTTTCTTAATTAATTGATTATTTAATGAATAGTTCTTTTAATTCATCTATAATAAGTTTCATATCGTCTTGGATAAAGTACTTTGTAAGATACAAGACGTTATAACCCTTATCTTCTACATACTTCGCGTAGTCCATTCCTGCCACAATAGTAACGACGTAGCCTTTAGTGTTTTCGACGTCTATTTTCTTTGCATAGGTTTCCAGTGCCTGCTCGACTTGTGCCTGTCCCTTCGGGTGCGCTTTTGCTTTGGGTATTTTTCCGACGAATTTTGTTATTAGTTCGCCGTCGTAATACAAAGCGAAGGATATAGAGTTTTTCAAGTTAGAGGTTTGGTCTTTATATCCTTTGTGGTCTTTGCTGTAGATTATGGCCTTCTCTGCCAACTCTTTAAGACGTTGATTGAGCACATTTCTCGCACTGTCCAACCTTGCTAGGAGTTTAAGCTGTAAGGCTTCAAGACCTTCAATCTTTATGTTTGCTTTCGCCATCGGTTAGTCCTTCGGAATTAGCCGTTATGAGGTCATAGTCCAGTGGCTGGGCAAAGACTTTGCCGTCGGCGTCCACGTCGAAGAGGTCTTGAATGGCTGAAACCTTCAGGGCTGGTACACAAGCCAAAAAGCCGTTAATTTGGTTGGCTAGTTCGGTGTGTATGTCACGTGCAATGATACCCTTTTCCGTTATGGTGTAGAGGGCTGTTTCCTTCGCCACAAGCTCAGCGAGGTTTTCGGGTAATTCTGCCCGGCCATCCTTCACGTCAGCGAACTGGATGAAATAGGACGGGTCTAGGGGGTGCGCTGCGGAAATGCCCGGATAGAGGGCTGCGTATAGCTCCGCCTTCATCTGCTCGGCATCTTCATCCAGCACTTCTAGAACTTCATCCTCATTAATGCCATTTGTACGCCCTTGCACATTTTTTTTGATTTCTTGGAGGGCTGCGTCTATGGCATCGCAGTTCGTGAAAAAAGTGAACGGCTCAAAGGATTCAGGGAGCGTGACGCCCTGCCCGATTTGCTTCTGCTCAACTTCTTTTGCGCCCTCTTTCTTCTGAATGGTGAGGGCGGCGAAAAGGGTTTCCTTAGTCACGGGAAAACCATGTTTCCGCAGGATTTTAACAAGTTCGTCGGTACGTCTAAGGACGCGATAAATCTCTCTGGTGACGAACTGGGCGGCACTGGGGTCATTTGCGATAAAAACTTTCTTACTTTTAATCATCGTTTTGGGTTTTAATTGTTTAACTTGATTTAGGGGTCTCGTTATTTTTGACGATACAGGGGGCGCGAATAACTATGCCGCTACGATTATATGCTATCTCAAATTTCTTCATGTTCTTTCAAGTTGGTTAGTGCTGCTGAGAATACGTTACCCTCGGAACGGCGAAGGTCTTGAATAAAAATGCTGGGGGAGGTGTATGTTCGTTGCTCTGTTGTCGGCTGCCATTGCTCTCCGTCACGCACAAAGCACCGCGCGAGGAACGATTTGGCCGTGCTACCTTCATTGAAAATGGTGTAAGGTGCAAGGAGGTACTTAAATCGGCCATCATTTGAAATTAGCTGAAAGCCGCCTCCCGCGATAATCTGTCCTTTGCGCTCAATCATAAATCCGGCACGCTGTTAATGATTTCATCTATATCTTCTTTGCGCTGGGCGTAATGCAAGTGGATGAACGGCAAACCTAGCGCAGAAGCCAATTTGCTGCGCTGTTCATCTGTCACCGTCCCTGTGCGGATAATCTCTAGAAGTATGATTTTAGTCTCTCTGTCAATCATTGCTGTCGCCCTCCGTGTTAATTATTTGCGCCATCTGCTCGGCCATGCGGTCTATTTGTTCCTCTGTCAGCTGTGAAAAGTCCATGCTGGCAGAAACCTTTGCCTCGGCCTGCTTCGGGATAGCGTATGGCAATAGAGTAGCAATAACACGCCATTGTTGTTCAAGCGAAAGCAGTTGGAAGTCTTTAAGTAGCTCCTTTGCGTTCGTGCTGATTATCTGTATCACCCATTGGCGTATGTATTCCGTTTTTTCGTTTTTGCGACCCTTAGGCCTGCCTGAGGGGTTGCCGGATGTTCCTTTCTTGAATGCCATATCTTTGTTTTTCTGTTGTTATTTACAATCGCCTACGGTAAAAGTGCAATAATAGAGGTGGGGCGAGGTAACACGCTGCGCCTACGAAAGGAAACGCGGCCAGTAATACCCTTATTTAGGGCTTTAAGAATAATAGCCCTCGCTTCTGCCTTCGAGTAGCCCATCAGCACAAGAATCTCTTTTAGCTCTCCGACCGTGAAGAGTTCCTGTTGGTGCTGCTCTTTGATTTCTTCAAATATCTTTTCTATCTGTTCCATCATATTTTTTTTGTTGTTTAATTATTTCTTTATACTTTTGCATCATCAACTTCGGTTGTGGGCGGGTTAGGAGGCTGAGTGAGTGCGTGAACACGAGTACCAAAAATAGACCCGACGGCAGCATGCGACGCACCGCTTAGGCTGCCTTTTTTATTCCTCTTTGAACTGAAACAAGCTCATTTCTATGCTTTTGCGTGGGTGGTTGCACTCGACAGCGATATTGGAGGGGTAGCGATGGACGAATGCGATGAAGTGCTTACATTTAAAACAATGGTTACCACCTACTTTAACGCCATCTTTATAGGGGCAGTTGGTAGAATAGTGGAACATTCCGCTCTCGGCTCGTTGTACGTTATACTCAATTAGCGTCCCCATTGCTCCAGCTCCTTGACTTCATCCTCTGTTATGAACCCGTAGGCATATAGACCGCTTTGCCTAACATCATATCCGTTAGCGATGTATTCCTCAAGGAGGTATGCGTTTCTCTCTGCTATCGGGTCAGTCTCCGCACGCTGCTGCTGGGGAGCGATATTCTTCACCTCTGCGAGCCGCCCACGCCACCATGGCAGGAACTTCTTAGAAAACTGGAGCAAAATATCTTGCACATCAAACTGCGCGAAACTCGCCTTATATTCAGTCAAGTACTGGGCAAAATAGACGATAAGGGCATACATGGAGCAAATAGTCCCATATTTCCCGAGAAATATGTCTGCGGCCAAATCTGCGCTGCTTCGGTTAAACGATTCCTTAGCCGTACTCAGGGAATAAAGCCCTACAAACTGGTTGCTTACAATGGTCTTAGCCGCTCCGGTTGTAGAATAGAGGCTATCCACGTCTGCGAGTAGGATGGACGGCTCAGTTAAGCACTTCTCTAGGTTAGCCAGTGCACGGCCATAGGTCGCTGGCGCAAAGAAAGCATAAACTTTATAAATGTCCGGAAACTGCTCCTTAAAGCGTTGTGCATCATTCTTTTGCCGCTCTGAGCGTTGCTGCCATCTGACTAAGCTGGTAGAGCTGGGCGTCCGCGATGTTGTCGGCTGCTGAGTTACACCTACTTCCATAATTCTTTGATTTATTGTTTGTTTGACTTCTGCGAATCCACCCGCGCACGGCTGCCTGCCAGTTCTTCATAGGGTTGCGCCCGACGTGCCAGCCATTGGCTGTATAGTAGTCCATAAAGGCCGCTGCCTCTGCCCGCGCATCTACGGGAACGGCCTCCTTCATGGCGAAAAAACCCATATACGAATAGATTTCTTCAATTGTCGGCTTTGAGAATGCGGCGCGCACGCGCTTACTCTCTTTATCTACTTTATCATTTATATTTACATCTACATTATCATTTACATTTACATCTACATATATGTTATCGGGGGTTATTACCTCGGGTAAGGTGGTTATAACCTCCTTATCCTTGCTTATAACCTCCTTATTTTTTGTTGTAGCCTGCTTATCGTCGGTTATAGCCTGCTTATCGTCGGATTTGCCCCATCTGCGCTCCATGGCTTTTTTGCCCGCTTCGCTGAATATCTTTTTATTTTTCAGCCATTTCGCCGTGTCCCTATCTATTTGTAATCTGATAAAGCCAAACACGCCACGCACGTCCCTGTCTGTCGGCTCTTCACCGTCAAGGGCATAACGCAGAACGGCATCCAGCGTCCTATGCCGTAGGCTATCATCCAGCTCTAGCAGTAGGCCGCACCACTCTCGGTAAAAAAGGAATGCTGTTTTTTCTTCCATTGCTTATCTATTTACTCGGGTTGTAGTTACTCTTCTTGGCTGGTATCTACGCGCTTTCTCTTCAAGGTCTTTCACGGTGTCTACACGTTTGGAGAAAGCCCATGCTTCTACTTCTTCACGCTTGAAGAACGCTGAACGTCCATAGCTTTTATAGTACGGCAGGCTACCCTCGGCCATAAGCTTGTAGACGTAGCTTTTTTTGAATCCTAGGTATGCCGCAACTTCACTTGTAGTAAGGACTGGCTTCTTCGTGTAGGCCAGCGCATCCGTAACCTTTGCCGTTATAAGCTCGGCCAGCTTGGCGATGTCTTTTTCTTCCATATTATTTAAATTAAACGATTTACGGCGCAAAGGTATAGCCAACCCAGACAAAAATGCCAAAATAGAAGAAACGTGTGTAAACAAGTGCGTAAATAATTGAAATATAGCAACAAAAAAACGCCCCGAAAATGGGCTACCACCTTCGGGACGCTGTTTTTTTTCCCCTAATTATTCCAGTCCGGGCATCATCAAGCTATTTATTGCCTCCAGTTTTAGCTTATCAACCGCGCGTGTATATTTCTCGGTGTGCTGTAGGCTGGCATGGCCTAGAAGGCTGGAAACCGTCTTAATGTTCGCCCCGTTATTCAAGATATTGACAGCAAAAGAATGGCGGGCACAATGCCAACTAATATGCTTATCTATTCCCGAACTTGCCACCCAGCGTTTCACGTCATACAGGCACGCCTGATAGGACGGCAGCCTAAAGATAAGGCTATCTCTGCCCTGTCCGGCTTGAGGTCTCCCAATAAGATTTATAAGGTATTCATTTAACGGTATTACCACACCACTACTTCCACTATGTCCCTTTGTCTTATTTTGCTCAAATTTCAGCAGCTTATTGCCGTAATCCACGTTGGCAAAGGTGAGGCATTTCACATCGCAGAACCTTATCCCCGAAAACAGGCATAATGTAAACGCCCGTCTTACGTCTGCGTTCTCGCTATCATAGTGGGTTTGTAGTAGTTTCCGTATCTCATCCTGCGATAGGACGTCTTTGCGGAGAATCTTATCATCTGCCCTTATTGTCACCCCTCGGCACGGGTTCTTCGTTAAGATACCCTCATCTATAGCATAATTAATAACCTTCTTGAATCGCTGGTAAATGGTTTTTGGCCCTTCTCCACGTCCACGGCTTTGAAGGTAGTCCGTGAAATCTTCCATCATTCTTTTGTCTAACTGCGCCGCCTGAATAACATCTTTATAGTTTTTATATTCAGGCGTTTCGTCGAGGAAATCCTTAAAGCGGTTTATTGCGAGCTTCACCATCCGCACGTCACCTTTTTTGTATTTCGCCACATACTCATCGCAGAATTCAAGGAAACTAATCTTTTCATCTCTTTTCAGTCGGTAGCCCATCCTGTCCTCAAGAAACTTCTGCTCCGCCTCGAAGCGTTGCTGTTTCGCCACCCTTAGCGTCTCCTTGTTGTGGTCTCTCTCTAGCTGCCCGTGCGGTTTTTCAAATAAATACAAGCAAAGGTTTTCCTGCCTTCGAATATGCGTCACCTTATACCTCGGCTTTCCCTTCATCCTACCTTTTTTATATCGGACTGGTTTGCCATACTCATCCAGTACTGGTTCGCTTCTACGCCCAAAGTAGTAATCTAAATAAAGACTAATTCTACCGTCCGCCAGCTTTCTTTGTTCTAGCCGGGGATTGTCCTTCATGTTGTGTTCTAACTTTGCCATACGATATACATTTTATTCGCCGCAAAGTTACTATATAAACACCTTTAAAAAGTGTACTAAAAGTGTACTATTTAAACAAGTCAAACACTTTTTTTCTCAAAAATAAGAAAACAACTATTATTTAATAGTTTCTTTTTCAGGTTTTTTCGTTTGTTTGGTTTTCCAAAGCCTCACTCACTTCGAGTACGAAAAGAGGAGCCCTTACGTGGAGGCTCCTCTTTTTCTATGGCTTTCGTCGCCATCGCTACTCTGTACGCATCACCTTGCTGCCGTTGTAGATGTAGATGACACCAGGGAGCATGTCGCCAGGCGAGGCAACAGGACGGCCCATAAGGTCGAAGAGCCCCTGACGTTTCGGCAGAACGGCCTCGTCGGGAAGGAGGGGCGACGAGGGGAGAGACGGCGTGCGGATGCCGGTGTCGATATAGTTGGGGTCGCCAAGGTAATAGAGATGGAAGGCGTCGCACTTATACCAGATGTCGCCCGCAGCAATGCCGATGGTGAGCTCGCCGTTATCCACCCAGATGCTGTCGATGACAGTCTCGGTGAGGTAGTATTTGCCAAGCTCAGAGGCAGGAGCCGGCACGGTGTCGTTGCCTGCGAAGACACTCACCACGCCGCCCTCGTCGGTGCCCGTCATCACACTGAAACGATACCAGCCCGTGAGCAGGCCCTTAACCGTCTGCGAGATGCCTGTGGACTTACCCTGATTGTTGTTGTGGAGGAAGAAGCTTCCCTCACCGCGGGCAATGTAGGTAGCCGTGTTGGAAACGGTACGGACGATGGCATGGTTGTCGCTCTTCCAGCCATTCTTGTTGTTCGTCTCAAACGACGGGTTGGTGATGAACGCCGTGAAGTCAACCGGACTGGTAACAACTCCCACCATCAGAGGATAGCTGGCGCAGAAAGTCTCTATCTCCTTGATGATGCGACTGATGTCGGCAGATTCCAACTCCATCGCTGCCCAGGTGGCGCGGGCATTGGCAAGCAGGGTGCGCATCTGAATGTTGGCGCTGTCGCGCACACCCGTGCGATGGGCCTCGTAGATAGCCTGAGCCTCGTCAATGGTGTTGGCCAGCTTGCGGTAGGCCTTCTCAAACGTCTCGTTGACCGTAGCGCGCACCTTCTTTGACTCTGAAGCGAGTACGAAGGTAAACGGCTCAGCAATATAGGTGGAATCCTGTGAATTGAAGTATTGTGTCGAGACCGTGGGGTCGGTATCAAGGACAAGCATATGGCCGACATTCTCAGGCATCTGGGTGTGGGGATGGAAGGCTGCGAACGTGCCGATGAATGGCATGGTGACGGCTGTGTCGGGGACAACGCTGACGGTGACATCCTTCGCGGTAAATGGCATAGGATTCGTAGCGCTGGACAATGTCATGTAGGGCGTGGCAGCCTCAAGGCGACTTACCGTTGTTGCCTCGGTGAAATACGACTTTCCAATGCCTGTGACGTAGCGACAGATATAATCCGTCGGGCACGGACAAGCGAAGGGAAGGATAAGGGTATTGAGCACACCGGGGAAGAAGTCGGGCGTGTACTGAGCCTTGGCTGCCTGGAACGGCTCAAGGGGACGGAAGTCGTAGCCTGCCGTCAGGCGCAAGTCGGCACAACGGCCGTCCTGAATGACATTGGGGCCTTCCGCAGGAACACTGACGTAGAAGAGGGCGTTGGGATTGGCTGCGCTGAGGCTGCCTCTGACGCCACTGACGCCCCGCAGGTCATAGGCCGTGATGGATGAATTGTGCGCAAGGGATGCAAAAGCTGTGGCGTCCCATGCGCCGGAAAGGACAGCCTTTCCGTCTACAACGGTGTCAACAGCCAGCGACGGCTCACCAACCACAAAACGCAGAAGGGTGTCAGCCGTGGCAACAGCCATATCGTCGGCAGAAACATGGAAGATGAGGTACAGTCCTTCATTAAGCCGGTTGAAGGTGTGCTCAATCGCCTTGCGCTCGCCCGAGCCAAAGGCAACGGTGTTGACGTTTTTGTTTTTGTACGACTTCACCACGCCTGTTTCGGGGTCCCATTGGTCAAGGAGTAACTTCACCGTAGGCTGGCCAGGCGTGGAGTCAGCATGGTTGCTGATGTCGGCAAAGACATTGACGCTGTTGTTGTTAAGCTTCTGGAACACCATGCCGCCCACCACGACGGTGTCGGCAGATACGGTAGCATCGATGCCGCGTAAAGTAAACGACGGTGACGGGTCAACGACATTCACAGGGGTGTGGGTAATCACCTGCCGGTTGGCATCAGTGGCATAAATAAAATAGGAACGGGCAAGCGAGGGACGGAACTCAAAGGGCACAGACACCGTCTCACCCGGAGCAATGAACGTCTGGTTATTGGTGGCAACAGCTGTACTGCTCGATGACGGGGCCTTCTCCGTTGTCTGGAGGTAGAGGTTGAAACCGCTGACGGGAACGGTGCCGTTATTGGTGATATCGACCGACACAGAGCACGAGACACGCCGATAGAGGGTGCTATCCGTACGGATGACGCCCGAGACGTTGGGGTGAGTGGGAGTGATGTTATAAACAATTTCCTGCCAGATGCAGAAGCCGTTGACACCATCCTTGAGGTCGAGGGTGTACCATCCGTCACCACCGCCGCCCCAGCCGAAGTTGAAGTGCCAGAGGCCGTTGCGCGCGTTGTAACCGTCGATGTTTATGGCATGGCCGCTCTTGCCGTCGGTAGTGAAACCCGAGTACAGGAGGGGCTTCTGCGCAGCCAGGCTCGAGTAGATGAAGCTTTCCCAGTTTTCAATCTCCATCTCGTTGCGGCTCAGGCTGATACCGCTTAGGCCGAAATGGCTCTTCATGGCCTTGTTGGCTTCGCTGATGTAGCCGCCGGTAGAGTGCCAATAGCCCAGACGGGCAGCAGCGCCGATGGTGAAACAGAGGGTGGCCACGGGGAGTTTGAGATCCTGAGGCTCGTTGTTGTTGTAGCTGTCAAACATCAGGTCATATTCAATGGGTGTTCCCTTGGGATAGCTGACGGTGACGTCACACTGCTCATCGCCGCCCTTGTAGGTGGGCGTGGTTGCCAACAGATGATCGGGGAGGTCCTTGCGGAAGTAGTAGATCTCTTGCGATGCAGCCGTTGCCACGCAGCCCACGACAGCATGATCGCCATTGTCGGGGCAGATGGGGCAGAGGATATTCCACGGGGCGCCCTGGTTCCAATGGCTCTTCATCAGCGGGTTGATGGTCTGACGGTCGCTGTTTGCCCGACGCCGTGTATAGGTGGGCAGCCCAGCCTCACGTCCCAGTGTCACCACATCGGTAACGCACTCCAGCATATCGCGGAGCGCAGGCGGAAGGTTGTTCTCGTCAAAGTCGCCATTGTCGGTATAGCCCAGCACGGCAGGCTGACAGTCGTCGCCGCTGACAAGAATGAAACCCTTGTCGTCGCCACGCGAGATGACATAATAAGGCGCTGCCTCCTGAGGCTCTGCGGGAGCGATGCGATGCATAGCACGGACGCGCTGAGGAGCGAGTGATTCGCCAAGGAAATCCTCAGCGATGCGGATGGCCTGAGAAGGAGTAATGACTTCGGCCTGCACGGCGATAAAACCGGCAAAAAGGGCTGCAAAGAGCAGGAAAACGCGATTTTTCATATCCAGAAAATACTATTAAGCGTGCAAAGATAACATGGACGATTCGAACCACCAAATATATCCCTCTTTTTTACATAGTAAAAAAAAGTTAATGCCTGAATTATTTTGGAAAAACCCTTGCAAATGGCAAAAAAAGCAGTACTTTTGCGCCCCAAATCAAAAACGAACACATCAAAACAATAACAAAACTATGTATTGGACACTTGAATTAGCATCAAAACTAGAGGACGCCCCCTGGCCCGCAACTAAGGATGAACTGATTGACTACGCCGTCCGTTCCGGCTCGCCACTGGAAGTTATCGAAAACCTGCAAGAGATTGAGGACGAAGGCGAAATATATGAGAGTATCGAGGACATCTGGCCAGACTATCCCAGCAAAGAGGACTTCTTCTTCAACGAGGACGAGTATTAACGCTCGTCCTCGTCCGTTTTGATTTAATCCATAGAAACGCTTACCATGAAACGAAGAGATTTTTTGAAGAGTAGCGCCTTGCTGGCCGTTGCCACAGGGACGAGCAGCCTAGCACAGGCCTTTAATGCACATGAGCAAACCAACACGCCGGCAACCCTGCCTTTACAGACAAACGCCGACGATGATGAACAGCCGTGGGAGGGGCCGCTCATCATGTCTGCCCCAATGCTTCAGAACTATGCCGAGACCTCTGTCGGTGTCGCCTTCGCTGTCAGCGACTGGGCCAACGGCTACGTCATCATCGGTGAGCGTCCTGACCTCAGCGACGGCCGCAAGGTGATGTGCGGCGGTTATCGCATTACCGACATCAGCAACCACGTCATCCTGGTGCGCATCACCGGCCTCCGCCCGGCCACCACCTATTACTATCGCATCGGCGCCGACCACATCGCCTACAAAGGCGGCTATGACATGAAAATACTCGGCAACGAAGAAAATCCGCATATTTACCATTTTACTACCGCCGGTGTTGCGGCAAAGGCGCACTTCTGCGTCATCAACGACACCCACGTGCAGTGGGAGCCCTTTGGCCGTGCCATAGAGAAGATTGCCCAGCTCAGCCCCTCATGCGTCATATGGAACGGCGATGCCAGCAATGTGGAGGAAACCATCAAGGCGCAGACGCGCATCTTCCTCAAGCCCCAGATTCAGCGGGAGGACTATGCTGCTGAGATGCCCTACCTGTTCTGCCCAGGCAACCACGACCTGCGCGGTATGGCCAACCGTCATCTTGAACGTGTGTGGATGTACCGCCAGCCCGAGGAGCGCCTGCCGCGTGACTGGGACCTTGGCCGAAATTTTGCCGTGCGAATGGGCGACATTGCTCTCGTCGGGCTCGATACGGGCGAGGACAAGATGGACACAAACCCCATCTTCGCCGGACTCTTCAACAGCGAGGCCTACCGCCGTGCCCAGACCGACTGGCTGCGCGATGCCCTTGCACAAAAGGAAATCCGCACGGCTCCTTACTTGGTTGCCATCTGCCATATCCCCCTTTTCGACGACAATCCCAAACATAACCCGGGCGACATCGCTCCCGCTGACAAAGACCCGCAGTATTCCACCGACTTTGCCATGTGGCAGCGCACCTGTGCCCAGCTATGGACACCCCTGCTTCAACAGGCAGGCTGTCAGCTTGTCATCACCGCCCATCAGCACCACTATCGCTACCATGCCCCTACGTCCGAACGCCCCTGGGCTCAAATTGTAGGCGGAGGACCGGAGCATGCTGCCGATGAGTCAGACGAACAGCCTGGACAGTTCCCTACAGTCATCGAAGGCGAGGTCAAGGACAAAGCGCTCATTGTCACCATTCACAACCTCCGCACCCGCAAGGTGCAGGATACCTTCATCTTCCGTCCTCGCAAGAGCCGCCGTAAAGGAAAACTGTAGTAGCGCCGTTTGCTACTTCTTGGGGAAGACCTGCTTCTTCACCTCTTTTTCGCCCAGCAACTCGCGGGCTTTCATAGGTTCGTCCGTTGTCAGCTGGTC
>JAEEGI010024358.1_pt1 | contig 11799 bp, 8 predicted proteins | sample 8958751 | NCBI WGS metagenome assembly JAEEGI01 (sample SAMN16246545, study PRJNA631951) | gut metagenome | biome: gut microbiome; feature: rumen; material: KS-attached | host: Bos | place: Iran: Karaj | collected 2018-10 | reverse complement strand
CCCGATCTCCGCCGCCAAGAACGAGGGCGTGCAGGAGCTGATCGACCACGCCCTGCACGTGGCGCACTACCGCGAAAGGCCGCTGCGGCAGGATTTTTGCGACGAAACCAAAAACGGCGGCGCGGTACACAGGTGCATCCACGCCATCATCCACCTTATCGAGGACCACGCCGAACGCGCCGGGCTGCCCGTGCGCTTTGCGGCCAGCAAGGTGATCGAGGGCGACGCCCTGATTCTGGAACAGCTCGGGCTGGACGAAAACGAAAAAGAGATGATGGAGCACATCATCGTGCAAATGGAAAACGAGGGCGGGCTGGACCGCAGCGCCGCCATAGCCGATATGCGCTTCGCGTTCATCACGAAGGTGTGCGCCGCCGCCGTCAAAAAGCCGGTGGAGAGCATCGAGCGCCGCCGCAGCGAGCGGATCGACCGCATATTAACGGGCAAATATACCGCCATCCCGGCCTTCATCCTGATCATGGCGGCCGTGTTCTTTCTCACCTTCAACGTGATCGGCGGCACCCTGCAGGGGCTGCTGGAGCAGGGCATCGACGCCCTCACCGCCGCGGTGGATACGGGCCTGACCGCCGCCGGGGTCAACGAGGTGCTGCACGGCCTTTTAGTGGACGGCGTGTTCGCCGGCGTGGGCAGCGTGCTGTCGTTTTTGCCCATTATCATTACGCTGTTCTTCTTCCTGTCGCTGTTGGAGGATTCGGGCTACATCGCCCGCGTGGCCTTCGTGATGGATAAAATACTCCGGCGCATCGGCCTTTCGGGGCGCAGCATCGTGCCGATGCTCATGGGCTTCGGCTGCACCGTGCCCGCCGTGATGGCCACCCGCACACTGCCCAGCGAACGGGACCGCAAAATGACGATATTGCTCACGCCCTTTATGAGCTGCACGGCCAAGCTGCCCATTTACGCCTTTTTCGTAAACGCTTTTTTCGCCAAATACAAGGCGCTGATTATGGTGGGGCTGTATCTCACCGGCATCGTGATCGGCATACTGGCGGCGTTTTTGATGAAGGGCACCGCCTTCAAGGGCGAGCCCGCCCCCTTCGTGATGGAGCTGCCCAACTACCGCCTGCCCGGCGTGAAGAACGTGGCGCGGCTGCTGTGGGAAAAGGCCAAAGATTTCCTGCAGCGGGCCTTCTCGGTAATCCTCATCGCCACCGTGGTGGTGTGGTTTTTGAACAGCTTCGATACGCGCTTCCGCTTTACGAGCCAATCGGAGAGCAGCATTCTTGCGGTGATCTCGGGCTTTATCGCCCCCGTTCTCAAGCCCGTGGGCCTCGGCGACTGGCGCATCGTGACCTCGCTCATTTCGGGCTTTATGGCGAAGGAGAGCGTGGTTTCCACCATGGAGATCCTGTTCACAAACGGCGTTGAGAGCGTGCTCACGCCCCTGTCGGCAGCGTGCCTGCTTGTGTTCTCGCTGCTGTATACCCCCTGCGTGGCCGCCATTGCGGCGGTGCGAAGGGAGCTGGGCCGCCTGTGGGCCTGCGGCGTGGTGGCGTGGCAGTGCGCCATCGCGTGGATCGCGGCACTTGTGGTACATTTGATCGGCGTGGTGATAAAATAATTCGGAATTCGGAATGCGGAATTCGGCTTAATTTGATTCCCGGACATTCTCAAATGAGGAATGAGGAATGAGGAATTAAGCGCCGTCAGGCGCATCGCGGCGAGTGCCGCCTTCTCAAATGAGGGATGAGAAATGAGGAATGAGGAATGCATCTTAATTTTTGGGATATATTGATCATCATTGCGGTTGCGGCCATGCTCGGGCTGGCGATCTGGCTGAATCTGCACAAAAAGAAAAAAGGCTCCGCCTGCTGCGGCGACTGCTGCAGCTGCAACAAAGCCTGTGAAAACGCAGAGAACGGAAAAGAGTAAATTGCAGTTTATCGGGGTGTTTGACTGGTAGCACGGCTGACCCCAGCCGTTTTGCGCGGCGACGCGGTCCCCCGAAATGTAATGAAGCGGGGACCCGGCGGCGTGCAACGAATGACCAGAACCATTGAAATAGGAAGGTTTTCGTCGGACGTGCGGCGGGTCCGCCGGTGCATACGCCCCGTCGAACCACACCTTCGCCCGAAACGGCTGGGGTCAGCCGTGCTACCGGTCGCGCCTGCGGCGCGATAAAACGTAATTCCGAATTCCGAATTCCGCATTCCGAATTAAAAGAGACCGCTTTCGCGGTCTTTTTTACAGCGTATCGGCAAAGGCTTTGAGGTCGGGGAAGCGCAGCGTATTCGCCGGGGACCCTTCGGGCAGGGCGGGGCCGAGGTAAACGGGCATACAGCCCGCGTTGGCGGCCGCGTGGATATCGCGCCAGCTGTCTCCCACCATATAAGAGGCGGAAAGATTGATATTAAAATCATTTACCGCGCGAAGAATGAGCCCGGGTGCGGGCTTGCGGCAATCGCAGACGATCTTCAGTTCCGGGATCTCCCCGGGATAGCCGCCGTCCGGGTGGTGCGGGCAATAATAAATCGCGTCCAGATAGGCGCCTTCCTCCCCCAACAGGGTCTCCAGCTTATTATGGATCTCTTTGAGCGTTTCTTCGGTACACTCGCCGCGGGCGATCACGGGCTGGTTGGTGATCAATATCGCCAGAAAACCGGACTCGTTGATGCGTTTGACGGCCTGCGCCGCGCCGGGGATCAGCTCCAGCGGCTCCGGAGACGTAACGAAATCGCCCATCACGTTCAGGGTGCCGTCCCGGTCGAGGAACACCGCCCGCTGGGGGCGGGCTTTATTTTTGGCGGCAACGAGGCCCGCGGCGAGGTCCCGCTCCGCGGCGGCGAGGCGCTCCGGGGTACCCATATCCTTTACGTATTCGGCGCTGCGGTAGGCGAACACGCGGCCCGTTTCCAGTGCGGGACGGAGCACCTCCCTGTCCAGATCCACGGCATCTTCGTGCGGTGAAGAGCGGAACAATTGCGCGGATAAGATCTGTACGCCCGCGTTGCACAGGTTTTCATGCCAGCCGGAACGGTGCTCTTTGGGCAGAAAGCGCAGCACGCGTTCATCGGCGTCCGTTTCAAGCAGGGTGCTGTCTGCCGGGTGGGCGTTGGGGTGGGCGAAGAGCGTGGCCAGCGCGTTTTTTTCTTTATGGAAGGCCAGCATGGCGGCAACGTCGAAATCGAACACAAGGTCGCCGCTGAGCAGCAGAAAATCGCCGTCGAGATCCATACGGTACAGCGCCCCGGCGGTGCCGAGGGGCGTTTCTTCCGCAAAATAGGCGATATGCGCGCCGTAAGCGCTGCCGTCGCCGAACACCGACGCAACGCGGTCGGCCATATAGCCGGTCACCAGCGTGATCTCGGTGATCCCCTGCCTCACCAGCGTTTCGATCTGCCGCGTGAGCACCGGCTTGCCGCCCACCGGGATCAGGGGCTTTGGCAGCCCCGGATACAGCCCCGCCATGCGGGTACCCAGCCCCCCGGCCAATATCACAGCGCGCATACGCTCGCCTCCCCTCTTTTTTCGGTATTATACCATAAAAGGGAAAGGGAAACAAGATTCAAATTGCAGTTTGTGGGGCTCGATGCCCCACAAACTGCACAGGCACCAGTCGCCAGACACCAGGCATCAGGCGCCGGGTACATAGCATTTCTGTTACAGGTCAACAAATCTCATCTTTCTGCAATGAATCTATGTCTCCCCTTTTATAATTTAAGGGCGAAACCCTTCCTTATAAACTAGTGCCTGATGCCTGGTGTCTGGTGCCTTCCCCCCTACAAACTGAAATTTGTTATTATTCAATAATAGAAACGCCGCGCCGCGAAAGCGGCGCAGCAGGCGTTGATATGCATGGAACGGCGGGTCAGCGGGCTTCCCCGATCAGGCGGGCGACGGCGGCTTCGTACAGATCAAAGAACCGATCCACGATTCTGCGGTCCTCCTCGTTGCCGCGCACGCACATAGACATTGTGAGCGCCCCGCCGAGGGAGGTGGCCGAAAGCAGCACGTAGGGCTTATACTTCACCGCGCCGCTCATAAAGCCGTCCGTGGGCGGGTGCCCCTCGAGCGAGAGCTTTTTTTCGTCCAGCACGCCGATGTTGCTCATGGCGATCAGCGGGTTGGCATAGCCCACCTTGATGATCTCTTCGCTGGCCGCCAACGGCAAAATCCTGTAGCCGAGCGAGAGCAGCGGCAGGCCGTGCAGCCCCATGAAGCGATCCTTCTTGAAGGCGGCTACGGATTCCTGCACGTAGGCAAGCGTATCGAAAATATCGCCGCCCAGCCGCGGTACGCTGCACTGCATCCATGCCGTTTGGTTCGTTACGCCCTGATCGGCGTTATCTTTGATGTGCCGCCTCAGATCCACCGCGCAGGAAACGGAAAGCCCCTCGTTCGGGTTGAACGCTGCAAGGCGGTAGAGGGCGTCGAAATACGCAGCCAGCAGCAGATCGTTGACCGTGGCGCCGTGCTTTTTGCCCGCGGAGCGCAGCAGCTTGAAGGTTTCCGCCGGTATTTTACGGCGGGCGATGAAGGACGCGTCGCGGATATCGTCCGGCGTGAGCGGAAAACGGTGGCCGTCTTTCCGGTTGATGTTTTTATACAGCCCCTTGGCGATCTTCCGCTCGGTGGCGGAAAAATCCTCGTATACCGCGTCGTAGGCGCGGGTGCCGGTACGCAGCGCAACGGGGCTTTTGCCGTTGAGCACGAATTCGTTATAGTTTTCGCACAGGGCGGCCATGAAATATTTGAGATCGCCGCCGTCCATGCACATGTGGTTTTCCACAAGGCACAGCACCGATTTCTCGCCGTGGTTGAACACGGCCACGCGCATCTGGATACCGGCCTCGGGCGGGATGTATTGCGTAAGGAACGTATCGATCTCTCCGGCGAGGTCATCCTCTTCCACGGTTTTCACCGTAAGGATTTCGTCCACGTGATAATCCTTTACGATCCAGCGGGGGCTGATGCGGTTATCCTTGAAGGAGGCGTGCAGCACGGGGGCTTTTTCAAAGAAGCACACAAGCACGGTTCTGAGCGCTTCCACGTTGATTTTGTAATCGTAATGCAGCTCCACGTGGACCATACGGTCGTTATAATCGCGGAACAGGTAGTGCATTTTGTCCCACAGTTCGGCGTTCAGTTTTCGTTCCATGCGTCCGCAACCTCCATTTTTTCAAGCTTATGCCGTCCGGCGGCAATAACGATGATCGCCACGTCGAGGATCAGCGAGAGCGGGATCATGATCCACGCCACGCCCCAGGGCAGAATCGAAAGCGCGCCGATGATGATAAAGAGGAAGGTGGCGATCACGGGAACGTAGATCAGCCAGTTGATAATGGCCAGCCGGTGCTTTGCTGCGACGGCAAAAATACCGTCCGCCGTGAACATCAGGATCAGCCCCACGATAACGATGAGCCAGCTGTGGGGCAGGTCCGTAACGGCGATCACACACAGGAACACCGCCACCATACTCACGATCACGGCCCCCGACAGGCACGCGCGCGCCAATACGTGGAAGATTTTCGGCAGCGAAGTAAAGAACCGCACGCCGAGGAGGAGCAGATACGTTACCCACGCCAGTACGCCGCAGGGAATGATGGCCCAGGTCATGCTCCACGCGGAGGTGGTGAAGCTGACGAACAGATACACGCCGACCAGCGACAGCAGATAGACCACGGAACCTACGACGTTTCGAATGGTATTGCGTTTGGCCTTCCGCTTTTTGAGAACTTCGGTGCGGTAGGCGGCATATTCCTTTGCAAGATCGGGATGCTCGCTCATAACGAGATCCTGCAATACGGTGGGAGCGTCCACCCCGCGGGTGGAAACCTCGGTATACCGCTGGCGCATCTCATCGAGGATCTTCCGCTTGAAGGCGTATAAAATATCGTCCCCGGGTACGTCCGGCAGCGCGGCGTTGATAAAATCAATAAATCGGTCCATACGATCACCTGAAAAATCATTAAGTTACAAATTGATTATATGTTTTATAAGGGAATATGTCAATAATCAAGAGAACTGGAAAGTGTATATTGAAGTAAGCTGATATAAAGGAATGATTCTTTATTAATAGTCTCATTTTATTTCTTCCGGAATCTGTATTACAGAAAAAAAAAAGATAGACGGACGAGAATCGCCCGCTCGCTGCCGCTCACGGCACGCACGCGTCGGCGAAAACGCTCCACCGGAGCGTTTTCTTCCGAACCGCTTCGCGGTTCTCCCTCCTGTTCGATTCTCGTTCTTAACTGATGCAAACAAAAAACACACCCAGTGGGTGTGTTTTTTGTTTGGTGAACCTCTTTTTCACAATTCCGAACAGCGCATTCGACTTCGGATTGTATCCGTTCCGCGCATTCTGCGCCGGGATCTGTGCGGATCAGCAAATCGATTCTGCATTTGCCGGGATCGTCGGGCTCCGGATCAAAAATGTCGATCCTCTCAACGTAGGTTTGGATGATATTCTGTCGGCCCTCGTCGCTTTGCAGCATCGTATCCCACGCTGCGGCAATGTTTTCCAATTCTGCGAGAAAGTCCTCCGCCTCCTTCGGCGCATTATCCTGACGGATCCTTATCGCAAGCTCCGCTTCACATTCTTTTATAAGGCGCGATTCCTCTTTGCTGAGATCATACCATTCCGGGTCGTCGGTATCGAGATAACACTGCATCGCCCGTTTTTTCTTTTCAGTATGCCTCTTGATTTCGCTCTTCAATTGAACGATGCGGGGATCTTCCTCGTGCAGACGAATCGCCTCTTTGGCGGCGCGCACGTATTCATCAATCTGATAATCGCTCCAGATCCGCTGCGTTACGATGGCAAGGACCGCTTCTTCAATCGCATCCTTCGGCACGTTCTGTTTCCGGCAGCGTTCGTCGCCCTTCCCGTGTTTGCGGCGTTCACAGATATAGTAACAGTATTTATTCCCGTTTGCGCTTCTGCCGGATTCGGTAATCATTTCCGTTCCGCACAGACCGCAAAACAGCTTTCCACGAAGAATATATCTCTTCCTCGCCGGTTCAGCCGCACCCTTATGCTGTCTGCTTTCCCGCATGATCTGAACGCGTTCCCAAACGTCCTCAGACACGATCGGATCGACCACGCCCTCGGTTGTATAAACCTTGTGTTCCACTTTGTTATTGAACACGCTGACCTTTGTGCCGATATAAATCGGGTTCGCAAGTATTCTGTTCACGGTATCCCGATTTACCTTTGAGCCGCGTGAAGTTCGCACGCCGTTGTCGTTCAAAAACTGCATGATTTCGCCGGTCGTCATTCCGGCAAGATACATATCAAACGCCTGCTTCACAAAGGGACTTGTCGTTTCATCCACAGCGTACCGTTTGCTCTTTTTTCCCTCGCCCACAACCTTCAAGCCGATCGGAACAGCGCTGCCGCCGTTAAAGCGACCGTTTTTCACGTTGTCACGCATACCGCGCACTACGTTTTTCCGAAGCTGGGCAACGTATTCTGAAGCCATTGTTACGTGAACGGCTTTTGAAATCTCGCCGCCGTAACCGTCGTCAAATACCTGCGTCGCGTACTCGATCCGAACGCCGTTTCTGTTCAGGGCATTCTCATAACCGTAAAAGCCGCCGTGTTCCTCGCGGCTGATGCGGTCAAGCGCGTAGGATACGACGACGTCGAATTCACCGTACTCTGCATCCTCGATCAGCTTCAGGAAATCGCTCCTCTTTTCCACGTCGTGCGAGGCAGATTTTGCGCTGTCGGAATACACACGAATCAGGCTGTAGCCCTTTCGCGCAATATAATCCGAACATTCCTTGACCTGCTGCTCTATGCTTGCTTCTTTCTGCTTGTCGGAGCTGTATCTCGCATAGATCACCGCGCGATTCCTTATAACTTCAACCTCGCGGAGGTCTTCAACCGTACATTTTAATGCCATAACAAATTCACCATCCTTATTTCGAGTATACAGCGCGGATTCTCTTTCGACAAATGTGCGAATCAGCAAACGCCGATAGCAAAGGCGTCTGATGCCGTCAGACGTTTGCGCATTTTATCGTACGCGACGTCGATGACGTGCTTCGCCCAGTTGCCGTCCTCCATCTCAAACTCCTCCGCGATGCTTACGTATGAATTTGCGTGCAGGGGTTTTGGTTCGCGTTCGCCCTTTTTGTTTGTGATCATTTCCGGCTGCAGGCACTCGGAGCAGAAAGAGAGGTCCATTGCGACCATTTCCTTCTCCCGGTAGGTGAGAGAATCATACGCATCCATTACGGTGTCCGCGCGCACTGACGCAAAGAAAACCGTTTCCGGATCCCATGAATAATCTCCGACCAGATCTTCGCATGAATAGTACGCATCTTCCTCGTCCGGGTCGGGCCCCATATTGTAATAGTCCACGAAACGGTTGTTACGGTCGCCGGCGAGCAAATATTTCAGCGCCTCTTCCGGCGGGATCTCCGCCGCCTGCGCGATTTTTTCTATTGCCTCGTCGTCGGATCTGCTTCCATATTCGCGATAGAACCGCATCACGTCGCGCAGCCTTTTGTATTGATATTTCGACGGGACCGAATGCCTGCAATAGCAGGTGCGGACGAAATCGTGCATTTCGGTTTCTCCGTATTGCTTTGCGTAATCGAAAAACACCTTTTCTTTTTTGACGTCGTATTTCTGCAGCGCCTTCATCATACCGTTCAGATATGCGCTTTTCAGATCTTCAAAGCAGCCCTTGACGTGATACCGGACCTCGAAGGCCGACACTTCCAGATTGATCAACGGTTCACTGACCGAAAGAAAGTAATTTAACGACGTTTCTTTCCTTTCGGCGAGATAGTTTTCAATATGCCGCTGCATGGTATCGTTCATATTGCAGCCTGGGATCGTCGCCTTTTCAACCGGGCAGGCCTTGCGCAGAAAACGGTAGGGGTCTACGCGGACCTCTTCGTCCTTCTCCTTTTCCTTTTTCGGGCGGTCGTCATCTTCATCGCCGTCGCCGTTTTCTGTTTCGGCAAAGTAATCGTCTTTCTCGTCCGGATTCTCGCCGTCGTAATCGTATTCAAATTCGCTTTCGTCGTAATCTTCTTCGTAAACCTCGTACAACGATTCAACCTCCCGTTGCTATGCCGAACCGAAACCGCTCGATGGGGCGGCGGCGTAAAACCTTTTTTTATTCATATCCGTAACGTACGCGCCGTTTGCGTAGGCGGTACTTTGAATTGCCTTATCCCTGCAGTCCTCTGCCGCTTGTTTTGCAAATGCTTCTGTTTCTGCGGAGATCTTTCCTCTGCTTTTGTCTTTCCGGATACTGTCGTAAACTCTTTTGTATACGATCAGGATCGGATCGTTTGCCGCACGCTCCTTTTCTCCGCGGCGCTTTCCGACCGCCCTGCAGGTCAGCACTCTGTGGTTTCTGCCTTCGATACCGGATAAACCGCTGCAATACCGTTGCGGACGGCTGTCCGTCTTCAGATAATACTTGCCGCAGATCTCACATTTACGCGGATAGTGACCGAAACCGAGCCCATGATAGAAATCATAGAAGATAAAATCGATGTATCGGCTGAAATATAACCTGTTCGCCAATTGTGATTTGTTCCTGCCGGAGAATTCCGCTTTCACAAACTGCGTCTTTGTTTGCGTCGCTACTTTTGGCAGTGTTTCAAACGCGATCGGCATCATGTGCTCGGCGTCCGCCTTGGGAAGCGCGCCGAATCGATCCGCCAGCGCGCCGATCTTTCGTTTTGAATACATAAAATCCTGATATAATTCGCCGTACAACACGGTCAGATTCTCATATAATCTGTGGCTGTTCGCCGCCATATTGAAAAAGAGGTTGGCGTCGAGATCCGGGCGATTTTCACGCAGAATGTCATACGGGGTCATCCCTGTAGAAGCGGAGATCACGCAGCATTCGTTGTAGAGTCTGCGAAACCCGATTACGGAGCCGGCAGAGAAAGCGCCGTTTATCGCGGCAAGCTGCACGTCCGTTGCAAACGCCGTAAACGGGTGCACGGTTTTTACTTGCCGAAGAAGAGAAATGATATCTGCCCCCAGAGCGTCAAGAGATTCCTGTGGGATAGCGTCAGCTTCGAGTTCGGTGGAGTAACCGTAAATCCTCCGTGAAAGTTCTTCAAACTCTTTTTCCTCTTCCGGTCCGTTAAAAGAGTTCAGAAGATCGACGCAGCACGCGCCGACCTTGTACTCTTCACCGTTGACCTTGACCTTGTTCCCGGCGTAATCCGCAACGATGTAGTCATAAGCTTTTTCCACCGGTTTTCCTCCGTTCAGCAATGCTTCAGAATGTGCCGCACGACGCCCTGGATCGCCACGATCCGTTTGTCGCAGAGCTTATCCGGGTATTTGACCCGGTTTTCATAAGCGAGGATCGGGACGCTGCGGCGGAAGCCCTTCAGTCGCTTCACCTGCGTTTCGCCCTCGTCGTCCAGCGCGACCACGATCTCACCCTTCTTCGGCGGGTAAGCCGTTTCCACGAAAAGCAGGTCGTTTTCGCTGATCCCGGCGTCCTCCATGGAATCGCCCTTCGCCGTGATAATAACCAGATTACGTTCCGGGAACAGGTTGGCTGGCAGATTGATATACGCTTGAATATTCTGTTCCTCCGGCGAACCGGGACCGCAAGAGGCGTTGTTGTCCAGCAAAACGGCGGTGTTCTCCTGATACCCTATCTTGCCGTCCATCGGCAACTCGATCCGCCCATCCTTATATTCCAGTATACCCTTTTCATCCATCTCCTTCAGATAGGCGTGGATGGTGCTGGTGGAATTGTGAAACTCTGCGGCAATGATCGCAACCGTGGGCTGCTCGTGGTTCTCGATCATATAATCGGTGATGTATTTCAGAATGCCGTTCATTTTTTCGGGATTTTTCGAGCGCATAACCGTTCCTCCGTTTTCTAAAGCGAACAAATTATTCGGTTTAGACCAAATATACATCATTTTCCCGTTTTTGTCAAGGGGTAAAAGAAAAAAGACAATCCCGTGTGATAGAGATTGTCCATAGAAGTTATATGGTTATTTATTGTTTTAGCATATACAACCAGTCATGATTTACCTAAACTGTATTTAATCATTTTGATTGCTCTTTTGAAACTGCTTCCATGCGGAAATACTACTTAACCGTTCTCTCACTTTTTCTTGATTATCAATTCCCAATTGTAAGCAAACATAGTATTCAAGTAGCAAAGACAGAATGTGTATTGCATCAATAAGCTTGTCACCTTTTAATGCTTTTTTCTCTTTTGATTTCCCATAGTGAGTATAGTAGTGTCTTGTATCTGCTACGGTTTGAGCAAAATCTGCATCGGTTATATAATAATCATAAAATAGGCCATCATTCTTTCCTATTAGCAAATCATTTAATCTTGATACCAAAATAATATATTTACAGTTTTCATCTTTTTGTGTATCGCACAACAATAATTTCTCTATTATTGGATAATTTGGGCAACTGCCAAAACGTATTGCAACCGATTCAATATACTGATCCTTATTATCATCGTAAAAAAATCTTGCATGAAAAGTTTCTAATGCCTGCACTATATTCAAAAAAATCATTTCAATGGGCATATCGGAATATTTAAATAGCGACAAATACAAATTTAATACTGGTTCTAATAGGGTTAGTTCCCTTTGAATGTCTTTTCCTACCGCAATTTGACTCAGCGTAAAATTGTATTCCCACTGGTTTTTAATACTAGTTTGTAAGCGCTGCTCTGATGTTAACAAATAGTGCTTGTAAAGATCGCGTACCCTTTGACACCCACGAAAAAAGCCTTGATTTATGCGGGTTTGAAAGGCTCTAAAGCGTGACATCTCTGCCTTTGTTTCCGCTTTCTCTCGGCGGCTTTGATT
>JAEEGI010024355.1_pt1 | contig 11800 bp, 8 predicted proteins | sample 8958751 | NCBI WGS metagenome assembly JAEEGI01 (sample SAMN16246545, study PRJNA631951) | gut metagenome | biome: gut microbiome; feature: rumen; material: KS-attached | host: Bos | place: Iran: Karaj | collected 2018-10 | reverse complement strand
TAATCATTATAAAATAAATAAAAAATAAAATTCTATCTATTTTTAGATAAAAATGGAAGAAGAATATCATGATGATGTTGCATCTCACACTTTATATGAAGGAGAAAATATGATTTATATTAAAAATAATTTTTCTTTAAATACTTTATCAATTTCAAAAAATAATTTTGTAATGAGTAATATTAATTTTCAAACTGTAAAATCATTAAATAATTTCATAATGATTAAAGTTTATGGTATATTAGGAATTGCTAATTTAGGAGAAATTCCTTGTTTAATTTATGGATGTAAGTATGAGATAGTTGCAGTATTATTAGAGCAAATGATTTATCAACTAAAAGATATATACTTTATGCCTTTAATTAATTATGAAAATAAAATTTCAAAAGAAGAAACAAACAATCAATTTAATATATTAAAACAAAATATTTTAAAAACAAATTTAATTTTTGGTTATCCTTGTAATTTAACCATCCCATATTATCAGCAAAATATTAGAAATATAAAAGAAATAAATTCTTTTTTATACAATTATGAATTGATAATACCTTTTCTTTCAAACAATAATATTAAAAACAAACATGATTTTTATACAAATTTTATTGATGGTTATTTACATGTTTTCGTACTTTTTAAAATAAAAGGGCAAAGACTTATAAATTATTTCATTTTTAGAAAAGAATATAAAAAAAATTATTATGAGTGTGAATTTATTTTAAGATATGATAATGATGTTTATGATAACATTTATGGAATAAAAATTGGAAATGAAGAATTTAGTGAAGAATTTATTCGAATTAATGAAAAAAAATCAGGAATAATATTTGATTGTTCAAATAATGAAAATGAAAAATATTTAAAACAAATTTTACCTTATTTTAATTATGTTAAATATTCAGAAAAAGATTTTGATGAAAAATCAATAGAAAAATTTATTGAAGAACAAAATAAAGAATTGAAAAAAATTCAATATTATTTTTCTGGTAAAGATCCATTAACAGGAAAAATTTCTAAAAAATACAAACAACATGAATTAAATCAAAATGGATTATGTATTTTTATTTTCGATGAAATTAAGACTTCAATTTTATTTAATCAATCAATCAATAAAACTTTATTTATAAATTATTTTTCTCAATATCAAAAAGAAAAAGATTTTAAAAAACAAAATAATGAATTTATAAAATTAAATAAAATTTCAGGGGTTGATGAGATATTTTATTCAATTAAAGATATTTCAATTCAATTTTATAAAGAAATAAAAGATACAGAACATATTAATTTTAAAAAATATATTTATAAAAGTAAAAGTTCAGAAAATGAAATAAATAATAATAAGAAAATTAAACTTTTTATAGGAACATATAATGTTTCAGCTATTAAATCAAACATAATTTTATCTAAATTTAATGTAAATTTATTTTTATTTCCTGAAAAATATTCAAAATATATATCAATAAATAATTTACCTGATATTATTTGTATTTCTTTTGAAGAAATTGTTGAATTAAATCCAAGTAATATTCTAATTTCCTCTAATGAAAAAATTGTTGATTTATATACTTCTAAAATAACAACATTAATTTGTGAAAATTATCCTTATATTTTAAAGTTAAAAAAAAATTTGGTGGGAATATTAACATTATTTTATATTAAATCAGATTTAGATGAACAAATTAATAATTTAGAAGTTATTGAAAATAAAACAGGAATTTTAGGATTAGGTAATAAAGGCAATTTCACAGTTAAATTAAAATTCAAAAATCAAAATTTAATTTTTGTTAATGGACATTTATCTGCAGGTGATGAAAAAGAAAATTTTAATAAAAGAGTAAATGAATTAAAGGAAATTTTTAATAATATTAAAGATGAAAATCAAAATATAGATGATTTAATTTACTTCATTTTTGGGGATTTAAATTTTAGAATAGATTTACCTAAAGAAAAATTTAATGAAATTTGTTGTCGAAATTATGAAGGAGTAGTTAATGAAAATCAAGCTAAAAAAAATATAAATGAATTAAAAAAATATGATCAAATGAATGAAGTTGTAGAAATTTTCAAAAAAGAAAAATTATATGAAGAAAAAATTAATTTTCCTCCTACTTATAAATATATTAAAGAAAGTTTCATTTATGATGAAAAAAGAACTCCTTCATGGACAGATAGAATTTTATTTAAAAAATCTGATAATATTAAATGTAAATTTTATGATACTGTAGATTTATATATTTCAGATCATAAACCTGTTATAGGATTATTTGAAATAAATCTTTAATAATTATTAAACAATTAGTTATTAATTTATAAAATATTAGGTTAGTTTTGAATAAAAGTTACACTATTTATCTTATTAAATTATAGTTATTTATAATAAATAAATAAAAATAAAAGTTAATAAAAATATAACTTTGTCAATCTAATTTTTACCTATAATTAAACTATTAAAAAATTTCTTAATTATAAAATCTGAGTTTTCTTAAAAACCCTCCATTCTAATATAATTATTTTTTTTTAATTCATTAATTTAAAATTAAATTTTTTTTTAATTGTTAATGAATTCTACAAATTTATTTCTTGATAGAGTAATTTGTATTAAATTTTCTTCATAATTAAATACTACTAAAAAAATTTCTCAAATATAAATTAGGCATAATTTTCTCATTTTAATATTTAATTCAATTATGGAGTTATTTAACATTTTTCTTTGACAAACTCAATATTTAAAATCATTTTTTTGAATGGCCTGAATTATATTTTTTAATTTTTTCATTGAGGATGTTATTTTTAAAAAATTTAATATTTTGTATATATAATACATTATTATTGCAGAAGATACATTAAATAAATTTACATCATCCTTATTTATAATTTCAAATAATAATCTTAAACATCATTTTTGATAAAATATTATTTTATTCATAAAAGTTGAAGAAATATCCAAAGATGCATTCATCAATTTCTTTACAATCTTTATAATATGTTCAATATAATTTAAGCTAATCTTTTTCATAAAATATCCCAATTCAAATGATGAATTTTGAAAAACAAAAAAAATAAAGTAACATTAATTAATATAATATTATATTATTAATCCTTATTTTTTTAATTTTTTTTAGAAATATTATTACTTGTTTATAGAACTTGAAATACAAATGGAATCAAAGCTTGAGTCTGAGTCTGAACTACTTGAATCTTCTATAGTGATTACTGTAATTTTGCTTTGAGCTTTTGATTCAATATTATTAATCCTTTTTAAACCAAGAAATTGTTTATTTTCAGAAATCATATTTATATTATTAATATTAATAATACTATTTCTATTGTTATTTTTATCATAATTCTTATCTTTTTTAAACTTTATATTATTTTTAATCTCATTTTTATTGACTTTAATTGTATAAAAACCATTATTTTTTTCTTTTGTATTAACTTTATTTTCTAAATTAACTATATTGTTTTTTTCTTTTATATTAACTTTATCATAATTCTCATTCAAAGAAGTTTTTATAATTTTATTTTTTGAATTAACTGTTTCTTCATCATATTCTTGTTTATTTAAATTTTTATTTCTTTCATTATTTTTATCTTCATAATCTTTTTCAAAATTAAATACATTATATTTAATATTATGTCTCTTAATATAATTTTTATACATTTCTTCAAAAATAGTAGGACATAATTTTTTAAGAATTTCTTTCATACAATTTTTTCTAGCAACCTTTTTAAACATTTCAAAAGGACCTTCATAAAGTTTAATTTTTCGATAATAATAAGTGTATTTAAATAATGTATTTTCAGGATCTTGATAATATGAACCATTTAAAAGAATGCCATATTTATATTTAGATATTTGTTCAAAAACATTTGAAATACTTTGAGATTCACTTAATTTTAAAAATTCTTGTAATTTTTCATCATCTGTTATTGGAGTTAATAAATTTTTAACATTTTCTTTTTTTTTTTTTTTAGAGTCAAAATTTGCATTTTTATTTATTTTTTTAATACTACTTACTAATTCTTCATATGTCACATCTAATTTATAAACTTTTATAAATTGTTTTATATTTTTAATTGGACATGGTAAAGTCAATGAAATCAAATCTTCTTTATAATTATAAAATATTGGAATAGAAGAAATTTTTATAAAACACCAATCAGGAGTAATTTCCAATGACATTAAAAAATATATTTATTAAAATTATAAAAATTAAGTCAAATGAACTAAATATTTAAAAATTAATTTATTAAAACAATAAATGATAGAAATTCCAAAATATAAATTTACGAATATTGAAGTTTTATTATCAAATTCTTCTAGTTTCAATTCTAAGAAAAACAAAAACAGCAGAAATTCCCATTTATCTCATAAAAAAGAAAAAATTAAAAATATACTTTGATTTATTTAAAATACCAAAATAATAGTATTTTTTGATTAAATATTTTGGTATACTACTAATAATTATATTATTAAACAAAGAGAAAAAGTAAATTTACAACAAATAAAAAAATGAATTGATTGGAATTGGTTCCTTTTTAACTGAAAATTTAGACTTAAAACAATAATCTTAAAATTATTAAAAAACCCTTAAAATAAATTAAATCAAAAAAAAAATAAATAAATAAAAATAATGCCAAACTTTAATTAAAACATAAAAAAAAATTAAAAAAAGGTTTCTCCTTTATTAAATATAAAACATTTATTTAAAAATTAAGTATCGAAATCCATTTATGATTCAACAAATTGTTCATCATCATCTGCATCTTCTTCTCCACCTTCTTTATTTTCTTCTTCAACTTGAGCATCTTCTTGTTTAGGTTCTTCTTCTTTAGTTTCAGCATCAACATTTCTGTGCATGAAAGCTCCAGGTAAAGCTTCAGCAAATTCTCCATTTTTTTCATTTTTAATATCCAAAACAGCTTTAGTTAACAAATACCAAATCATAGCCAAAGATCTTTTACCTCTATTATTACAAGGAATAGCACAATCAACATAATTTAAATTATTATCAGTATTACAAAGAGCAATAACTGGAATATTAACATAAGAAGATTCAAGAAGAGCATTATAATCAACTCTAGGATCACAAACAATGAGTAATCTAGGTTCAATAAATTTCTTAGTAATTTGATTAGTTAACATACCTGGAGACCATCTTCCAGTAACACTTTGGCATTTTGTATATTGACCAAATTTATATACAGCTCTTTGTCCTGCTAATCTTCCTGACACTGCTACTATTGATTCTGGATCAGAAATTGATGCTATCATACGAGCTGCTACTTGAATTTTTTCATATATTTTTGTCACATCAAATAAATATACTCCATCGTTACGAGATTTATATACATAACGCTTCATTTGCTTTGTTAAACGACGACCTCCTGCTTGACATTGAGCTATTATTAAGTTTTTTATGTCTTGTTCTTTTGGACTGAGTTCACTCATTTTGTATCTTGATAAAATATTTATTTTATTTTTTGGTTTTATTAATAATTTTTATTTTTTTTCAGAAAATAATTAATATTTTTATTTATTTTTTGAATGAAAAAAATAATTTTTATTTTATTATTTTTTTATAAAGATAAGGCTTGTTTTTGGATTTTTTAATTATATTAATTTTTTAACTCAAAAATTCCTACTTGGTTTTTCAGATCAAATTCTTCTTTCCAAAGAAATTAATTTACTCATTATAACAGTTTTTTCTCATTTTAATTGAGGATTATTTTTAGCAATCTATTATTTTCTTCTTTTTGAACGACTAAATGTGTTTTCATTTTTTCTTCGTCTTTTGTTAATTCAACTAAAAAGGATTTTTTCAAATTTAAATTTTTTTCTTTTTACTCTTTTTCATGTTCAATTGTTTTTTATCTAAAGCCTTAATAACATCAATATTTACTTGTAAATCACTATTAATAATATCAATTGATTGTTCTAAAGAAGTTATTTTTGTTTTTAAAATTATATTCGAAGAAGGTCAGATTTATTTTAATTGATATTTGCAAAATATATCTTCTTCTGAAAGTTTCATTCTTTATATTTATTAATTATTTATAAATAATTCTTTAATTTGTTATTTTCAAGAATAATAATATTGAATTTAATTAATGTATAATAATTCTTTATAACAAAAATAAACTAAATAAATTTTTAATGAAAATAAAAAGATTAGGTTACTAATTCCTAATTTAATTTTGAAAATAATTCAGTGGATTGTTCGATGAATAAAATAAGTAAAATAATAATATTTAAATATTTATACGAGTTATTACACTATTTTGTAAATGAAATTTCAATATTTTTTATTTATGTGATAATATTTTGCTGCTTTCTTATTGTTCTTAATTTTTACTTTGAATATTATATTTTTCTTAATAATTTTATGTTTAGTTTAATAACAATAAATTTATTAAAAAATTTAAGAAATAAAAATAATTTATTTTTATTTATTATTTTAATTACAAAAAGTTTTGATAAAAAAAATATTTTAATTCTATATCTCATTTATATAATTAACTTCTTTTTCATTTTCTTTAGATAACAAAGCCATTCTTTCTTCAGTTAAACAGCTTTCATCAACATTATTAACATTTAAATATTGGAAAGGGGGAATATAACCTTGATAATTTACTATTTTTGTATAATGAGGTTTATTAATATGAGGATAAAGAAAAAAAATTTCTTTAATTGGCTTAAAAATTAGTTGAAAAAAATATTTGCCAAAGAAATAAGAGTTTAATATTAAAAAAATAAATAAATTAATGATTAATTCTTTTTCAAAAAAAATTGTGCTTTCTATTATATAAAAAGTACCTATACAATTTATCATTAAGAATGAATGTAACATTAAAGCAAAATATTTTTGTTTTATTAAAGTTTTATAAATCAAAGAACAGTTTGAGCATAAATAAAAAAATAAAATTAATTCAAGAATTAATTTTTTAGGAGTGTCTTCTCTGAAATAACTTATAATAATTGTCAAATAAATTAAAGTAAATTCTGTTGAATCTTTTATTGATAATAAACAATTTTTTAAAATAGTATAAAAAGATAAAAATAATAAAGGAAATTTAACAAAAGAAAAATAATCATTTAAAACATATTCTGGTTTTATATCAATATTATTTAAAATATGAAGAATTAAATCTAAATTTATTAAACAATTTAAACAATTTCCTAAAGCAAATCTTTCACTACAATGAATAATGGAATAGTCATTATAAAATAAATATAATTTTAACACTAAAAATAATAGAAGAATTATTACTAAGGTAATAATAATAAATTTGTAAGGATAAAGTAAAAAAGAAAAATTGATTAATTTCATTTTTATTCCATTTAAAATTAAAAATGAAGGTAAAACTAAAACAATAAATCCAATTAAAAAATAAATTAAATCAAATAAATAAGGATTTGAATTTAAGAAAAAATAAAAAAAACATAAATAATCACAATATTTTGAATATAAAGTTTCTTTTTCTGTCATTTGAATAATTTTTTTCATTTTTTGTTAATATTTTTTAAATAAATAAAAATTATATTATTGGTCTTAAAAATGCTAAATTAAAATGAATAAAATTAAATGAAATTATTAGAATATAACAACTATTAAATTTTCATTGAAAATGATTTATATTGGGGATGGGGATTGGGGATGGGGGATTGGGGATTGGGCCCAATCCCCAATCCCCAATCCCCAATCCCCAATCCCCAGAAAAAAGTAAAAAAAATTTTTTTGTTTTGTAATTAAAGAAGTTTTTTTTTAATTAATTTTAAAATTTATAATTTATTTAACTTTAACTTTCACATTGACAGCAAAAAAAAAAGAATAAACAAATAGAACAATTATCATAAAAAAAATAATATTAACAATAAAAATAATTAATATTTTAAAATGTGAAAATAATGAAAAATTTAATTGAAATTTAATTACATTATTGGAAGGGTGACAAACTGCTAAGGGAGATTACTCTCATTTAAACAATATGAATTTAATCTAGAATATATTTATTTTTTGGAGAAAGAAACTTTTGATAATAAAATTTTGGAATTGCATGAAAATCTAAAAGATAAAGTTAAATAAAGATTTTCTCTTTGATTAATTATTTGAAAAAGCTTGGAACTGAGATTTTAGATAATTTTTTTATTTGATTTATATTTAGAAAATATTATTTAATTGAAAATAATCAAATATTTAGTTAAGAATATAATAAAAAAAGATTATTTCATTAGATATATATTTTTATTTGTTTTTCTATTAAAATTTTTTAGGGATTTTTGACTTTTTGAAATTTTTTTAAAAATGGAAATTGTTGAAATGGGTTTTAGTGAAATGAAATTATCTCTTTTATATTATTTATTTATTTAGTAAATATTTTTCTAATTATCATTACATTATAACAATAAATAATATCTCTTTGGAAGACCAAAATAAAATAAAACTCTTAAGAAGTATTAGATGTACATAAAATTTTAAATTTTATATTATAATTAAATAAAAATTTCGATTTGTTTGATTATTAAAAACAAATTATTTTTATTGTTTTGAATATAATTGATCATAATCTTAATTTAAAAAAAAACTAGAAAAAATAAATTTATTTATATTTTCAGAATTTTAATTGGTTGTATGACTACCAAATAAATCTAAATCATTTTCATTGGGGTCTAAATTTGAAATATTTTGTATATCATAAAAATCCTGAGTAAGCTCGTTTTGTGCCCGTGAATCAATTTTGTTTTTTAAATTTTTATTTAAATTACAAAATTTGAGTTCAATAATTTCTAAATAAACCATTATTAAAATAAGATATAAAATTGATAATGTGATAATTATATATTCTTTAGTCATTTTATCATCAAAAAATATTGTTATAACAATCATAGAAAAACATTCTCCAATTACTGCATGAATTGGACTGTATTTCAAAATTATAGTAAAATATAAATATTGATAAAATATATAATTGAAAAAAAGTAATAGCATTTTATAAAATTCATTTTTTGTTAAATCAATATTTCTCTTAAAATTAATTATTATACAATAAATAAAACCTCCTATTCCAATTAAATTTCCTAATAAATAAATACTTATATAATATTTATAATTTAAAAATTTAATTATTATTAGATAAAATGAATAAGTATAACAATCAATTAAAACAAAAATAGTTGAAGTATAAAATTTTTTTAATTTATTAAAGTAAAGAAATAATATAAAAACACTTAAAATCCCATTAAAAATCATTGAAAATAAATGATGAGAATAAAATTTATTTTTATAAATGAGTTTATTCAAAAATATTAAGAAGGGAATTTGAAAAAATATATCAACATTAAAAATATTTTCTTTCATTAATTTCTCTACAATAATTTTAGCAATTACATATAATATTAGAAAACATAATATTAATATAAGAATTTTGAAATTCTTTTTGTTAAAAAATTTAGAATTTTTTTTTGGAAATTCTTCCTTCCCTTCACTTTTTAAAAAAAATTTTTCAATGAAATAAAAAATGATTAAGATTATTAAAGAAACATGTTTTATGAGATTATTAGTTTCATATTCCATATCCAGTGATTTTTCTAGTAAATTTCCTATAATATTAAATATAATAAATAATAAAATATAAAAGAAATCATATTCTAAATTAATTGATAAATACATTTTTTAATTTTTAAACTATTTTTATAACTTTTATGTAAAATATTTGGAAAAATATTAATATTATAATTATTACAATTAAAATTTATTATTAATAAGTATTATGCATATAAAAAGTAGAGGAATTTTTTATATTAAACACAAGTAAAGAGAAAATAATTAACAGAAATTTTTAATCAAGAAATTGACATTAAAAAAAAATATAGTAAAAAAGCAAAATAAATAATAAGTAAAACTTATATAAATAAAAAAAAATTAATGATAATATATTATTATTTTTAAACTAATTTAACATTATTAAATCCATAAATAAAAAAAGCAACTTTAAAAGATACTTTTCTTAACTTAAATAGTATCATTTCATCTAAAACAATAATTTCTTTAGCAGAAACTTTTCTTTTATCTTTAAATTGATTTTTTATTATCTTTCTTATTTTTATCAACATTTTTTGGAATTCTTTTAAATTCTTCATATTTATTAATAGAAAATGACATATAATCACCTTTTTGAATATAAACTCACAGTTTTCATTTCTTTTTTATAATGAAGAATATCATTAACATAAATTTTTTATTGAATCAAGTAAAGATACATTTCTATAAACATCTTTAAAATCCTAAGAAAATGATTTTAAACATTTATTTTGCAAAAAAAATATGACAAATCTCTACTTTTTGGATTACATATCTTTTATAACTTCTTCATAGAAATATTTTAGCAGTGAATTTTTGATAATCAAATAAAGTTTTAAAAATTTAATTCGAATTTAAATAACTAAAAGTATCTCAAATCAAAAGTAAAATTTCATCAATTCTTTTCTATGACCTTAATATTTCTATAATCTTTATTTTCATCAAATATTAATTTTTCAAAATTTGAAATTAAATTAATTGTGTTAAAATATTTTTTCTTTACTAATTTTATTTTTCTGAATCTTTTATTTTATGGATTTTCATTGCTATTTTCTTTTTATACATTTGGATTTTATAATTTATTATCTAAAATGTCAGATTTCCCAAACATTTTTTAATTCTCCGTTATACTATTTTGTAATTACTTCTGAATTATATTTTACTTCTTTTGAAAATTTTCTATCAATATCTCTCTCATTTAAAGATAATTTTTGGCCTTGATAAATTTCTTCTTATTCTTTTAAATTCTCAAACAATATTATTTATTTTAGTATATTACTTTTGAATATGTTAATTTTTTTAATTCAAATTAAATTTCCTTATCTACTCCTTGAGTGCAATCAATTCAATAATATATATTTTCTTTTTTACCAAACTACAAATAGAAGCATTTCTGATAACTCTACTATTCCATCTATTGATGTTTTTAAATGCTTTCATTCAGTTTATTGAAAATGTTTCATATAATTTCTTTATTATTTCTATATTTTTTTTTAAATGATACGTTTTTTTAATATATCTCCAATTTATTTATTAGAAATCTTTCTGAAAACAACATTTTTTTTTGACTTAAGGTAATATTTTTTTAATTTAAATTTTATGATTTAATTTTTTGTATTAAAAAAAAAGGTGATTAAAAAAAAAAAGGGATCAAAAAAAATTAAATAAAAAAATTAAAATGAAGTCAAAAACAGGAATAGGAATTGATCTTGGAACAACAACATCATGTGCTTCAGTTTTTATAAATGGAAAACCTGAAATGATTTTAGATGTATATGGTAATTATTCTATACCATCTTTAATAAATTTTAATCCTAAAAAATTATCAATAGGAAACTTTGCTAAAAATAAAATTTCATACCAAGGTGATATGATTAATAATGTTAAAAGATATATTGGACTTTCTTTTGATGAATTCATTCAATTAAATGATAAATTTAATTATAATATAATTAAAGATCCAAAAAGAAATGCTCCATTAATTCCGATTACACATAAAGAAAAAAAACATCAATTAACTCCAGAACAAATTTCTTCATTTATTTTATTATATATAAAAAAACAAGCAGAACGTCAATTAAAAGAAGTTATTACAGATGCTGTTATAACAGTTCCAGCTAATTTTAATCAAAATCAAATTAAAGCAACAAGAGATGCAGCCAAATTAGCTAATTTAAATGTAATTAGAATAATAAAAGAACCAACTGCAGCTGCAATTGCTT
>JAEEGI010024349.1_pt1 | contig 11804 bp, 8 predicted proteins | sample 8958751 | NCBI WGS metagenome assembly JAEEGI01 (sample SAMN16246545, study PRJNA631951) | gut metagenome | biome: gut microbiome; feature: rumen; material: KS-attached | host: Bos | place: Iran: Karaj | collected 2018-10 | reverse complement strand
GTCGCGGTAGTTGACCAGCGACATGATGTCGGGCACGCTGGTGCGCAGCGAGGCGTTGATGTTGGCCCGACGGATGGCCTGCGAGGGCAGGTCGTCGGCAAACCAGTTGACCTTCTCCTCCGCCTTCGGGGCGTATTCGATGCCTATCGACGGGTTCAGCAGCCAGTTGTTCTGCGACAGCTCCTGACGGGTTTCGCGGAAGTAGTCGAGCGTCTTGCGCTCGTAGTTCAGGGGCAGCTCGATGCTGACGTGGCCTTCGCCCAGGAAGCGGGGCTTCAGAAACAGGGTGGCCTTCAACTGCTGGTTGTCGTCCTTGCGGGTGTAGTTGTAGCTGTTGGGCGAGTCGAGCACGCTGAGCAGGGCTTCCCTGGTCGACGGCAGCAGGTCAATCTGCGTGGAGTCGTGCCCGGCCAAGCGGTCCAGACGGTAGAGGGCGTTCTCGTTGTCATCATAGGAGTGGCTGTACTGATATTCGAGGCGCAGACCGTGATTGCCTAACCCGAAGTCATAGCCAGCGCCCAGTTCGGCATCCCAGCTCTTCGAGGGTGCATCGGTGTAGCTGTTGCGGAAGTCACGGCTGCCGCCCGTCTTCATATACTGCAGGTCCTGCAGCTGGTAGTTGTGCGACTTGCTGTTGTTGTAATTCACGCCTGCCGAGAGCGAGATGACGTCGGCCATCACCTTCACGTCGGCATTGCTGTAGATGCTCAGGTTCAGCGCCTCGTTGTCGTTCTGGCTCTGCGTCTGACGGCGGTTGAGGGTCAGCTGGCGGTACTTATCGGGATTCACGAAGAGGTCGTCGAGCAGGTCGCCATATTGCGCCGGGTCGGCATCAAACTGTGCCGAGCGGTTGGTGCCCCAGCTGTCGCCCGACGTATAGTTCACGTTGAGCCTGGTTCTGCCTACGAACCCCTCCGGCGAATAGTTCACAGTAGCATTGACACCGAGGCTCTTTGAGCGGTTGCGGTTGTAGTTGGCCTGCCGGCTGTAGGTGTCGCCGCCGGCAAGGTAGGTCTGCGACGAGGTCCACGTGTCGGTGTGGCTGTTGTTGTGCGAGCCGTTGACGCTGATGCCTGCCGAGAACTTGTCGTCGAAGTTGCCATAGTTGTAGCCGATGTTGGCCATACGCATCGTGGTGACGCCCTGGGCCGTCTGCGGCTCGAAGGCGGCCGCGTCGGCACCCATCGCCGTGAAGCCGTAGCTCTGGTCGTTCAGGTTGTTGAGAGAGCCCTGCACCGACAGGCGCGACTTGCCCTTCGTGTGGACGCCCAGCAGGCTGGCCAGGTAGCGGTCGTCGGTGCCGCCGCCCACCTGGGCATTGCCGAAGGTGCTGACGGAGTACTTCTTCTTCAGGCGCACGTCCATCACGAAGCTCTTGTCGTTCATGTCGCGCCCCATCATCTGCGTCAGCTTGCCCTTGCGGTCGAACACTTTAATCTTGTTCACCGTGTAGGCGGGCAGGTTCTCGAGTGCCGCCTTGGGGTCGCCCTCGAAGAAGTCGCGCCCGTCGACCAGCAGGTTGTCTATCTTCTTGCCGTTTACCTTGATTTCGCCGTCCTTGTTCAGCTCAGCTCCGGGCAACTGGCGTATCAGTGCGTCGAGCATCGAGCCCTCGGCCAGGTTGAAGGCGTCGGCATTGTAGACAATGGTGTCGCCGCGCGTCACCATCTTGATTTTCGTGCCTGTCACCGTCACCTCGCCCAGCATCTTCGACTCAGGACGCATCTCGATGCGGCGCACGTCGATGTCGCCCTCGCGCTTGTACTTCACCTCGAAGGGCTTGTACTGCGTCTTGAAACCAAGACACGACACGCGCAGCAGGTACTTGCCCTTCTCCTTGACGGGCAGCTCGAACATACCGAAGTGGTTCAGCAGGAACGTGTCGGCAGGCTCGGGGTGGAAGGTGGCAATCACGCTGCTGTCGGCAGCCGCCATCAGCACGATGGAGGCATCGGGCAGCGGCTGGTTGGTGAAGGCCTCTACCACGCGCCCCGACACAACGCGGTTCTCACCGCGCTGTGCCGAGGCATGGGTAGCGGGCCATAGGAAGGCCAGTGTAAACAGCAGCAGGCTATACAGTTGATTCATGCTTTTGTCTTCATTTTACTCTTTAGACGCAAGAAGGGTCAGGATTGTTGCATCTCGTACGCAACTTTAACATCTTCTAACGTGATGCCGAGCAGCTGCATCTGCCGGAACAGCTCGGGCAGGCGCTCCTTCATGAACGCCCGCTTGCGCTCTTTCAGTATCTGCTTCTTGGCACCGGGGGTGACGAAGTAGCCCAGACCGCGCTTATTATATATAATGTTCGCGCGAGCCAGCTCGTCGTAGGCCTTCACTGCCGTGTTGGTATTTACCTCAAGCAGCACGGCGTACTCACGTACCGACGGTATGCGGTCGTCGTCCTTGTACTTGTCGGCCAGAATCTCGTCCATCAGCCTATCGGCCATCTGGATGTATATTGCTTTGTCGTTAGTGAAAATCATACGTTCGCGAATTTATGGGTTACAACCTGCCAGCGGCAGAACAGCCAGTAGGCCAGCCAGGTGAAGAGGACGGTGAGGCCAGAATTAGCGATAATCCAGAAAATTAATTGCATCGTAACTTCATCAAGCGGAACCGGTGTGTCGCGATAGCCCAACATATTAGCCGTTGCAACGATGCAGGCAAATGCGATGACAACCACAGCAGAGGTGGCAATGAAGTGGAACTTCTTGAAGAACACGCCGCCCAGCAGGAAGAAGGCATGGATGGCAATGAGGGCGGTGTACTGCGAGGTAACACTCAGCGGGTTGTCGCCCGTGTACTCTCCAGAAGGGAAGGTTCGCGTATGGGGGAATATCTTGAAGAAATCGTCAGCAGCCGTCTGCACGGGGTAGTCTGTCATCGTGAGGTAGGCCATGTGAATCAGGTCGGCTACGAAGAAGGGTAACAGTCCTCCTACTAAACAGAAAACCAACAGGTAGATCCAGCGCGACAGGAATTTTTCGAAGTTCGAGGCCGGCAGCATCAGCCAGGCAATGCGCTGCTGCTTCTTCTGCTCGCCGCGATAGAGCGTGCTGGCGCTGATGAGAAAGAAGATGTACATGGCCATTACGCTGAACACCCCGACTGCCTCGCAGATGGCGCTAACCCTCATCATCATCCGTGTCTCAGGGTTCTGTTCATAGTCAAATCTGGAGTCATGGAAACCTATCTCATGGGCAAACCAGAAGAAGAACAGATAGAGCAGCACCATACAGAGTGCACCCCACATCATGGCCTTGCGGCCCTCAAAGAAATCGAGCTTCAGCACGCGCCCGAAGCGTGTCATATCAAACTGTTTCATTTTACCAATCCTTTCGTTACAGCGTTAAACAATAATTCCAAGTTCACCTGCGTCTCGGCCTGTCCGTCGCGGCGGAGAGCCATCACGGCATTGCCCTGCAGCGTCGGCTCGGCATAGAGCACGTCGTCTGTTCGCTTTGCTGCGACAGTGTCGCAGCCCTCAACAAACTGCCGGTATTCAAACACGTACTTATCCATTATCTCCTGAACTGAGGCATTGAGCAGCAGCTCGCGCTGGTTCAGCATCAGGATATGGTCGAGCAGCGCCTCCACGTCGTGTACCTGGTGCGTCGAGATGATAATCGTCTGGTCGTCGCTCATGTTCTGCGCCACCGTCTTGCGGAACTGCGACTTCGATGGGATGTCCAGCCCGTTGGTCGGCTCGTCCATCAGCAGCAGCCGCGTGTTCGTGGCCAAGGCAAACGACATAAAGACCTTCTTCTTCTGACCCATCGACAGCGCGCCGAGGTCGAGGTCGGCCGTCAGTTCGAAGTCGCGCAGACAAGCCTCTAACCGCTCCTGGCTGAACTTCGGATAGAACGGCGCCATCAGCTCTACATACCGCTTCAGCGTCATCGCCGGCAGCTCAAACTCCTCCGGCACGAGGAACATTTCCTCCAGCACCTCCGCCTGCCGCTTTTCTGTTGCGTATGTTGCTGTATTACAGCAACAAACGGAACCGGCCTGCGGCCGCAGCAGACCCGCAATGAGGTAGAGCAGCGTCGACTTGCCCGTACCGTTCTTACCTAACAGCCCGTAGATTTTGCTCTCCTCCACCCGCAGGCTGAAACCGTCAAACACCCGTTCCTTCTGGGCCGGGTAACTGAAACTGATGTTGTTTACTTCTATCATATTTATTAGCGTTTTAGTGTACTACTTCAATAGAACACCGCAAAGGTAATACATTTCCGCATTCCCTCCAAACTTTTCGGCAAGAAAATGATGGCGAAAGTGCTTTTTTAACATTTCCACCTTATTATTATACGTCGTGATAGAGCGTGAATATGTCTTCCGATTCAGGCAATTTCGGAGCAATTCGTCATTTTTTCTCCCTACAAGCCTATTATCTCAATTTTTTTGTATAATTTTGCACCATGATTTATCCGAATAACTACGAGCATAAGATAGGCTTTGACGAAATACGCCTGCTGTTGAAGGGCCGTTGCCTGAGCACTCTGGGCAAGGAGAAGGTCGACGAGCTGGCGTTTACCGACGACTATGGCGTCATCGGCGAGCAGCTGGAACAGGTTCGCGAGTTCCGGCGGCTCAGGCAGGAGGCCGACGACTTCCCGATGAGTTTCTTCTTCGACGTGCGCTCAGCCGTCTCGCGCATACGACTGGAGAATACGCACCTTGAGGAGGAAGAGGTGTGGGACATGCGGCGCTCGCTGGAGACCATCAGCAACATCGTAAAGTATCTGCGGCGCGGAGTGACACTCGACGACGACGGTGCCCAGCCCACCTATCCGGCCCTCTACAGGCTGACGGAGGGTGTGGTGACGTTTCCCGCCATGATTCGCCGCATCGACTCCATACTCGACAAATACGGAAAGATCAAGGACTCGGCGTCGATGACGCTGGCCAGCATCCGCCACGAACTGTCGAAGATGGAGGGCAACATCTCGCGTACTTTGTATACGATATTACACTCAGCCCAGAAGGACGGGCTCGTCGACAAGGACGCTGCCCCGACGCTGAGAGACGGCCGCCTGGTGATTCCCGTTGCCCCGAACCTGAAGAAGAGGATTGGCGGCATCGTTCACGACGAGTCGGCAACGGGCAAGACCGTCTTCATTGAGCCGACAGAGGTGGTCGAGGCCAACAACCGCGTGCGCCAGTTAGAAGCCGAGGAGCGCCGCGAGATTATCCGCATCCTCACCGTGTTCAGCGACGAGGTGCGTCCACATGTGTATGAGATTCTTGAGTCGTACCAGTTCCTGGCTCAGATAGACCTGATTTACGCCAAGTCGGAGTTTGCCGATACGACGCACGCCTACGAGCCCACGGTCGTTGAGAAGCCCCACATCGACTGGATAAGAGCCATTCATCCGCTGCTCGACCTTTCGCTTAACAAACAAGGGAAAAAGGTTGTGCCACTGGATATTATGCTGACAAGCGAATCAAAAAACATGAAGAGCGAAGGTCGGTTGCTGATCATCTCGGGCCCCAATGCTGGCGGCAAGTCGGTCTGTCTGAAGACTGTCGGACTGCTGCAGTATATGCTGCAATGCGGACTGCCGATACCCGTCGGCGACCGCTCTACCTGCGGCATCTTCAGCGACATCATGATCGACATCGGCGACGAGCAGAGCATCGAGAACGACCTGTCGACCTACAGTTCGCACCTGATGAACATGAAGCAGATGATGCGTCAGGCCAACGAGCACTCGCTGCTGCTCATCGACGAGTTCGGCGGCGGCACCGAGCCCACCATTGGCGGTGCTATGGCCGAGGCCATGCTGCGGCAGTTCTGGAAGAAACGCGCCTTCGGCGTCATCACCACCCACTACCAGAATCTGAAGCACTTTGCCGAAGACCATGAGGGCGTGGTCAACGGCGCGATGCTCTACGACCGCCACGAGATGCAGGCACTATTCCAGCTGTCGATAGGCCAGCCAGGTTCATCATTTGCTATAGAGATTGCGCGTAAGTCAGGTATACCTGAGGAAGTTATCAACGATGCGTCCGAGATAGTCGGGCGCGACTACATACAAAGCGACAAGTACCTGCAGGACATTGTGCGCGACAAGCGCTACTGGGAAGGCAAGCGCCAGACCATCCACCAGCACGAGAAGTCGCTCGAGGGCCGCATAGCCCGCTACGAGAGCAGCATCGAGGAGATAGAGCGCGAGCGCAAGGAGATTCTCCGCCGGGCCAAGGAACAGGCTGAGGAGCTGCTGAGCGAGAGCAACAAGAAGATTGAGAACGCCATTCGCGAGATACGCGAGACTCAGGCTGAGAAAGAGGCTGCCCGCCGAATCCGCGAAGAGCTGAACACCTTCAAGCAAGAGATTGCCGACATCGACAGCAAGGCCAACGACGAAGCTATCGACCGCAAAATCAAGCAGATACAGGAGCGCAAGGAGCGGCGAGAGAAGCGCAGGCAGGAGAAGGCCGAGAAGTCGGCAGCCGCCAAACCCGTCAAGACCGAGACAGCTGCCGCACCATCAGCCGCACTGGCTGTCGGCGACTACGTCCGCATCAAGGGACTGACCAGCGTGGGCACCATCGAGAGCCTCGACGGCAAGATGGCAACCGTCATCTTCGGCGGCATGAAGACCAAGATGAGGGCCGAACGACTGGAGCGCGCTGAGGCTCCCAGGCAGCAGGAAAAGACCAAGGCCGAGGAGCGCAACGCCCAGATAGCAGGCTCGTATGCCAACGTGTCGAACGACACCCGTAACGTCATCGACAACCGCAAGCTGAACTTCCGCCAGGACCTCGACGTCAGGGGCATGAGGGGCGACGAGGCCATCAACGCCGTCACCTATTTCATCGACGACGCCATACTCGTCGGAATGTCGCGCGTACGCATTCTACACGGTACGGGAACGGGCATTCTGCGCCAGCTCATACGCCAGTATCTGGCCACTATTCCCAACGTGCGCAGCTACCGCGACGAGCATGTCCAATTCGGCGGAGCAGGCATCACGGTAGTTGATTTAGATTAAGTGTGCGCACACAGTTTTTCTTAAAAATTCTAAATAAATTTGGATAAGTAGCTGAAACTTCGTAACTTTGCACCGAAATTCTAAAGGATAACGCAGTTTCTCGTGACGAGAAGGCTGCATGAAAGTATAGAGTTATGAAGAAAATTTTATTGATTGTAAGTATGAACTTGGCAGTCATTTTGCTTCAGGCAAAGAGTCCAAGTTTTAACTGGGATCCAGTGATGGATGCGATTATTCAAGTAGAAAGCGGTGGGAACCCGAACGCTGTGAGTGGGAACTCAGTAGGCGTTATGCAGATTACTCCGATTCTCGTGCAGGACTGCAACCAAATCCTCGAAAGAAAGAAGAGTAAGAAGCGCTTCACTCTGGCAGACCGCTACAGCGCAAAGAAATCTAAGGAGATGTTCCTGCTGATTCAGTCGTATTATAACCCAATGAACAATGTTGAGAAGGCCATCCGCCTATGGAACGGAGGAGTAAATTACAGTGTAAGAGCTACGAACAGGTATTTTCAGAAGGTTATGAACAAAATGAAGTAAAAATTCTATTTGCAAGCCTTACTTCAGCTGGCAAGTCGTTCAGGCTTTGCCAGCTGATTTTTTTCTTGCGTAAAACAATTCCGCTGTAAAAACACTTGTAGAATCATTTTTTTTTTGTACTTTTGCAGCGTCAATAGAAAAGAAGCATGAAATCATTTGCAGACTATAAACAAGACGCTCCAAACTGGATAACAATGGCCGGCGGTGAGTATTATCCGGACATCCTGACCGATGCTTGCGAACTGTACAAGCCTGTATTGGTGGCATTCAGCCAACTGCTGAAGACATCGGAAACATCGGTTCGGCTGTTGCGTCAGATTGCTGCTGTGCGTCAGCCGTGGATGCGTGTGCAGTTATGTCGGGTGTTCCGTAAGTACGTCTCGCCTCAGACTCCTGTGGAAATGCTTAAGAAGAAATCCATGATTCCAATGGTTTGCGAGCAGTATGGCAGTGATTTCAGGCCCGTCAACGAAGTTCAGTCTGCCTTCAGCAGTCGTCCCATGCCCGACGAAGCCATCTGCGCCGTCCTATGGGAATATAAGGATCGCGGACAGAAAGGGTACGACTTAACGGAGCGCTTCTTTAACATGTTCGCTTCGGCATTCCCAATGTTGACCATCGAGGGACCGAAGCGGGCAGGCTCAGACATTCAGTTACAGACGGTTTTCCCAGATTACCCTAACCCGACACGACCAGTTGACTTTGTAGTGCGAAGTGCAGAAGGCGACCCGATTGCCGTAGGCTTCGTCCGATACGATAGCGACCGTGGCGGTGCTCAGGAAGACGACCGCACGGGCGGTTACGTGAACTGCGCCAAGGAAATACTGGAATACGACACGCTGCGCCGCCGTGGCCTGAAGGTTATTTATGTGAACGACGGTCCAGGCCTTCTGCTGGGTTCGATGTGGGATGACTATGCCCGGTTGGAGGCTATGAATCCCCAGCGGCTACTGGTAATCACGCTCAGAATGTTCGAAGAGCGTCTGAAGGGTAAATGGCTTCTAAAGCAATAGTAACGTATGGCAGTAAGTGTAATACCCATCAACCGTGAAGCTCCGCAGCTGACCCTCGCTCCGAAGTCAGACATACGCTTCAGGCAGACTGCTTGGAACAAGGGTGACGGCATCAAAAGGCTTTATCACGCCGACAATATCGACGTACTGAACTTTTTGCTGGACGATGAGGATGTCTGCGGACACGTGACCCTTATCTATATCGACCCTCCCTACAACACTGGCGGGACTTTTGAGACGCGCGACTTCAAGCACGCCTATGACGACCGCTTTACGTTGCAGAGCTATATAGACTTTATGCGTAAGCGGCTGGAGCTGATGTACCGTCTGCTTTCGTCTGAAGGTTCCATCTACGTACACTTGGACAGTAATATGGTGTTTCACGTCAAGGTGATGATGGACGAGATTTTCGGCATGCAGAACTTCAAGGGCATGATTACCCGCAAAAAGTGCAAGTCGAAAAACTACACCCGAAAGACCTACGGTAACATCTCTGACTATATTCTGTTCTACACCAAGAACGACAGCCCGGTATGGAACCGCCCCTACGAGGAGTGGAGCGACGAAAAGATACTGAAGGAATATCCTTACATCGAGGAGAATACAGGTAGGCGATACAAGAAAGTTCCCATACATGCCCCCGGCACCCGCAACGGCTCTACGGGCGGGTCTTGGCGGGGACTGATGCCGCCAGAAGGTAAGCACTGGCAGTTTACCCCTGACAAACTTGACGAAATGGACCAGCGGGGCGAAATCTACTGGTCGCAGAATGGCAACCCCCGCCGCAAGGTCTATCTCGACCGTAGTCAGGGTGTACCCGTGCAGGACATTTGGCTCGACTATCTTGACGTGAACAACCAGAACACGCTCATCACGGGCTATCCTACGGAAAAGAATATTGATATGCTGAAGCGTATCATCGAAGCTTCATCACGCCCAGGCGACCTCGTGCTCGACTGTTTTGCGGGTTCGGGCACCACACTTGTTGCTGCAGAGCAACTGGGACGGCAATGGATAGGTGCTGACATCGGCGACGAGGCTATCCGCACCATTCAAGACCGTTTTCGCCACGGCAGCCGCCCGATGGGTGACTATGTTAAGAAAAAGGGGAAGACTCAGGCCGTTCCGGGGCTTTTCGACTCAGAAGTTTCTGCGGAAACTGTATGCCAGTCTGAGAATAGCATCACCTACGATATGTTTCAAGAGGAGTAAATAGTTTACAGTGCTAAAACACAATAATTATGTACACAACTGTTATACGTTACGCACTCACGCTCATTTTCTGCACATTCGCCTTGGTTGGGTGGGCGATGGATGAGTATATCATTGACGAGGATTTTTCAGAACTACCCGAAAATACCGTTCTTTCTGAATTTCACGGCTGGACGTTCTATGGTTGTCAGACTGGTTTAAATCAATCTTGGGCGAATCACGCATTACGAGTAGAAAACTACACAATAGGCGGTAAAAAATTTATAGGCTATGCGACAACACCAAGTTTGAATTATTCAGGAGATGCCATTTTAGCTTTTTCTTATGCAAAGGGTACCTCAAAAGAAACAACTATAGATGTTTCCATTGAACTCAATGGGATCTCCAAAGAATTGGAATCAATAGTTGTCAAGGACGGGAGTCAAGGAACTACATTCAAGACAGCATCTATTAAACTAATCAATATAACACCAGAGACCAAAATAAAATTCAGCGAGGGAGCTGTCGACAATACATTCGCTATTGACAATGTCAAGGTGACAAAGGTACCTGAGATGCTCTTAAAAGACAATATCAACAACACCTCAACCATCGAATCCAATGCCTCAAAGACGGTGACCGTCAACACCGTCCGCACCCTTACCGGCGGCATCTGGAATACGCTATGCCTGCCGTTTGACGTGACGATGCAGGATATGGAGTTGGCGTTGGGAACCAATCAGGACATCAAGATGCGGACGTTCATTGGCTACGAAAACGGTATTCTCCATTTCTCTGCCGTAGATTACGTAACCGCGGGCACGCCGTTCCTCATCAAACTGAACACGACTGTCAAGGATCCGACCTTTCACGCTGTGACCATCAGTAATGCAGACGCACGGACTGTTACGAGCAACAATGTGAGCTTCGTTGGCACCTACAGCCCCCAAACGCTCCTGACCGACGGCACAAATCTGTTCCTCACTACAAGTAACACCTTGTCGGTTCCGGCTGAAGGGAGGAATACGATGAGGGGCCTGCGCGCCTACTTTGTAGTTTCCAGCAATTTCATACCCGCTTCAGCCCGTCTCGCCATCGATGACGAGACCACGGGCATAGAGACTGCACCAATTGCGCAGTCACGGGCGACGGGCACCTACGACCTCAACGGTTGCCGCGTAGAGCATCCCCGTCACGGTCTGTATGTCGTTGATGGCAGGCTGACGTTCGTCAAGTAATGATTGCTAATCACAGGAAACATCCTGCACTTCCGACACTTCCTACACCTGTTGAATTATTTTAGGTGTAGGAAGTGTCGGGAGTGTAGGATATAAAGTGCGAATGACAATTATTATAGCAAAAACGGCATGAAAAGGCGGCAAAACAACCCTCTTTGCCGGCCTTCAAAGGCTGGAACCGACACCCGAACCGACACCTTGGCAAAAGGCGCCGGGTTTTGAGCAAAAGGCACCGGGTTACGGGCAAAAGGCACCGGGTTTTGAGCAAAAGGCACCGGGTTTTGAGCAAAAGGCACCGGGTTTACACCGTAATCTCGCCGGAGCCGTAGCATCGGTGATGCCATTCATCATAGACAACACAGAACTGACCGGGGGCGACGCCGTGGATGGGGGCGTCGGCGCGGACCAAATAACGTCCATCACCCTGCGGCTCGAGGCGTGCCGGCCGGTATTCGGGCGTATGACGTATCTTCAGCGTGATGCGCTCTGGCGGTAGCTGACCGTTAATGCTATGGAAATCGTGTATCGGGAACTCCTGCTTGTAGGCCGTCGCCGGGTCGTAGCCGTGGCTGACGTAGAGCACGTTCGCCTCCACGTCCTTCTTGACGACGAACCACGGACCGCCGCCGAAGCCCATGCCCTTGCGCTGGCCGATGGTATGGAACCACAGACCGCGATGCTCGCCGATGCGGCGGCCCGTCTCTAACTCGACGACGTCGCCGGGCTGCTCGCCGAGGTAGCGGCGTATGTAGTCGTTGTAGTTGATCTTGCCTAAAAAGCAGATGCCCTGCGAGTCCTTCCGGCGTGCACTGACCAGGTGCTCAC
>JAEEGI010024347.1_pt1 | contig 11805 bp, 7 predicted proteins | sample 8958751 | NCBI WGS metagenome assembly JAEEGI01 (sample SAMN16246545, study PRJNA631951) | gut metagenome | biome: gut microbiome; feature: rumen; material: KS-attached | host: Bos | place: Iran: Karaj | collected 2018-10 | reverse complement strand
AAGAGGAGAGGCGAGATTTCTGAGCGAAACGGAGGTCAATCTCGACGCACTGCGCGAAGCCGTGGATAAGACCGGCTACGTGTATGTGTCGGCGGAATCGACGCCGTATGAAAAACGGGGACTCTTCGGCTGAACGGTTCAGACAGACGGGCCGGGTCGCTGCGAAAGGCAGCGGCCCGGTCTTTTCGCGTCCAAAAGCCCACTTGCCGAGCGGCGCGCCGCGTGTTATCATAGAAAAAAATCGGAAAAACGGAAGGGGACTTCAACATGAGTATCAAAAAACTGGGTTTCGGCCTGATGCGCCTACCGCTGCTGGATGCCAACGATCCGGGCAGCATCGACATGGAACAGATGAAGCAGATGGTGGACAGTTTCCTCGAGCAGGGCTTCACCTACTTCGATACCGCCTGGATGTACTGCGGCGGCAAGAGCGAGGAGGCCGCACGCGAGGCGCTGATCGAGCGCCATCCGCGCGAGAGCTTCACTTTGACCACAAAGCTCCCGGCCTATATGCTCAAAAAAGAAGCTGACCGCGAGTGGCTGTTCAACGAACAGCTGCGGCGTACCGGCGCGGGCTACTTTGACTATTACTGGCTGCACGATGTGAACGCCAAGAGCGTCAAGACCTTTGACGCGCTGCGCTGCTGGGATTTCATCCGGGAGAAAAAGGAAGCCGGACTCGTGCGCCACATCGGCTTCAGCTATCACGACGGACCGGATTTGCTGGATAAGATTCTTTCTGCCCATCCGGAGATCGAGTACGTCCAGCTGCAGCTGAACTATCTCGACTGGGACAGCCTCGGTGTCCAGAGCCATCGATGCTATGACGTCGCGACGAAGCACCATAAGCCCGTCATCGTCATGGAACCCGTCAAGGGCGGCAGTCTGGTAAACCTTCCGCCGGAGGCCGACAAGATTCTGCGAGACCTTGGCGGTGGCAGCAATGCCAGTTACGCCATCCGTTTTGCAGCCAGTTTCCCTAATATGACGATGGTACTGTCGGGCATGAGCGACATGCCGCAGATGCGCGACAACCTGAATGCCATGAAAGACTTCCGTCCGCTTGACGAGACTGAGATGGAGGCAGTACGTAAGGTCTGTGCCATCTTCAAAAGCATGGACCTGATTCCCTGCACGGGCTGCAAATACTGTATTGAGGAGAATGAGTGTCCAAAAGGCATACTGATTCCCAACCTGTTTGCGGCCCAGAACGCTCACGAGGCATTCCACAACTGGAACACCGCTTATTACTATAGCAACATCCTGACAGGCAGCGGGCATGGCCGAGCCTCCGAGTGCATCAAGTGCGGAAAGTGCGAGAAAGTCTGTCCGCAGCATCTTGAAATCAGGAAACTGCTGGCAGAAGTCGCCAGGACATTTGAATAATTATCAAGAAAACAAGTATATGAAGAAGTTAATGATTATGACAGCAGCCATAGCCGCTATGCTGACTGGCTGCACACAGAAAAACAATGCCCAGCAGGGCGAAGTTGAGAACAACGACAGCACCTCGACGGTGTATCTGACCCGCGAGATTTCTCCAGAGGCTCTGGTGAAAATTTACAAAGCGTTAGGTGTAGAAGCAACAGGCCGAGTGGCAGTAAAGATGTCGACCGGCGAGGGCTCCAACCCCAACTACCTGAAGCCTGAACTCGTGAAGAACCTGATTATGGAGGTGGACGGCACCATCGTGGAGTGTAATACGGCATACGGCAACGGACCTGCCGACAAGGACGACGAACGCAATACGTCGGAGAACCACTGGAAGGTGATTGAGCGCCACGGATTCACCAAGTATTTCCCTGTAGATATCATGGACGAATATGACGAGATTCGCATCCCTGTGAAAGACCAGACGCACATCAAATACGACATTGTGGGTGGTCACATGGCGAACTACGACTTCATGATTGCCCTCAACCACTTCAAAGGTCACCCCATGGGCGGCTATGGCGGTGCACTGAAGAATCTCTCTATCGGCTGTGCCAGTCAGAACGGCAAGGCTTATATCCACTCTGCAGGTAAGATGGAGAAGCTCGACATGGGCAGACTCTGGACGCGTGAGTTCATCGGCAATCAGGACGGATTCCTGGAGAGTATGGCTGCTGCCGCACAGGGTGTGGTGAACTACTTCCAAAAGCAGGAGGGTATCATCTATATCAGTGTGATGAACAATATGTCGATAGACTGCGACTGCGTGGATCATCCTGCACCTGTGAAACTGGAGGACTATGGTATCCTGGCATCTACCGACCCTGTGGCGCTTGACCAGGCGTGTATCGACATCATCAACCAGCAGAAGGTGACGGCTAAGAACGATCCTACCGACCTGCTCAGGCGCATTGACAGGCAGCATGGTATTCACACCATTGAACATGCCGAGAAAATCGGGCTTGGCAGTAGGGAGTATGTGATTGTGGAGGTGAAGTGAGACCTCACCCCCGACCCCTCCCCCAAGGGGAGGGGGGAAAGGGGGAAAAAATGAGGAATGAGAAATGAGGAATGAGAAATGAAATGGTCTAAGGTCTAAGGTCAAAGGTCAATTCTCAATTGTCAATTATCAATTTTCAATTCTCAATTATCAATTATCAATTAAAAAAGTCCTTAAGTCCTGTAGTCCTTGCAAAGAAGAACTTCTAAACTTGGGTTAGTTATAGAACTTCAGGATGCGCTGGCGGATCATGAGCTCGTATTTTGCCTGAATGGCTTCCTGACGAGCCTTGGTGTACTTCTGACGGGCTTGGAGCAAGTCGAAGACACTGCTGCGGCCTGCATCAAAACGCTCTTGCTCGTAACTGAGACTGACGTTAGAGGCTTCAGCAGACTTCTCGGCTGACTCACGCTTCTGACGAGCTACACCGACATTGGTCTGGGCTATCTGGATTTCCTGACGCAACTTCTGCTGGGCTTCCTCCAACGCTAAATCCTGATGGAGGACGTCAAGTTTGGCACTGCGTATCTTATTGCGCGTCTGGAAACGATTGAAGATGGGGACTTTCAGATGCAGTCCTATCACTTCGTTCAGATTCTTGTTAAAATACTGTTTGCCAAAGCCTCCCCACCCCGGATCCTGATGGAAGAAATTGACGTAGAAGGTGCTGACGTGACCCTGAAGGGACAAGGTGGGATAGTAATCAGCACGGGCAACCTTGATTTTTGCCTTGCTGGCTTCTATCTGCGCCTTGGCTGCGAGGATGGAAGGCCAGTTGTTGACCACATTATCGTAGTTGACAACAGGGGCTTCGCCCTCCTCGTTGATGTCGGCAATGTCGAACCCTTCGACAGTTGGCAGATTGAGCAGCTGTGACAACTTGGTCAGTTCGATGGTGTATTGTCCCTGTGCATTGACAAGTGTATATTCGTCGTGGGCAGCCTGCGCCTCCATATCCTTCAACTCGCTCAAGGGGCGCTTTCCCTCGTCAACACGAATCTGGGCACGGTTGACCATCTGACGGCTCAGCGACAACTGTTCCTGTGCCTCGATGGCCATGCTGCGCTGGTAGAGGCACTGCAGATACTGGATGGCTATCTGGATGCCGATGTCCTTGCGGGCTTTGTCGAGGTCGGCGGTGGCAGCCTCAAGACTGAAGCGGTCGGCAACAATCTTGTTGCGCACCTTCATGCCGTCGAAGAGATTCATGGAGGCACTGATTCTGCCGGTGGTGTAAGACAAATCGTTGTTAGAACCACTCGTATCACCCCTCATAGAACCTGTGGTGGAGTTGTAGTTGCCGAAACTGAACTGTTCGGCTATCTGTCCCTCGACCTCTGGCAGCCACTCATTGCGGCTGGTATTGAGCAACACTTTGCGCTGCTGGATTTGCACGTCTTTCTTGCGAATGTCGATATTGTGAGATATGGCATACTCGATGCACTGGTCGAGTGTCCACTGTTGGGAATGGGCGGCAGCAGTGACTGACAGCATGGCTGTCAACAATATCGCTCTGATATAGTTTGCTTTCATGCGTTGTACTCGTTTATAGATGTTTAACTTGAAGGCGTTTATTTCTGGATGCCACGGATGATATCGCTCTTGCTGACACCCGATTTCACGACAACATGAATGCCATCGGAGATGCCCAGTTCGACAGGGATGCGCTCCCACTTCTGGTTTTCAACATCATCCTTGGGCGACGTAAGGCGATAAACGTAAGTCTTCTTGCCTTCGAACTCCACACAGGTCTCGTCGATGGAGAGTGCCTGCTTTGCCTCACTCAGTGTGATGCTGGCATTGACGCTATAGCCCGAACGAATCTCGACACCCTGAGGGATGGTGGCAGTGGCTTTCAGTTCGAACACCTTGGCACCGTTCTGCAGTGTGCCCTCCGGAGAAATGTAGTCGAGCACAGCAGGAATCTTGACGTCCTGCATGGAGCCAGGAGTCAGTGTCACGTCCATGCCGGTGTGCAGTTTTGCCACCTCGGTCTCATCGATATTTCCATGGAATATGATGTTCTTCATGTCAGCCACCGTAGCAATGGTGGTACCATCAGAGTAGGCAGAGGAACCGCTGACAGACGTTCCCTCCTTGACAGGCACGTTGAGCACGATGCCATTCATGGTGGAGCGCACCTCGGTGGTGTTGATATTGCCGGCACGGGCACTGGAACCCTTTTGGATGACCTCGACCTGAGCACGGGCTGCAGAGAGTTTATCCTTGGCTGCGTCCAGTCTGTTCTGCGCCTGCTCATACTCCTCCTTGCTGACTACGCCCTTGTCGTAGAGGCGCTGTGTACGTTCTGTCTCACGCTGTATCTCGTCGAGCGAGATGCGTGCAGCCTCGACACCACTCTGTGCCTGGGTCAGCATGCCCATGTCGGGGATGACACGGATGACAGCCACCAGGTCGCCAGCCTTTATCTGCTGTCCCGGCTGAACGTGCAACTTAGTGATAACACCTGTAATCTGAGGTTTCAGTTCCACTTGCGTACGAGCCTCCAGAGTGCCCGTAGCCACCGTGTTCTTATAGATGTCGCGCTGCTCGGGAACTACCAGTTCGTAAACTACCGGAGCTGGTTGTGATTGCTTCCAAAGGAAGTAGAAAGTGTAGATAACAAACAGCCCTACGAGGACCCATCCACAAGTTTTCAGTACATTTTTCATATTGTCTTATTTTAATTTATATTCTTATGCTCATGTTCATACTTTCACATCATTCTTCACGCAGTGCCTCGATGGCCTTGATAGCCATAGCACGCTTGGCAGGCAGGAAGCCCGCAAACAAGCCACCAATCACCAGAATAATCAGTGCTGCAATAGCCGGAATAAACGGAACGTGCGGATTGGAGAAGAATCCTCCCCCGCCCATCGACGCTGCCGTCATCCGGTTGACGGCATAGAGCCCCCATACGCCAGCAATGAGACCGACAATGCCTGCTGAAAGCGTAAGCATCAGACTCTCGCACATAATCTGCTTGATGATGGTCCAGGGCTCGGCACCTAATGCACGGCGCACACCTATTTCCTGCGTACGCTCCTTCACGGTAATCATCATAATGTTGGAAATACCGATAAGACCAGCCAAGAGGGTTCCCAAACCAACGAGCCATACCAAGGCGTTGACACCGCCAATCATGATATCATACTGGTTGAGCTGACTCTTCAGGTCGTTTGACGCCAATGCCACATCATCGTCAGGATGAATCTGATGACGCTGGCGAATGACAGCATCAATCGGTTTGTAATAATCGCCAGAATCAAATTTGTCGTTAAGAACGAGCATCAGTACGTCCGTCTTCCCTACCGCATTGAACACATACTGAGCTGTGGTAATGGGGAGGAATACCGACTTGGACTCATGTGGTCCGAGGTTCACCATGTCGTTGGTCTTCATGGTAACACCAACCACATCGTAGGAAGTGCCTGCAATAGTGATGCTTTGTCCGACGGGAGACGGGTCGTTGGGGAAAAGTGTCTTTGCCACTTGATTGCCAATGACGCACACCTTGCGCCGCTCGTCGCAGTCGAACTCGTTGAGATATCTGCCGGCAACGATTCGCTGGGGCGACATCACAGCGAGGAAGGGTGACACACCAGCCACCACGAGTTCGTCGGTGGCATTGGCGGACGAAACAAACAGTGTGCTGTCAGCCGACGGCAGGTACTTGATATAGATGGCTTGCCTGACGGAACCAGGAAACTTTGCCTGAATAGCATCAACATCGGCAAACTCGATATTCCACGAACGAGAGCGCTCCATACCATTATATGCTATCGTGGTCGGGTTGGAGGCATAGAAAATGGAGTTGGCAGGCATTTGCTTCAGCTGTCCTGCAATGCCTTCCTGGAAACCGACACCTGCACCTATCAGGAACATCAGCATCAGCAATCCCCAGAAGATGCCGAAAGCGGTCATGAGCGAACGCCATTTCTGCTGTCGTATGGTTTGCAGTACTTCCTGCCAGAAATCTTTATCTATCATAGTCTTTATATCTTCTTATGATGTGAGTGCCTCTACTAATTTAATGCTGACAGCGCGCTTAGCAGGCACATAACCTGCTATGATGCCCGCCAGCACCATAATGCAATTACAGCCCATGATAGGCCAGAAGTTCACCGTCGGGTTCTGGAACATGGGGACGGCTGAGCCCAAGGCACTGTCGAGCAACTGCGTCAGACCGACACCAAGCATCATCCCGATGTAGCCGAAGATGAGGGTGATAATGACCGACTCCATCAGCACCATGGTAATGATGTGATCATTGCTGGCACCCATCGCCTTACGCACACCCAACTCGCGGGTGCGCTCCTTAACAGTTATCAGCATGATGTTGCTAACGCCTACGATACCGGCAATAAGGGTGGCAATACCGATAATCCAAACAAAGATACCTATGCCTGCTATCATTTTCTTGGCACTGAGTATCTGTTCGTAGTAATTGTTCACGACAACTCCCTTAAAGTCATTGGGGCTACAGCCTAAACGTGATGCCAGCAGACCGTGGAGTTCACGCTCTAAATGTTCGTTATGCTCGGCTGACTCCAGTTCGTCGACGATGAGGTTGATGCCATTAATCATACCATCAGGATGATAAATGGTCTGCATTGTTGTCAAAGGGATGTAGGCAGCCAGTTCCATATCCTCATTCAGACTACTCTTGCATAAGCCAACCACGGTAAACACCAGATGGTCGATGGTTACAAACTGACCAATGGGATTTTTGCCCTTAAACAACTGGCGTGACAGGCGCTCGTTGATGATGCAGGTCTTGGTTTGCTGCTCAAGGTCGTTGGTCTTAAAGTCTCTGCCTGCTGTCAGCACACGATAGTCGATAGTAAGATAGTTGTCGCCACAACCTGTGGCAGCCAACTTGATGAGATTATTGCCCACTCCCATCTCGACCGGCTGTACTGCCATGGGACAGACACGCCGGATATGCTGGATGTGGCTCTGTTGGATAGCTTGTGCATCAGACAGGCTCAGTTTCAGCTGACGCCCTTTGTCCATACCGTTCCAAGGCATCACCGTTTTTCCTGCCGTTATCCTGATAACCTGGTTGAGGTCAAGATGGAAAGTCTTGTAGAGACCCCTTTGGAAACCGCCAGAGGACCCTAACAGCACTACCAGAATGAACATACCCCATGCAATGGAGAAACCGGTCAGCGCTATACGCAGTCGGTTGCTCTTCATAGCAAGCAGTACTTCACTGAATAATTCTCTCATATACAATACTTTGTTTTATGATGACTGGTGGTGGTTAGGTTCTGCTATACTCATCCTTACAGATGACGCCGTCTTTGAAGAAGATGCGACGATCGGTCTGGTTGGCAATCTCCTGCTCGTGAGTAACGATAATCACCGTCTGTCCCTGTTCGCGGTTCACTGCTCGCAGCATGTCCATCACTTCCTGGGTGGTCTTACTGTCGAGCGCACCCGTAGGCTCGTCAGCCAGAATAATCTTGGGTTTGGAGATGAGGGCACGGGCTATGGCCACACGCTGACGCTGACCACCAGACATCTGCATGGGCAGATGATGCCAGTGCTCTGCCAGTCCCACTTTCTCCAGATACTCCATAGCCAACCGGTTGCGCTCCTCGCGCCCCACCCCACGATAGTAGAGCGGCAAGGCCACGTTCTCCATAGCGTTCTTGAAGTTGATGAGGTTGAACGACTGGAAGATAAAACCAATGAGCTGGTTGCGGAAGCGGGCTTCCTGTTTCTCGTTCAGATTCTTTACCAACCTGCCGGCAAGGTGATACTCCCCTTCGTCATAATCATCCAGAATGCCCATGATGTTAAGCATCGTTGACTTGCCGGAGCCTGACGGTCCCATGATACTGACCAGTTCACCTTCAGAGATATGGAGATCCACCCCCTTCAACACGTGAAGGGGCTGGACTCCCGGGTATGTCTTATGAATTCCTTTTAAATCTAACATAATTCATCTATTTACTTGACTGATGATTCTTGAGATATTTGTCAATCCATTCCACATACTTCTGTGCATGTGTTTTCTCGAGCATCGACATGTGGTGGGCTTCCATGTTGTATATCTCCATGTTGGGATAGTAATGACTCCAGAAGGCAGCATTGTCCATGCTTTTCTCTGAGTTCACATTCTTCCAGGCTTCCTTGAACTGAGGCGCTGCAGCATAGATTTCGGTCAAGATAGGCGAATCGGGCTCTACCTCAGTAGCTCTGAACAATACCAGGTCGCCATCATAGAGTGGCGGAACACCCTGACGACCCAGTTTGTCGTACATGTGCATAGCATGGGCGTAAGAACGGATGGCATTGACATATTTGTCAACCAGTTCCTGTGGCAGCATCTTCATCAATGCCTCCTCGTCAAAGTGCAGCGGGTCAACACGCCAGAATACATCCAGCATCACCATCGGAACCTTCATTCCTGTATTCTGTGACCACTTAATGGCCATACGGTAAGCTATTTCGCCACCAAAGCAATGACCTGTAAAGGCGCTCACATTAACACCTTCCGGAAGTGTGAGTTCCAACAAGACATAATACATATTTACCACCGCATTGATGTTTTCATTCTTAAAGATGTAGTCGTAGTGCTCGCCAATCGGTTCGTAAACCAACAAGGAGTAGTGCTGCGTCAGGAGTTCAACGTATGGTTCGAGGTCCTTATATGGCGTTGCGCCACAAACCAGTACCACAACAGGCTTATTCTCGTCGTAGGGAGCAGCCCATGACAACGTGGTCATGTTCTGTTGCAGTGTTGCCCTGATAGACTTCTGTTTCATCAGATCGTCCAGTTTGATGGTGATGCCCTTCTTGGCAGCCATCATCACCATCTTAATGGCCAATAATGATGTGAGTCCCAGCTTTGTCAGGTCGTCGGTCACACCGAAGTCGTCCATCTTCAGCAGTTCCTTGGCAATGTCGAACATTATCTTCTCACGTTCCGTCTCAGGAGCCACATTCTCTGTCTGCAGCGTAATGGTAGGTATGGGCAGTGCCCTGCGGTTCACCTTACCATTGGGAGTGAGCGGCAGTCTCTCCATCTGCATGTAGGCTGTTGGTACCATGTAATCGGTCAGCTTACTTGCCAAGTACTCCTTCAGTCTGTCCACATCAATCTGTTCATCAGACGTGAAGTAGCAGCAGATGTGTTGTGCACCGCATACCTCCTTGACGTCAACAGCTGCTGTCTTAATCTGAGGATACTTCAAGATGCAGGCCTCAATCTCGCCCATCTCGATGCGCAGACCACGCAGCTTCACCTGTCCGTCGATGCGGCCTATGAAGTCGATGTTGCCATCAGGACTCCATTTCACCAAGTCGCCAGTGCGATAGGCCTTCTGACCCATGAAGGTGATAAACTTCTCGGCAGTCTGTTCTGGACGGTTCAAATAGCCACGACCGACACCGGCACCGGCTACTATCAGTTCACCGGCAGCACCCCTCGGTACGAGGTTCAGGTTTTGGTCAACCACATACAACTGATAGCCTGCCAGCGGCCGTCCGATGTACGAGCTGTCGTAGTCACTGTCGATATTGTAGCATGTCGAGTAGAGCGTACATTCCGTCGGTCCGTAGCCGTTATAGAAACGGAACGGCGGCTTCTTCAGCGGCTGCAGTTTCTCACCACCTACTGACAGCAGACGCAGCGAGTGGTTCTCAATGGTAGTAGCAAACATGAAGCCCACCTGTGTTGTCATAAACGCCAGGTTCAACTGCTCACGTTCCATATACTCGTTCATGCCCATCAAGTCCATACGCATGTCGCTAGGGATGATATAGACACTTCCACCTACCGAAGTAACAGGATAGATATCCATCATGTGGGCATCAAATCCGAAGTTAGCATAAGCCACAGCGCGGTCTTCGGCCGTCACGTCGAATGCCTTCACATACCAGTGACAGAAATTGACAATGTTACGGTGCTCCAATACCACACCCTTCGGGGTTCCCGTAGAGCCTGATGTGTAGAGGATGACGAACATATTCTCGGGCTGTGCCTTCAATTTAGCGTTCAGCTTTCCGTTGACCTCGTCAAGATGCTCAAAGATGTCGCTGGTAATCACCTGTCCATTGTAGTCAGGCATTGCCTCGGCCACTCTGTTGCCTTCTGACAGAATCAGCTTCACGCCAGCATCCTTGCACATGAACGAGAGACGTTCTGCAGGGAAGTGGAAGTCGAGCGGCATATAGGCAGCTCCAGCCTTCATGATAGCCATAGGATAGAGAAGCATCAACTCGCTGCGATCTATCATCACACCTACTGCCATTTCGGGCTGTACTTGGTATTGCTTCTGCAGCAGTATGGCCAGACGGTCGGTGATGCTGTCAACCTCGCGATAAGTGAGACGCTTATTCTGGAATACGATACACGTATTGTCGGGCGTCTTAATGGCCTGCTGTGTAAACAGATCTACTAAGGTCTGTGTGGTGTCGTAGGTCAGTGTCTCGCCCAGTCCGAGCTTAGCCAGAGCGACACGGTCCTGATCGGTCAATGGTGGCAGAGTGCTAACATCTGTATCAGGCTTTTCTGCCATATTCAGCAGCATCTGTCGCATCACGTTCATTACCTGCTCTATTTCACCCTTACGGTACTTTACAGGGTCGAACTCCAGGTTCACAGTCAGCTCTTTTTCTCCATCGGCATAGGCCGTCAACGTCAAATCGTTGATTGACTCCTCCTTGGAGTAGACCATCTTCGTATGGAACGGCGTCGAGGCATTGCTCAAATCAACCTCTGAATCGTAGTTCTCAAAGGCCACGATAGACTGGAACAAGTCTGCACCTAAGTCTGACTGTTGCTGGATGACTGACAGCGGACAGAAATCCCACTCATTACTTTCGGCAGCCTGCTGCTGCAGGGCCTGCAATGCCTGGATTACGGTGGTTCCCTTCGGTGTCCTTACACGTACTGGTACTGAGTTGATGAAGAGTCCTACAACGTCCTCTACTCCCTCTGAAGCATTGTTACGTCCAGAAACTACTTTTACGAACACCACGTCGTCCTGACGGTTATAGATCTGAAGAACCAGTCCCCATGCCAGTTCCACGAGTGTATTCATGGTAGCCTGTGCGTTGGTAGTCAAGGCCTTCAGGGCCGTCATCTCAGCACCGCTGATAGTAATGCGGCAGACATTGTCTGTGGCACGTTCCTGTTCGGGAACGATACCGGTAGAAGGAATTACAGCTTTCGTTGTATAACCGTCCAAGAGTCCTCTCCAATAGCTCAGTCCCTTGTCGGTGTCTTTTCTTAACAGTTCCCTGATAAACTTCTCGTAGCGCCCTGTCGGGTACTGCCCAACAGGTTTCATCTTGCCCTGAACAGCATCTGTCAGGTTAGCAATCAGGTCGCTCATGTAGAGTCCGATACACCATCCATC
>JAEEGI010024343.1_pt1 | contig 11807 bp, 9 predicted proteins | sample 8958751 | NCBI WGS metagenome assembly JAEEGI01 (sample SAMN16246545, study PRJNA631951) | gut metagenome | biome: gut microbiome; feature: rumen; material: KS-attached | host: Bos | place: Iran: Karaj | collected 2018-10 | reverse complement strand
CTGCTGCACCACCACAGTGTGGACATTCAGTGGGGCAACCACGACGTGCTGTGGATGGGCGCCGCCTCCGGCAGCCGTACCCTGGTGGCCACGGTGCTGGCAAACTCCATCCACTACAACAACCTGGAGGTGGTGGAGACCGGCTACGGCATCAGCCTGCGGCCCCTCTCCGTTTTCGCAAACGAGGTCTACCAGAACTGCGACGTATCCCGCTTCGCGGTGAAGCTCACCGGGGACGACGCCGGGCGCTACACCGAAAAGGACAAGCTGCTCTCCGCCCGGATGCACAAGGCCATCACCGTGATCCTCTTCAAGCTGGAGGGGCAGAAGATCCTGCGCCATCCGGAGTACGGCATGGACGACCGGCTGCTGCTGGACAAGATCGATTATGCGGGAAAGTGTATCACCATCGACGGCAAGACCTACGCCCTGGAGGATACGGACTTCCCCACCGTGGACCCGGAGCATCCCTACGAGCTCACGGCGGAGGAGGAAGCGGTCATCGACCAGCTGACGGCCTCCTTCCAGCGCAGCGAGAAGCTGCAGCGGCACGTGCACTTCCTCTACGCCAAGGGCAGCCTCTACAAGATCTACAACGGAAACCTGCTCTTCCACGGCTGCATCCCCCTGGACGGGAAGGGCGACTTCCTTACTTTCTGCCTGGACGGGAAGGAGCGCCGGGGCAAGGATTTCCTGGACTACGCCGATAAGGCCGCCCGCAAGGCCTATTACTATCGGGCCGGCTCCCCGGAGCGGAAGCTGGGCATGGACTTCCTCTGGTTCCTCTGGGCCGGGCGCAACAGCCCCATCTTCGGCCGGGACCGGATGACCACCTTCGAGCGGCGGCTCATCCAGGATGAGAGCGCCTGGACCGAGCCGAAAAACCCCTACTACACCCTGTACAACGACCCCGAGGTCTGCGAGCGTCTGCTGAAGGAGTTTGGCCTGGAGGGGCCCCACTGCCACATCATCAACGGCCATGTGCCCGTGCGCACCAAGAAGGGGGAGAGTCCCATCAAGGGCGGCGGCAAGCTCATCGTCATCGACGGCGGCTTCTGCAAGGCCTATCAGTCCACCTCCGGCATCGCGGGCTACACCCTCATCTACAATTCCCGTTCCTTCCGCATCGTGGCCCACCAGCCCTTCTCCGGCAAGGAGCGGGCCATCCGGGAGAATCTGGGCATCGCCCACTCCACCGAGATCTTTGAGCGCCTGGAATCCCGGGAAAAGGTGGAGGAGACGGACATGGGCCGGGAGCTGGAGCGGCAGATCGCGGATCTGCGGGCGCTGCTGGACGCCTACCGGGACGGCGTGGTGAAGGAAGAGCACCGGAGCTGAGAAAGGAAGGCGCAAGGCCTATGTTTACCGACATTGCGGAGCTGCTGCGCAGCTTTGGCCCGGTTTTTCTCACGGTCTGGGCGGTGACGATCCTCTGTGTCCTGCTCTGGCCCCAGCGCTACTTCAACAGCCTGCTGCTGATGTTCTCCCTGCTCGTCACCCTGCTGTTCGCCTCCGGCTTCTTCGGGGAGAACGGGGGAAGCTTTCTGCTGATCTGCTTTCTGCTGGTCATGCTGGCCCTTTTCCTGGTGCCGGTGCTGCTCATCGCAAACGGGGTCCAGATGATCCGGCGGGAATCGCCGGCCCCTGCCCATCTGCTGAGCCTGGTCCTGGGTCTTGCGGTGGGCGCGGGGGAGATCGCCGCGGTGATCTATGTGGTGGTCACCGCCTATCACCTCCCCTATGAACAGCTGAACTTCTGGATGCTGGCGGTGACCCTCACGGTGTTTTATTTCAGCTTTCTGGTGCTGAGCTTTGTGGCCTACAGCGTCTTCATCCAGATCCTGCCCCACCGCATGGACTTTGACTATGTGATCATCCACGGCTGCGGCCTTCTGGAGGGCGAGCGGATGACCCGGCTCCTCTCCGACCGGGTGGACAGGGCCATGGAGATCTACCGCAAGTGCCGCCGCAAGCCCATCCTGATCCCCAGCGGCGGGCAGGGGCCCGACGAGAAGATCAGCGAGGCGAAGGCCATGACGGACCATCTCCTGGCCAACGGCATCCCGGCGGAGCACATCCTGCCGGAGGACCGGTCCCAAACCACCCGGGAAAACCTGCTGAACTCCCGGGACCTGATCCTGGAACGGCCCGGGCGGAAGAAGACGGCCCTGGTCTCCAGCAACTACCACGTGTACCGCTGCCTGCGCCTGGCCAGAGAGTTGGGCTTTCGCTGCACCGGCATCGGCGCCCGGGTGGCCCTCTACTACTGGCCCTCCGCGCTGATCCGGGAGTTCATCGCCGTCTTTGTGACCCGGGGCTTTCTGCTCTGGGCTCTGGCGGGCTGGCTGCTCTTCCTGAGCCCCCTGCTGCTTTTCCTTTGAACATCCGGCCTGCGGGCCTGATGAAATACTTTTTTAGGAGCGTGCTGTTTGAAAAAGCGCAACGCACCGGAGACTGCGGGCTGACCGGGAGGTCAGACCGGCAAGGTCCGGACCTCCCAAGGGTTGAAGTCAACAAAATTCAGGAGGTTAAATATGAATACAAATGACATCATTCGTTTGGAAAAGAAAGAAGAATACCGGGAAGTGGAAAATCTGGTGCGGGAGTCCTTCTGGAACGTGTACCGCCCGGGCTGCCTGGAGCACTATGTTCTCCATGTGCTGCGGGAGGATCCTGCCTTCGTGAAGGAGCTGGACCTGGTGATGGAGCGGGACGGAACGCTCATCGGCCAGAACATGTTCATGGAGACCGTCATCGAGGCTGACGACGGCCGCGTGATCCCCGTGCTCACCATGGGGCCCATCGGCATCACCCCGGCCCTGAAACGGCAGGGCTGCGGCAAAAGGCTGCTGGACGAGTCCCTGGCGCGGGCGGCGGCCCTGGGCTACGGGGCGGTGCTCTTCGAGGGGAACATCGGCTTCTACGGCAAAAGCGGCTTTCGCTATGCCCGGGACTTCGGCATCCGCTATCACGACCTGCCGGAGGGGGCGGACGACTCCTTCTTCCTCTGCAAAGAGCTGATCCAGGGCTATCTGGATGACGTCACCGGCGTGTACCAGACCCCAAAGGGCTACTACGTGGACGAGGAGGCGGCGGAGGCCTTTGACCGGAGCTTTCCGCCGAAGGTGAAGCTCAAGCTGCCCGGACAGCTGTTCTGAACGAAACGGGAGCCGGTACATGGCAGCATGTACCGGCTCTTCTGAAAAGGATCGCGAAGGAATCGGTCCGGAATGACGGAGGGATGATATGGAAAAAACCGAAATCACGGCCTTGTTTGAAAAATACATCCGAAAGCTGCGCCTCACGCCCGCCTGGGATATCCGGCTGGAATTTGTGGAAGATCCCGCCTGGCCGAAGACAGGGGATTTCAAGATCGACTGCGACGACAGAAAGGCGATCCTGCTTTTGAACACGGCCAATCCCACGCAGGAAAACCTGGAGGAAGTGATCGTCCACGAACTGATGCACATCAAACTGTACCCGCTGGATCAGGTCACGGAATCCCTGATCACAAACTGTTTTGAGGAAGGGTCGAGGGCAAGCGCGTTTGCCTATCAGCAGTTTTTCACGGCCCTGGAGCAGACGGTGGAAGAGCTGGCCAAGTGTTTTTTGCTGGAATTCGGAGAGAACAGGGAGTTCTCCTACGGGAGATGCAGGAAAGCCAGGTCCTTCAACGACTTGTATGAGGGGCTGAAGGCCATCGAGTGAACGAAGCGCCTCAACAGCGGCGCTTAACCAGCCCATGCGGGCGACGCGGAGGCGAAGGCTATGAACATCATCATCAAAGCGATGGAGACCGAGGCGGAGATCCGGGGAAAGGCCTATGTGCACTGGAAGGCCTGGCAGGAGGCCTACCCGGGCCTGGTGAGCCCGGCCTACCTGGAGAAGCTCAGCCTGGAAAAGTGCGAGGAAATTGCCTTCCGCCGGCCGGAAAACACCCTGGTGGCAAAAGACGGGGAGCGGGTGCTGGGCTTCGTCTGCTATGGCGGCGGGGATGACCCGGATACGGGGGAGATCTTCGCCCTCTATGTGCTGGCGGCGTACTACGGCACCGGCCTGGGCCGCCGGCTGATGGACGCGGGGCTGGAGCGGCTCCGGGAGTGCCCGGAGGTCCGGCTCTGGGTGCTGCAGGGAAACGCACGGGCCATCCGCTTTTATGAAAAGTGCGGCTTTCGGCCGGACGGCGCGGAGAAGGAGCTCCCCGCCCTGTCCGCCCGGGAGATCCGGATGCGCCTCCGGCGATAAGGAGAAAAGCATGAAGAATCTGGTATTGTACCTCCACGGCAAGGGCGGCAGCGCCCGGGAGAGCGAACATTACAAGCCCCTCTTCCCCGGATGCCAGGTCCTGGGCCTGGACTATCGGGGCACCCTGCCCTGGGAGGCGGGGCCGGAGATCTGCGCCGCCGTGGAGAAGTTCAAAAGGGAATATGACCGCATCACCCTGGTGGCCAACAGCATCGGGGCGTATTTCGCCATGGCTGCCGGGATCGGGGCGCTGATCGAGCGGGCGTATTTCATCTCCCCCATCGTGGATATGGAACGGCTCATCCTGGACATGCTGGGCTGGGCCGGGGCCAGCGAGGCGGAGCTGCAGGCGAAAGGGGAGATCCCGACCGCCTTCGGGGAGACCCTGTCCCGTGACTACCTGTCCTACGTGCGTGCCCATCCCCTCCGCTGGGAGGTGCCCACCCGGGTCCTCTGCGGCAGCGGGGACAGTCTGACGTCCCGGGAGACTGTGGAGGCCTTTGCCCGGGCGCAGGGCGCCGACCTCACCGTGATGGAGGGCGGGGAGCACTGGTTCCACACCCCGGAGCAGATGGCCTTTCTGGACGCCTGGATCCTCCGGGGACAAGAGCTTGCGGTTAACGGCGAGGGCTGGCGGCTGCGGAGGCTCCTGGGAAAGGGCAAGGGCGGCTATTCCTATCTGGCGGAGCGGGAGGGGCGGCAGGCGGTGCTCAAGCAGATCCACCACGAGCCCTGCGACTACTACAGCTTCGGCGACAAGCTGGAAAGCGAGCGGCGGGACTATGAGCGGCTGCTGCGGGCCGGGATCCCCATTCCCCGGATGCTGGACATCGACGCCCCGGAGGAGCGGATCCTGAAGGAATACATCCCCGGCTCCACCGTCGCGGAGCGGATGGCGGCGGGGGAGAGCGTGGAGGCATGGCTGCCCCGGCTGCGGGAACTGGCGAAAATGGCCAAAACCGCCGGGCTCAACATCGACTACTACCCCACCAACTTCGTTCCCCGGGACGGGGAGCTCTGGTACGTGGACTATGAGTGCAACGACTATATGGAGCAGTGGGACCTGGAGCACTGGGGGATCAAAACCTGGCTCCCCGCGGTCTTCTCGCACTACGAGGACGGCGACTATGAGGCCCTCTGCCTCTTTTTGAACCGGCTGAACCGGGAGGATCCCCGGTATCTGCACTGGAACTGGGGCAGGCTGGAGTGGATGATGGAGCACCCGGAATTTGACAAGAGCCTGCGGTCCTCCATCGGCCTCTGGAAGAGCGGAGAGCGGATCGTGGGCGCCGCCATCTTCGACATGTATTTCGGCGAGGCCTCCTGCGCGGCCCTCCCGGCCTATGCCTGGCTTTACCCGGAGATCCTGGACTACGCCTGGCGGGAGCTGCGGGATGGGGAGGGCCTTGCCATCGCCATCCCGGAGGGCTGCGAGGAGGAACGCCGGACGGCCCGGGCGGCGGGCTTTCTGCCGGAGGAGCGGAGCGAGACCGTGCTGCGCCTTGAGCTTCCGGGCTATGTGCCCAGGGCGCTGCCGGAGGGCTTCTCCTGGGCCGAGCTGGACCCGGGAGAGGATCTGGAGCGCTTCCAGTGGCTCCTGTGGCAGGGCTTTGACCACGGCAACGATCGGGAGACCTTCCTGCGGGAGGACCCCATCGAGGCCCGCCGCAGACCCCATTTTGACCCGCGGCTGAGTCTGGTCGCCCTGGCCCCCGGCGGGGAGGACGCGGCCTACTGCTACCTCTGGTACCGGGAGGACACGGATTTCGCCTATGTGGAGCCGGTGTGCACCGTCCCGGCATATCGGGGCAGGGGCCTGGCCGGGGCCCTGCTGGGCCAGGCCTTCCTTCGGGCGAGGGAGCTGGGGGCAAAGACTGCCTATGTGCTCTCGGACATGGATTTCTATCAGAAGCTGGGCTTTGTCCGGGCGCAGCGAGCGCTCTTTTACCGGAAAACAGAGGAACCATAAAATTAGCTATACAAAACGGGCTGCGGCGCATTCGCGATCAAGTACGAATGCGCCGCAGTCTTCTCTTTGCCGCTCCATCGGCTGAAACGAAGGACCCGATCAGGTCACCAGGGCGGCCACGGCCAGCGCGGGCAGGACCGTTTCATAGATCCCCGGAAGGTCCCGGATCGGCAGGGGATTTACGCCCCGGCCCAGCTCCAGGGTGTAGCCGGGCCGCCGGAAGTCCTGGAGGAACCAGTCCTTGTAGCCGGCAAAGCCGGAGGCATAGGGCGTATCCGCCAGGACATAGCCCGTGAGCTCCGCCAGCAGCTCCCCGATCTTCTGCGCCCCTTCCGGCGCGCAGCCCTGATACTGCCAGTAGATCACCTCTCCCTGGCTGTGGAGGCTCAGGGTCAGGGCCGGGTCGAAGCGCTCGGTCAGCGCCGCCATGGCCTTGGATTCCGGCTCGCTGAGGGGCGCGGGCCCCACAAAGTCCGCCGGGGCGGGGGACGTGATCCCCAGGGCGGCCTTGTTCTCCCGGGCCTGCTCCCAGCCCGCCGGGTACTGCAGGTTCAGGTCCACCCCGCGGAGATTGGCCTTCCAGCCCGCGGGGAAGGGATAGCGGGGATAGCGCTCCGCCATGGCCCTGGCCTGGCGAAAGGCCTCTCCGGCGCTCAGCTCCCCGGAGACCAGGTCCATCCCGTCCGGGTTCACCGCCGGGACCAGGCAGAGCTCGGCATAGTCCAGGATCTCCCCCGCCGGGATGCCGGCCAGCTCCTCCCCCGCGGCGGCGGCAGCGGCCAGCTCCTCGGCAAAGCGGAGCAGCACCGGCGTTGTGATCCACTCGTTGGCGTGGTGCTCGGCGTGATAGAGCACCCGGTTCTCTCCCCGGCCCAGACGCAGGCTCCAGAGCGGCTTTCCCAACACGCTCTTGCCCACAGAGGCCGCGCGGAGAAAGGGATAGCGGGCGCCCAGGCCCTGGACGCAGTAGCCCACCAGGGCGGAGCTGAAGCGGACGGTCTCCGGCACCACCGGGAAGGGCAGGGGCAGGATCAGCGCAGTGCCGATCTGCAGCTCCTCCGGCCGGACGCCGGGATTGGCCAGCAGCACCGCCTCTGTATTGCTGCCGTAGAGCCTTGCCAGGGACCAGATCGTGTCCCCCGGCCGTACCCGCACGCTGACATAGCCGGTGTACCAGGGCAGCATGGCCTGCTGAGTGGCAGGGCCGGCGATGCCGTCCGGGTGCAGGCGGTTCACGGCCTGAAACCGGGAGACGGCGCCCCGGGTGGCCGGGCCGAAGACGCCGTCCTGCTCCAGGGGGCCAAAGCCTGCCCGGTTCAGCCCCAGCTGCAGCAGCTCCACGGCGGGGCCGGTGCTTCCAAAGCGCAAGCTGCGCATGGCGATCCCTCCTTTTCTCCGCCATCCTATGCCCCGCTGCCCGCGGATATGTCAAAAAGCGAGGGCAGCCGCCCCTGCGGCGGAAAGGGCGAGGACGGAGCGCCCGCGTCCCGCAGAAGCCATCGACCGTCCGCCTCAAACCGAAGGCGCAAAAAACTGAGGACGCGCACACGCGCATCCTCAGTTATTGGTATTTTGCTTTGCCGAGGAAATGCTCCATGACCTTGTGCAGCGGGGGATAGAGCACCAGGGTGAAGACGAAGTTGCCCGCGGCGTGGGTCAGGTCATAGGGGATCCCGGCGATCCACATGGCGAAATAGCCCTTCCAGCCTCCCAGGATGCAAAAGTAGGGTATATACATCAGGGGCCCGAAGAGGAGCCCCCAGAGGGCCGCGATCACTGCCCAGATCAGGGCGGAATCGTTTTTGCGGAAGACCATGGCCACAACAACCAGCAGCGGCCAGACGAACACATAGCTGAACCACCAGATCTGAAAGCCGAAGACCAGCCCCTCCAGCAGCACGTAAATGGCCACGGCATAGAGGGCCCGCCAGCCGAAAAACAGGGTGGTCAGGATGATGAGCACCGCGTTGATATTCACGTTCGGCAGGCTTGCCAGGGCAAATTTCGCCCCGAAGATCAGCGCCCCCATCAGCGCGAGGGTGCTGATCTCCAGCGGACTGAGCTTAGGCCGCGGGGGTGTAGACGAATTCATAGTGGTCGCCGTCCTGGATCATGGTGTCGTCCACGCCGGTCATCATCCACTCGCCATCCTGCATCATGGCCCAGTAGGAGCCGTCCACGTCGTAGTCGGCGGTTTCGCCGTCCACCACCAGCACCATGAAGAAGCCGCCCCGATCCTCGCCCTCGATGAGCTTCTGCTCATCCAGCGCGTCGTGGAGGTTCTCCGCATCGGTGTGCAGGACGAATTCCTTCTTGCTCTCGTCCTTGTGGACTACTTCAACGGTCACGGTTTTGGCGCCCTGGGACGCCTGGGGACGGAAATGCAGGTACGCGAGTACCGCCGCCGCGAGGACCACAAGCAGAAGGACCACGGCAAGGATCTTTTTGGTGTTTTTTGACATACGATCTCTCCTTTCTTTGTTCGGCCTTTCGGCCATCGGAAATCGCACAAAGAAAAAGAGAGGGCGGGCATGGCAAAGCCACGCCGCACCATACTTTGACCGGGTTCCGCGGTTCCTTGTACGACACAGCGTTATGATGATTCACTGTCCGGGCAGGTTTTCTGACTTCGGGAGACTATGGCGCCTCCGCTTCACAGTGGCGGCCCCGCCAGGGATTTTCACCCAGATTCCCCTGTTGAGCAGGTCGGGAAACGTCCCGCCTGCATCCCGGTCCGATTTGCTTGCGGGGAGAGTATAGCACGTTCGCCCCCGGGGTTCAAGCAAAAACGGCGCGGGACCGGAGAAACCGGGTTTGTGCGGCACCTCCCGCCGCGCCGCAGCGCGCAAAAAAGAGGATGTGATCATCTCACATCCTCTGAGACTGCAGACAAACCAATGCGCCATAGGATAGACACGCATGGGGGGATTGTGAAGGGGGGAGGGGATGCCCCCCTTCACGTTCAATCCACGCCAAAATGGGAACTTTTTGGGAAGTATCCATTTTGGCGCTTCAAGCTGTCGACACTTTGTCGACAGCTTGAGAGGATGTGATCATCTCACATCCTCTTTTCGTTTTATCCGTGGGGATAATACAGCGGGTCGCTGTCGATGTAGTTGTAGCACCAGGGGGTGCTGCCGTAATCAAACTGCTCGCGCAGCAGCGCGTAGCGGGGGTGATTGGTGCCGACGCCCATCTCGTCAAAGCTGATGTAGCGCCAGTTGCCGCCGGTCGGGTCCCGGGACTCCACATCGATCTCGCAGTTGGGGGCGCAGCGCTGCATCTCCTCGATCTGCTCCCGGGGCACCGGGTCAAAGCAGCCGATCCAGAGCCGCTCCAGATCCGTCAGTCCATAGAGCGGGGTGATGTCCGTGATGGTGAAGTTGTAAGCGATATTCAGGTGACGGAGGTTCTTGCAGCCTGCCAGGGGACGCAGATCGCTGATCGCCGAGGTCTGGATCTCCAGGTACTCCAGCTTCGGGCACTCCGCCAGGGGGCTCAGATCCTTGACGCCGCTCATGGCCAGGATCACCACCTCCAGGTCCGGCATGTTCTTCACAAAGGAGATGTCGGTGAGCAGATTGTTGTGGCCCAGGTCCAGGTACTTCACCTTGGTGCAGTATTTCAGGGACTGGGTATTCTCCGGGCTCAGCTCGCCGCCCCAGTCCGGGTTGGAGGCCAGAAGCCTGATGGCATTGGTGCGGGCGGTGTAGCCGCCCTGACGGCCCTTGCCGAACCAGATCCGCCAGATCACCTCGGTCTCGGGCAGGGAGTCCCGGATCTCCGCCATGGCCTCGTCGGAGACCTCGCAGAAATCCATATCCAGCAGCGCCAGATCCGGCAGACAGGCCGCTACCTTTTTCACCAGCGCGCCCTCGTCGTCCATGGTGATGTGATTCAGGTCCATCTCGGTGCTCTGCAGGTCAAACTCCTTGTGATACAGGCGGAAGGCATAGTGAAACTCCGCCTTGGGGCACGCGGCCTCGGCCCGGGCCAGGGCGGCCCAGTCCATGGGGCTTTCCGCGGCGTCCTCGCAGGCCCCCAGCTCCACGCTGCGCAGCCCGGGCAGCAGGACCAGGGCCAGCAGATCCTCGCCGGGAACGGTATCGGGCAGGCTCAGCTCTTTGGTGTCGGCGGCCAGCTTCGTTCCGTCGGAGAGGGTCAAGTCACAGCGGACAGAGACCTCCGGATGCCGGATCGCCCAGTCCACCAGCTCCTGCTGGCAGGCGCTGCCCCGGAAATCTGCCTGCCGGAGCTCCGGAAAGCTCTCCAGCAGAGGCAGATCCTCCGCTGTGATCACAGCGCTCAGTTCCCGGCTGTCCAGCGGGAAGCTGCCGGAACTGAGCTGGATCTGCCCGGGTGTGGGCTCCGGCGTGGGCTCCGGCGTTGGTTCGGGGCTGGATTCCGGCGTGGCTTCCCCTTCTGCGGAGGGCGCTTCGCTGCGCTCCTCCGTTGGGGTGGGCGCCGTCTCCGCCGCAGGGGCGGCGGGGGTGCCCGGTGCGGCGACAGGTTCCTGCACGGTGCTGCAGCCTGCCAGCAGGGAAGCGAGCATCAGCAGGCAGAGCGCCAGGGATATCAGGCGACGGTTTCGCATAGGGATCTCCTCTTTTTCTTCTCAGTGTTCCAGCTCATACAGGAGCTCGCCCGGAGGAGCGTCCGGGTCTTCCGGTTCGTCCTGGTGGGGATCGGTCCAATCCTCGAAGAGGAAGGAGGTGTCCCACACCTGCACGTTGACGGGTTTGACATAGGGGTCGTCCCCCCAGTATTTGGGGTCGTTCCAGCAGAAGGCATAGGCCCTTCCGCCGCGGAGATATTCAAAGCATTTGGCAACGACTTTGTACCAGCCGATGGGCTGGGAACCCCTCCAGTCCAGGGGCAGGGAGTAGTTCTTCCAGAGAATGGTGAAGCCCTCGTTGAGGGCACCGCCGTTTTCGGCCCGCTCCAGACCGGAGGGAACGGTGGTGTTGATCACACAGTCAGGATGCAGCTGCTGCATCTTCTCCACCTGCTCTTCCGGGACCGGGGTATAATTCCCGATCCACAGGCGCTTCAGCGGCGTGTCGTACAGGGGACTGATGTCCGTGATGCCGATATTGGTGCCGATGTTCAGATGCCGGAGCTCCGGGCAGGCGGCCAGGGCGCTGATATCGCTGACCTGGGTATTGCCCATCTCCAGATAGCGCAGGTGCTGACAGTAAGCGAAGGGACTCAGGTCGGTAATGGCGGCCATGGAGATCACGGCGATCTCCAGATCCGGCATGTTGCGCACGAAGCCGAAATCCGACAGCATCTCGTTGTGTCCCAGATCCAGGTAGCGGACCTTGGTGCAGTAATAGAGGCCATCGCAGTTTTCGTCCAGGATCATCCCGCCCTGGGTGGGCATGGAGGCCAGGATCTTGGTCACGTTGGTGCGCACGGAATAGTTTGTGCCGAACCAGACCCGCCAGATCACGTCCACATCCGGGTTTTCATCCCGGATCTGGGCCATGTGCTCGTTGTCCACGCCGCAGCTGTCCATATCCAGCCAGGTGCAGGCGTGCATATACGGCAGTACCCGGCGCACAGCTTCGCCCTGGTCATAGACGCGGGTGTG
>JAEEGI010024341.1_pt1 | contig 11807 bp, 9 predicted proteins | sample 8958751 | NCBI WGS metagenome assembly JAEEGI01 (sample SAMN16246545, study PRJNA631951) | gut metagenome | biome: gut microbiome; feature: rumen; material: KS-attached | host: Bos | place: Iran: Karaj | collected 2018-10 | reverse complement strand
GTTCGTCTTATTCCTGATGTCAAGGTCGAGGCGGTTGCTGCGCTCTGCTTTCGTGCGGTTGGCACTTGTCAGATAGTCGTGTTCCTTCCACAAGTCTGCCACTTCCGTTTTTGCCGCTTCGACCTCTTCCTCCACCTCTTCCTTCTCGGCGGCGGCTTTCTTTGCCTCTTCCTGGAGTTGTTTCTACTGCCTTTCCTGCTTCTGGATGATGAAGTCGTTCCGTTCCAGATGGTCAATCCCCGTCTCAGACTAAGGTGATTTAAGGGAACACCCAACGAACTCTCTGTTCATCCACCCGAGGTACAATGGCGGTACAAAATTACTCTAAAAGGGGGAAACGCGCAATAGACGAAGAATAAGGTTAGTTAAGCGGAGTTAATTGTGTGACAGTGTTTCACACGCTTTGATTTAAGGTTTGTTTCGGTCTGTTTTGACCTAATTTAGTTGGTGAATAATTCTTGTATAACCTTTGGCATCGGCAAATACTGCGGATGGGGAAATCCCTAACGAAGTTTAGGGAAAGGGTACGTAGCGTTTAGGATAAAACCTTTTGAAAGCTCATGGAAAATGCCGTACTTTGCACCGTGAACAGATAAACACCCTTAGCAGGGGGCTGGCTTAGGCCAGGAATTAATAACAATTTAAAGTATAGGAGACACGACTATGAAGAAGATGATGATGAGCACCAGCCTTTTGGTGATTCTGGCTGTGATGACGGCTGTGACCGTCCCGGCCAACGCAATGAGCTATAAAGCAGCAAAGAACGAGGCTCTTTTCCTCTCGGACAAGATGGCCTACGAGCTGAACCTGACGGATGCCCAGTATGATGCCGTCTACGAGATCAACCTGGACTACCTGATGAGTGTGAATGTACAGGCCGACGTGCTGGGCGTCTGGTGGGATCGCCGCAATGCCGACCTCCGCTATGTGCTGACTCCGAGGCAGTACGACAGGTACGTGGCCCTGAGCCATTTCTATCGTCCAGTCAGCTGGCGCAATGGAGCTTGGGCGTTCCACGTCTACAGCCACTACACCAATCGCGGCCATTTCTTCAAGGCACGCCCAACGGTGTTCGTGTCCTACAGGGGCGGTCACAACAAGGTTCACGGCTCACACTATGCGCACATGGGCAGGCCCGCACCAGCTCTTGCCGCCAGGCACCACCACCCGGCTGAAGGGCACTTGCACGGCAAGAACGCTCCGAAGAAACCGGTCAAGGTCGCAAGAGTGACGCACGGCAGGAACCGCCGCTAAAGGTGATAACAGGGCTTTGATTTTCCATTATATGCCTCGCAAGAGGACTCCGGGGAATCCCACCAATGGGGTTCCCTTTTTTGGCTGTCGATGTCGGCATTAACCACACAAAAGGTATGTTCTATAGATGGCTAAACACACTAATCTTGCAATCGTAGCCAAATCGTAACCGTCTTCTCCGTGCATACATGGAATTTTTTTCGTAATTTTGCGCCATAAAATCATCAAACGAGTAAGATAATGACTTTCGAAATTCTATTCAGACTCCTCGGCTCGCTGGCGCTGCTCATCTACGGCATGAAGACGATGAGCGACGCCCTGCAGAAACTGGCGGGCTCGGAACTGCGACACGTGCTGGCCAAGATGACCCAAAACCGGCTGACGGGGATGCTCACAGGTACGTTTGTGACCTGTGCGGTACAGTCGTCGTCGGCCACCACCGTGATGACCGTCTCCTTCGTGAGCGCTGGGATGCTGACGCTGGCTCAGGCCATCTCGGTCATCATGGGGGCGAACATCGGCACTACGCTGACGGCGTGGATCATGTCGCTGGGCTACAGCGTAGACCTGACCGTCGTCGTATTCCCTGCGTTCATCGTCGGCATGACGCTCATCTACAAGAAGCGCCACCGCGTGGTGGGCGATCTGCTGTTCGGGCTGGCCTTCCTGTTCTGGTCGCTGGTGATGCTGAGTGCTGTGGGCCGCGACATGGACCTGGAGCACAACGCCGACGTGGTAGGCTTCTTCGCCTCGTTCAACACCGACAGCTACCTCACCATCCTCGCCTTCCTCGCCGTGGGCACCGTCATCACCTGCCTTGTGCAGTCGTCGGCCGCCGTCATGGCCATCACCATCCTGCTCTGCTCCACTGGTGTGCTGCCTATCTACATGGGCATCGCGCTGGTCATGGGCGAGAACATCGGCACGACGGCTACCGCCAACCTTGCCGCACTCGGCGCGGGCATAGAGGCAAGGCGGGCAGCACTGGCCCATCTGCTGTTCAACGTCTTCGGAGTCATCTGGGTGCTCGCCGTGTTCTATCCCTTCGTCGATATCGTGTGCTCGATGGCAGGATACACACCCCCTACGGTCTCTGCCGAGGGGACTTCTATGGTTAGCAAGGCGCTTGTGTCCTCCTCGGCGAGCGAAGGTGGGGCAGCTTCTGTCTCCGTTGTCCTCGCCCTCTTCCACACCTGCTTCAACGTCCTGAACACCGCGCTGCTCCTCGGCTTCGTGCCGCAGATGGAACGGCTGGTCTGCCGTCTCCTGCCCGACAGGAAGCAGGCGAAGGCCGAGACCTCGCTCCGCTTCATCACTGCCGGCCTGATGCAGACCCCCGAAATATCCGTCCTACAGGCCCAAAAGGAAATCGTACTCTTCGCCGAGCGCATGCAGCGTATGTTCGACATGACCCGCGCCCTGCTCGACGAGCGCGACCGCAAGGAATTCGACCGTCAGTATGAGCGCATCGCCAAGTACGAAACCATTGCCGACAACATGGAAATCGAGATTGCCGCCTATCTAGAGAAGGTCAGCAACGAGCACCTCTCCGACGACACAAAGCGCAAGATCCGCGACATGCTCCGCCAGATTGGCGAACTGGAGTCCATCGGCGACGCCTGCTTCAAAGCCGCCCGCACCCTCCGGCATCTGCGTGAAGAACGCATCGACTTTACCCCCGGCCAATATGCCAACCTCCACGATATGCTACGCCTCACGAACGAGGCCCTGACGCAGATGATGGTTATCGTCAGCGGACGCCGCGAAGACCTCAGCATCGATGCCTCGCAGGACATTGAGCGCGACATCAACGCCTTGCGTGACCGCCTCAAGGCAGAGACTGTCGGCGAAATCAACAGCCATGCCTACAGCTATGCCCTCGGCTCCCTCTACAACGACATCGTCGCTGACTGCGAGCGTCTAGGCGACTATGTCATCAATGTCGTCGAGTCGCGTCTGGGAAAGCACTTCCTCACCTTTCGCGGGCTCCAGCTCAACCTCGACCACAAGACCGTCAGCATAGACGGCCAGCCCGTCAGCCTCACCCGTACAGAGTTTGAGCTCCTTCATCTTTTGTTAAAGAACCGAGGCCATGTCCTCTCCCGCCAACAGCTCATGGATTCAGTTTGGGCTGGCGTCATAGTTACCGAACGCACCGTCAACGTGCATATCGCCCGTCTTCGGAAGAAAATTGGTGCCTATGCCTCCAACATCGTAAGCCGGCAAGGTTTCGGATATGTGTTTGAAGGGGAATGATGCATTCACGGAATAACAAACTATAGACAGTTCATAATCCTTGTCAGGATGGCTATTCATATAGCGTTTGGCATCGCACTCCTGGCGATAGCTGAAACTACGGTAGCCAGACCGTTATAGCAATCATCATTTGGACATAACAACACTATTTGCCCCATATTTACTATACCATATTGGGTATAAATCAAGATAATCAGCGATTTTTTATACCCGAATTGATATATTATTCACAACAATTGTGTACCTTTGCACCCGTTAAGGTATATTATTCATGATGACGTTATCGGAACACATTAAACAAAAAAGGAAGCGAAACGGCCTTTCTCAAGTAGAGTTGGCTGAGAGGGCTGGAGTGGGGCTCAGGTTTGTAAGGGATCTAGAACAAGGAAAGCAGACGCTGAGAATGGATAAGGTAAATGATGTCCTTGCCTTGTTTGGCGAACATCTGGGACCTATAAAAACTGATATAACATGAAACAGGCAGGTATCAGAGAAAAGTTCTTGCATTTAATAGCAGTATTGCTTGCAGACCCTGCTGATACAGAGGAAATGGCGATGAGCTTTTCTGTGGGAGGTGGAAAAAGTGGCTTTCATCGCAATACTTTTATGACAGCTTTTGTCGAGAGCGGTATTTCTGTTGCCAGATCAGAGAAGATGATAGAACAAATGAGGACACACCTTCCCAAATGGAAAGACCTCATCAGCCAGTCATTTCTGCCAGAGAAGATGAAGACAGACTATTGCACTTTGCTTGACAAAAGGAATAGCACCTTGGATATCGGGAAATAAAAAAAACAAGCGATGTAGCTCAAAAGTCACATCGCTTGTTTCTTAGTCTTCATCCTCGTTGAAGCAAATATTGCCCACTGACTATCAGTATTTTATGTTAATAACTTGTGGTTTTGGAAGTAGTTGTTTCTACTATCAGTAACTATGAAAAGCCATTGGTTAGCGGATTTTATACTCTTTCAACCACGTTTATTGTTCTCTCTGTTTACAAAGGTACAAACTTTTTTATATACACTTCTTCTTTGGGAATATTTCTTCTTTCTTCACCTTTTTTTAATATATAGAACTTTTCCGTATCATGCAGAAATAAAGCCTCAAGAACAAAAGACAACGGAAACACCTATTTAAAAGGGTGTTCCCGCTGTACTTGTTATATCGAATTTGCTTGGCAATGAATATCAATAGCCACTTTCCATCATTCTGTATGCCTGCTCGAGTTTTTGTTTTTGTTGTTGATATTCGTATACCAATTGATTGTCACCTAATTGTCTTGCTAAGCTAATTTGCTCTTCTTTATTGTTGAGAACGGTTTGCTTTATATACAGATAGCGAGCTGGGTCTATATTGCCACTGTTCCGCATACGTGCTAATTCATTGGTTAGTTCTATTGATTGATTATTCAAGTCTTTTAATCTTGCCATTATTCTAATCTCTTTATCTTGAGACGGGTTGGTGACAGACACCTCTTCATTTTCAGAAGAACTACCATTTACCTTCCTCATGGGTAAGCCATCAAGGGTTAATACTTGATTATTATTGTCAACAGCCCAAAAATCGTTAGCATCGTTATATATCAGCATATCACCATTAAACTGATAGGGACCATTGTAGCATACTTGACCATTAATCTTTTGGATTAAGTTATCACCCTCTATTATCATTTCGAAGGGATAACCACTATGCGAATCTGTTCCGACCCAACGACCTTGCAACCAATCGGAGGTTCCTGCATCATCCATTTCTTTTTCTTCCTCTTTTCTTTTCTCGTCAAGCTTTTGCATGGCTTTTTCGCGCGACTTGCGGCAACGGTCTTTCACTTCCTGTGTAAAGGTGTCATGACCTTGCAGGTCTGCATAACCATAATAAAATGTTTTAGGATAAGCTTCATAGTCTCCGGCGTATCCTTCCTCTATTTGGTCTTCATATTCTATAAGTGTCACAAGCATAACGCCATTTGAAATCATTGGTTGCTTACCATCAACGCCTATATAACCTCCGAAGTTGTTTATGGATTCATAGATGCCTTTCAATATAATCTTACCCGCGTCATCTTTCAAACCATAGGTCATATAATTAGTGCCGTTCTCACTATTAAAGAAAGTAAGCGTATAGGTGAAATTCTTGTCTTGTGGGTCAATCAACTTTGGAACAGCTATCATTGATGTGTTAATTTTCTTACCTTTTTCATCGTAAATGTCAAAATCGAATTCCTCATTGGGTACACTGAGCAAGCCATTAACATACACAGGCAATTGCGAACTCTCAAGGAAAGGTCCAGAAAAGCCAAATTCAGAAAAAAACCAATTGCCGGTGAAAACGATTTCTCCTTTTGTGTCAATAACCGCAAAATTTTCATAGTCCTTAGCTATGAAAGCGCGCCCATTTGAAAAAACTCCTGCACCGCATGGATCTTCTACAGGTATAGGAAATGCTTGTTTTCCCTGCTTGTCAATATAGATTGGTGTTTCTTCTTTCATAACCAACGACAAACCATCACAGAATTGACTTGCGGAAGTGTAAGCAAATGGGATTATTTCCTGTCCCTTTGAGTCAATAAACCCCCAATGGTCATCTTTGTAAACAGCAGCTAATCCTTCTGAGAATGGCAAGGCAAATTTGAAATCAAGAGGAATGACAATCTTTCCTAGGGGGTTAATAAAGCCTACGCAATCGTTCTTGCCGACCGGTGCTAAACCCTCGCTGAACTTTTGAGCAGATGTGTACTCGCAGGGAATAATCTCTTCACCCTTATTATTAATATAGCCCCACTTATCACCTTTCTTTACAGCAGCCATGCCCTCGCTAAACACACCAAGTTGCTCATACTGCTGCACGGCCTTGATAAATTCGGGAGTTAGTTCTACGACAGCGTCTTTTTCGTTTCCACCGTTAAAGAGTTTGGTATAAGCATAATAGCCCCCTCCTAATAGGCAGAATAATGCCACAACTATCAAAGCCCCAATCCAACCTTTCTTTTTCTTGGGATTTTCTTCATACAGTTCTTCTTGGAGTGTTTCAACACGCTCTATTGGACATCCACAGTTAGGACATGCAGAGGCTTTATCCGAAACCTCATGCCCACATTCTTTACATTTAATCAGTGCCATAATTAATATTTATTCTTTCGTATAGACTTCTTCATTAATACAATTCTAAGAGTTTGGTTCGCATCCTCTAAGATATAACGCATTATTCCTTCAGGTCCGTTTCGAGTGAAAGATCCTCTTTGAGGGCTTTTCTTATCTCCCGTTGAAGGGTCGATAAAAAACCAATCTTTCACATGACCTTCCTCATTAAAAATAATTGTCATCGGTTTATTTTGAGAATTTGACTCATAAGTATATTGGTGATTAGGGTCATTGAGAATGGTTAGTTTCCATGTTCCTACGGGATGATTACCATAGTTGGTGTTTCTCGCACTGAAGAATTGTCCTTCAGCGATAAAAGCATTACATTTGAAGGATATGGTGCGCACACATCCTTCTTCACATTTTCCTTCAACCGTCACATTACCATTATACACATTACGATTGTTCTTTATATAGGAGAAATCATCCTCCAAATAGCCATTTTCATCAAAATTTATAGATGCTACTATGCTATTCGAATTGTATTTCCAAGTCCCTATTTGGCAATCATTGCTGAATTTTCCCTTGGCATAGAAGCCTTCAGAAAAAAACTCAAAATTACCATCATAGCAACGTGTACCATCCGCATTATCTCTGTATTGGTATTTTGCCTTGCCTTTTATGTTTCCAAAAAGATATTCACCCTCATAGATTTTCTGACCGTTTTTACATAACCACTCATCGCTTGTAGAATGGCCGTTATCTGAAAAATGTTGGGATTGTATCGTACCTGTTTGAGCTTGTGGCTTTGATACGACCTTTGGCAATCTAAAATTAACGGAGAATTGATTCCGTGACCTGCAAGGTACTCCATAATTGTATGCACATTTCCATTTGGGCATTGTAGAAGCCAACCTTACCGCTTCGGCATCAAGTGACGGAGAAACGCTGTTCTTGATTTCTATGGAAGACAACGAGCCATCTTTCTCCACAATAAAACTAATGTCAACCCGACCTTGCTCTTGTTTGTCAATTGCCTCTTGTGGGTATATTCTGTTCTTTGTTATCCACTTATCCAAGTCATCGTAATTGTCGCCAAAACTTGACCACTTGCCATCAAATCCAATGGATGTAGAATTCTCATAAACTTTCTCCTGAGACCATGAAGCAGTGGTGCAGAAGAACAAAAATAGTATTAAGGATAAACGTTTCATACTTTTATTTCAGGGAATAAGTGTCATTACCTTGTTTGTCAACGTAGCCGTATTTGTCCCCAATTTGTACTAAAGCAAATCCATCTTGGAAAGAATTCCATGATACACCATCATATTTAAATGGTATAATGATATTTCCTCCCTTATCGATGAAACCCCATTTGCCCTCATCGTCGCATACAGCAGCAAGCCCACCCGAAAAATCATGGGCATCAGTATATTTGTAAGGAACAACAAGATTTCCCTTATCGTCAACAAATCCATACAAGAAACTGAAATCACCATTTTCATCGTTACCTATAGTTTTTATTGAACGTATCATGCCTTCACAACAAGCAATAGGGTCAGGAAAATCATCCATATCATCGAACCCCGTACAGGGTAGTGTTAGGGGAATAACGAACTCCCCTGTTTTGTCTATATAGCCAACTTTGTATCCTTCTTCAGCTTCACTTTGATAACACATAACGGCTGCAAGACCATTATGAAAAGGATGATAGCTATAATCCGGATTGCAATCTATCACCACTTTTCCCTTAGTATCTATATAAACATTTTTCATGTTTCCGTCCTCTCCGCTAGGGACTTCACATAAAATCATGCCGTCGGAAACACCATTACCCAACCAAGAACGTGCTGAAAGATTAATGACTTCGCCTTTTGTATCTACAATAGAAGACTCACCGTCAGGCGGTGTAATCACTGACAATCCATCCTTATAGTCCGTTCTTGTTTCAGACATAATTCCCAAAGTAAAAACTACTTTGCCGTTTTTATCAATACAACACCATGGACCATCATCGTTGACCCATGACAATCCTTCGGAAAAATCTTGAGCACGCTTATACTTGCATGGGATAACTAAATCGCCCATATTGTCAACATATCCATATTTCCAATCATGTGTCTGAACATAAGCCATGAAATCATGGAAGTCCCCTACTTCGTCGTAGGAACATTCCACTATTTCATTGCCCGATTTGTCAATAAAACCGTATTTACCTCCTTTTCTCACTTTGGCTAATCCACAGGAGAAATCTCCCAACTCGTCATACTGTGCAATCTTTTGTGCAAAAGAAGTTGTAATAGTTTGACAAAAGGACAGTTGGCATTCTGACAAAAACAACAAAATGGCTATAGAAGTCACTTTAATTTTGGGGAAAATTAATGTTTTCATTGATGTTAATTGTATTTTGATATTATTGTTATAATACATTACACTAATACTTTTTCCAATAATCACTTCTTGAAGAACGTAATAAATATTCCCTAATGCTCATTCCAATGATTTTTAAATCGGGAGATTTCACCCCAATATTTATTCGTTCCTTATCACCTGTCATATTGTTGATTTTATAAAAGCCTATCCATTCATCCCATTTAATGTCTTTATTGCCGATTATCTGACAATTAATAATCTTATTAGAGCTATAATTATATCTGACATGATAACCTTTTGATGTTATTACATCAACATGCTGATACTCTGCTTTTTCTAAAAAGAACAATCCTGTCAACCACCCACGATATCCATCTCCACTCATTACAATTCTTGAACCACGAGAACCATCCTCGTAAACCATACTTTCACGATAAAAACTATATACTACAAAATCTTCAGTAGGATATCCGTGGCTAAAATTGAGATAAGATGTCTTATTATTGCCTCTGAAAGCCCATTTCCCTTCTTGATAATCATTTTTGAATTGACCTTCTACAATCATGCCGTTTGCTTTATATTCAAATGCACCATCAAAAATACGTGTCCCATCGCCATTCTCAATATATTGATATTTGGCTCTTCCATACTCAGCCGGAAGACCGAATGCCTCAAATTCACCCTCATAAATTTTATGATTAGGTAATAAAACCCATTTATCTTGATTTGGGTTCCCATCTGAGGATTGAGCAATCGAACTGTTTTGTTGGTTAATAGCAGGTAACTTGAATTTTATAGGTAGAGAATATTCTATACTACAAGGCTTTCCTTCCTGACTTGCAGGAATCCATTTTGGCATTTGCGACACAAGCCTTAGTGCCTCTGCGTCAAGTGATGGAGAAACACCAAAGGTAACTCTTGGTTGAGTGACACTTCCATCTTCTGTAATAATGAAATTGACAACAACTCTTCCTTCTTCTTTATTTTGAAGGGCTTCTTGTGGATAAGACATGTTCTGTGTTAACCACTTCTTGAGACCGTCTGTACTTCCCTCAAATTGTGGCATCACTTCAGCAAACTGTCTAACTTGAGCAAATAACTCAACATTACCTGTTAGGTATATTGACAACAATAATAATCTACAAATCATTCTCATTGTATAAATAGTTTATTAATTAAGCAATAAGGCCCTGTAACGCTAGATTATCAGATTCGATTGAAGACACAAAAGGAAAGTGTGAGCCTACTTCGCATATTCCATCTGTAGGCTCTCGACTGCCTTGTGCAAGAATAAGAAAGTCGCTCACACCTCAGGTAGTATATGCTGTAATTATACATATATACTATCCCAAGGTCGGCGTTAATCTATTCAGTTGCACAGTGAGTTGTCGAGATTCACAGATGCGGAATAGCAAAACGCTTCCCAATTATGTCTGCCGCAGTTTTTCTGCGACGGTGCAAATTTAAGAAGAATTTTTCAGAAACGCAAATGTGTGAGCGACTTTTTTCTCTTCAAACAATGATTTTTGTAAATTTGTGTAGAGTTATTTGTATTTGATGACACGGAAATGGTTCTTATCGTCGATGACGACAGCGTTGCCATTCAGCTTACGGGCCTTGCGGGCACCCTTCCAGAGCAGATACTTCTCCAGGCGTGGACGCTCAGGCCTTATGAGTGGGAGTATCAGCGGCGTGTAGGAACCGTAGGCTGTCACCTCGAAGTCGCGGTTGATTTCTTTCTCATTCAGAAACACTTGCACGTTATCGTAAGTGTCCTTCTTTCTCACGTCGGTCTTGAAGAGGGCCTTGCCTAAGAACGTGGTGTGGTGAATCTTCTTTTCATAATTCTGCTTTAGGGTGTCGGTGTTGATGTAGTTCACCGTGCTGCAGGAAACCAGGAATGATGCGCAGCAAATCATTGCCATAGAGCCAAAATACTTTTTCATACCTCAAACTGTTTTTTTTGTTAAATTTAAAATGTCGGGTACAAAGGTAAGCACTTTCTCACAAATGGCAATCATCCATTTCATCCATTTGGCAAAGCCAGACGGCAGTCAACAGTCGGCGTCGTAATAGTGGTACACTTTGCCGTCGTAGAACGAGTCATGGTCGGGGTCGTTTCGCATCATTTGCCAGAACTGAGTGAGACGATAGAATTGAAGCGTCTGGCACCACTCGCTGTCTATGGTATGCAGGCTTATCTTATCCTGATATTCTGCCCTAACCTTATGGAACAAGGGAATGAGGCTCCATTCGAAATTGACCCACTCTTCAGCGAAACGTTCTTCATCAATCTCATTGTAAACAGAATCATTGTAGTGGCCCAGTGACTGACGGAAACGGGAACCTATCAGATGCTGCAGTTCACGGCGTAGCGCCAAAGTGTCCTCATTGAAGGTCTGCACCTCGGCAACAGGCTCGTCTTTATGTTCTACAGCAGGATCCTTAACCGTTTCGATTACTGGCGATGACTCCACATGCTGGGGGATGGATTGATGGGGCGTTTCCAAGATTACTACTGGTGACTCTATAGGTTGAGGGATGAAACGGCGGGTCGTGTCAATGGATTGCGGGGTTTGAATGACTTGTGTAGTCTGTATCGTAGAAGGTTCTGGGGATTCAGTAAGTTGCGGCCGTGTCAATAATAACAACACCACTGCCAACGAAACGAAGAACAACGCCAGCACTACCCACCACCACCATCTGCCGACATGCTTTAAGCTGGTCGTAATTTCCTCTATCGACTGATACCGTTTTTCCGGGTCAAGCTGGAGGCAATGTCGTATCACCTTATTATATTTATGGGCGCAGGGCAGCGTCTGGAGAATACGACCGATAGCGAAGATG
>JAEEGI010024338.1_pt1 | contig 11808 bp, 9 predicted proteins | sample 8958751 | NCBI WGS metagenome assembly JAEEGI01 (sample SAMN16246545, study PRJNA631951) | gut metagenome | biome: gut microbiome; feature: rumen; material: KS-attached | host: Bos | place: Iran: Karaj | collected 2018-10 | reverse complement strand
AAAGAGGCGTGGGGGAACTATTAGGATGTTACCGTTCCGAGGCCCGCCAAAGCCCTTCCTGTGTAACAAACAATAAGCCCACGTCTCGTGCGTATATGGGAACCCTTGCGGGTGCATATACCACCAGACGTGAGCGTTATTGCCGACTACCCACAGGAAAAGAAATTTACCAGATTTCAGAATGGGGTAATATCGTTATAACGCTCTCGTTATTTCTCGCATGTCATCGGGCTGTGGCCTCTGCCACTTTCTCAATGCATATCTGCGCAAAGGTGCTAACTGCGTCATCTGCGCAATCTGCGTGAGACTATATCCCCGAATTGGTTGCAAAGATAGGGAAAAGTTTTCAGTTATCAATCATAAGTGGTCATTTTTTTGAAAGATTTTTACTAGAATGAGAAAAGAGGAATGTTGGCGGCGGTCGTTTGCACGAAATTTGGATAATTTCGGCGGCACTCGGCAAATTAAAGCGAGCTTTTATTGCGCTCGTTTGCACGAAATTTTGTAACTTTGCCGAAATTATAATGACGAATATGACATCAACACAATTAAATGCAGAGATTCTTCGCAACATGAGCCTTGTTGTTGAGGACGAAGGATTGACGAAGCAACTGGCAAAATATTTGCGGCGACTGGTATCCAAGTTGCCTGACCCCACGTTGTTAAGTGAGGAGGAATTTTTTGCCAAACTTGATGAAGCTGAAAGCGATATTGCCGAGGGAAAGGGTGTAAAAATGCTCCCAGGTGAGTCGCTTGATGATTTATTAGAAAGAGTTCAGTAATGTACGAAGTAGTTTTCTCACCTCAAGCGCTTATTGATGCAGCTCGTTTGAAGCGTTCGGAGCCCAAGGCATACATCAAGCTCAACACTTTTATTGAAGAGTTGAAGTTACACCCCAAAACAGGTACTGGCCATCCTGAACCATTAAAAGGTAAGCCAGAGGGACGATGGAGCCGTACCATCACCAAAAAACATCGCCTAGTATATCGTATATTTGAGACCCAGGTCTATGTAGATGTTCTTTCGGCCTACGGCCATTATGATGACAAATGATTATGAAGATTTGCAGTCGATGAAACAGATACAGGATTTTCAAGTGACTGAGTGCGCGCAGATGGGGCCGAACTATGCCCTGCTGCGGCTGCGTCCGCTGCATGGTGCGATGCCTCACATCGAGCCAGGACAGTTTGTGCAGGTTGATGTGCCGAACTCCAAGACGACTTACCTGCGTCGCCCCATCTCGGTGAACTATGCCGACACGCGCGAGTTGTGGCTGCTGGTGCGCCGTGCGGGCGATGGCACCAACGCTTTGTGTAACCTCGCCGAGGGCACACGGCTGAATCTGCTGTTGCCGCTGGGCCATGGGTTCACCACCAACATCCAGGGCCGTGCCCTGTTGGTAGGCGGCGGCGTGGGCATCGCCCCGCTACGCATGCTGGGCCGCCGCTTGCTGGCAATGGGTGCCGAGGTGCACTTCCTGCTGGGTGCCCGAACCAGTGCCGATGTGCTGCAGTTGGACCTGTTCCGTCAGACCGCCGAGACACATGTCGCCACCGAGGACGGTTCGCTGGGGCATCATGGGCTGGTCACCCAGCACCCTGTGCTTGATGAGCATTGGGACCACATCGCGTGCTGCGGCCCGATGCCGATGATGAAGGCGGTTGCCACCATCGCACGCGAGCGCGACATCAACTGCGAGGTGAGTCTGGAGAATGTGATGGCATGTGGCCTAGGAGCCTGCCTGTGCTGTGTCGAGGACACAGTGGACGCAGGCAATGTGTGCGTGTGCCAGGAAGGACCGGTATTTAATATCAAACGACTGAAATGGTAGTAAAGACCGCGCCAAGCGCTGGTAGACCGCTTCGCTGATAGACCACGTCATTGGTAGAACGCGCTGCGCGCTGGTAGACCGCTTCGCTGGTAGATTATACTTAACTACTTTAACTACTTAACTACCTTTAACTACTCTAACTACTTAACTACTAAAAAATGGTAGATTTAAGCGTCAAGATAGGACAGATGTGCCTGAAGAACCCCGTGATGACGGCCTCGGGCACCTACGGCTTCGGCGAGGAGTACGCCGAACTGGTCGACTTGAGTCGCCTGGGCGGCATCATCGTCAAGGGCACCACGCTGGAGCCGCGTCAGGGCAACCCCTACCCCCGTATGGTGGAGACACCCAGCGGAATGCTCAATGCGGTGGGGCTACAAAACAAGGGCGTGGACTACCTGGCCGAGCACATCTACCCACGCATCAAGGACCTGGATACCGCACTGGTGGTGAATGTGAGCGGCCGAACGATTGAGGACTATGTGGGCGTGTGTGAACGCCTGAAAGACCTAAATCGCATTGTGGCCGTCGAGATCAACATCTCGTGCCCCAATGTGAAGCAAGGCGGGATGTCGTGGGGCACCACTACCACCGGCTGCGAAAGCGTGGTGAGCGCCTGCCGTCGCGCCTGGGACCGCACGATGATTGTCAAGCTCACGCCGAATGTGACCGACATCACCGAGATTGCCCGCGCCGCCGAAGCTGCGGGCGCCGACTCGGTGTCGCTGGTCAACACCTTCCTGGGCATGGCTATTGACGTGGAGCGCCGTCGACCCTACCTGTCAACCATCACCGGCGGACTGAGCGGCGCCGCCATTCGCCCCATCGCCGTGCGTATGGTGTGGCAGGTGGCCAAGGCAGTGAAGGTGCCAGTCATCGGCCTGGGCGGCATCATGAATGGTCGAGATGTGGTGGAGTTCCTGCTGGCAGGTGCCAAGGCAGTACAGATAGGTACAGCCAACTTCATCGACCCGCAGGTGACTATAAAGGCTATCGACTACCTGCAAGACTACATGCAGCGACACGGCATGAGTTCGCTGGAGGAACTGAAGATGTGTTAGATTCTATATAGAGGCTCTAGAGAATCTAGATATTCTAGACTGTACTTTTTTATTTAATGAAAGGACAATCGGCTCAGGATTTTTAGGGTGGTGGTGTCGGTGATGAAGACCGAGAAGAGGCCTTGGGGCTCTTGGGCAGGATCGCCAAGATAGGGGTCACCAGGTTGCCAGCGCTCATGGCGGGGCAATGCCATGCCACTCCAAGCCCAGAAGTTGCAACCCGCCACAGCGGGTTCGTCAGCACACAAGGTTAAGATGAAATCATAATAGCGGTCCCTGCCCGTGACGGGCGAGGCGGGGTCGAAACTGAAGTTGTCGCGCGGATAACCGAATTCCTCGATGACGATGGGTTTGCCCAGACGACGTGCGACCGCAATGTGAGCATCCATATATTCTCGGCTCTTCTGGCAAGCGAGATCGACATCTACCTGGCAAGAGTCTTTGCGCGCCCACTGCCATGTGGTGGGCCAGATGTGGACGGTGATGTAGTCAATGTTCGGGTCGGCCGAGATGCGCTCAAACAGGGCAGTGTCGCCCTCACAACCTACAATGCCCTCGCCGCCCACCGAAATCAAATGGTTCCCGTCCAGCGAGCGGATAAGTGCCGACGCTTCACTAAGCCACTGCGCAAATGCGCCGTACTGGGGCTTTCCAAAGGGGCGCGGCTCGTTGCCAATCTGCCATGCCATGATGGTGGGGTCATCGACGTAGGCGCAGCCCGTGTAGCGGTTGGTGCGGGTGACGATGAAGCGCACATAGTCGTAGAAGAGTTGATGGGCACTATCGTTGTCCGCGAACTGTGCCACATAGTCACAATAGGCCTCGTAGCCCTCGACATTGGGCAGCGGCGTCTTGCCCTGTCCCGTCTGCTCCAAGTAGTAGCCATATCCCCCACTCCACTCCCAAGCGTTATTTAGATAGAGCACGGCGTGCATGCCGCGCTTTGCCATCTCGCTCAGCAAGAAGTCTAGTCCGGCAAGAATGGTGTCGTTGTACTGTCCCGGCGACTGCTGCAGTGTGGGACTGACCTTGTCGCGTCCAGGCAGTCCGTCGCTGCCCACCAGCACGCGCAGATTGTCTAATCCCAGGGCGTGCAACGAGTCCAATTCAGCACACAAGCGCTTGCGGTCACCACCCTGCCCCTCGCTGGCAAGAATCGCCCCATACCACAGATTGGCCCCCACAAAGCGGTAGGGCTTCCCGCCAATGGTCAGCGCCATGCCCTCGTGCCTCACAAAGGCATCACCTCCCACATGAGTACATGCAATCAACGCAACCATTACGGCCAGTACAGAGAGTGTCAGTAGATTTCTCATCACATTCATGATTTATAGTCAACATTTAGAGTGCATCAAAGAGTTGCGAGACAGCCTGATGATAGCGGTCGAGCGAAGTTGCCTTGTGGATGGCTTTGCGTGCACGGCGGTCGGCGTCGGGCAACAGGCGTTCCCACAGTGCTTGCAATTTGCCCAACAGTTGGTGGTCACCGCCAGTGAGCTCGACACTGTAAGCGTCGTAGAGCAGGTCATGGAAACGACGGTAGTTCTCAGGCAAAGAACGATCAGGACACAGCATGGCCGGATCGGCCACCAGCGCCCTCCCCACCATCACTCCAGCAGCCTGAGGGTACCGTGACAACAACGCCTCGACAGTTGCTATCGAGTCGATGTCGCCATTTAGGAACACCGGGACAGGAATGTCGCGTAAGGTCTCGTCGATAAACTGTGACAACGTCTCGCCACGGTACTGTTGCGTGCCTAAGCGATAGTGCATCACCACATGGTCTATAGGTAACACCTCCATGAGCGGGAGCACATTGCGCCACTGGTTGGCATCGTCCCATCCCAACCTCATTTTCAGCGACACCTTGAGGGTGGTTTGCGAGATCGTCTGAGCCAAGGATGCCAATGCCTCGGGCCTGGCTAGCATCCCCGCCCCATAACCCTTGCGTGCCACTGGTGTATGCGGGCATCCCAAGTTGATATTCACCTCGGCGTAGCCCATGTCGACCACAGCCTGCAACATCCGTTCCATGTCGTTGGGGCGACATGCCAACACCTGTGGCACCACATAGATGCCAGTGTTGTTCTCTGGCAATAGGTCACGCAAGTCGCGCGGGCGTATGCTGCCGTGCTCGACGCGCATGAACGGTGCATAATAAGCCTCAGCAGCTCCGAACACCTGCGCATGGGCTGTGCGCCACACATGATCGGTCCATCCTTGTATGGGAGCTACCAGTATCTGTCTGTCATCAATCATGCCACAAAGATACTGCTTTTTATTGAGATTTCCTACACAGATTACAGAGGTCACTAAAAAACTGATGACTGATTGCTGAGAACTGAAAACTTTTCCGTAACTTTGCGGCTGTTTTTTTAGGGAAATTAGACTACACACGATGTCACACTTAAGATTCAAAGAGGTTGAAGTCGCCTTCAACCGCGCTCCTGTGCGTGTCGAGCTGCCGCAGGATGCTCCCAGCCGCTACTATGCCGAGAAGGTTTTTGACCGCAAGAAGATGTTTGAGTACCTGTCTCGCGACACCTACCAGGCCGTGACGCGCGCCATCGACGAGAAGGCACCGCTGGACCGCAAACTGGCCCACGATGTTGCCCGGGCAATGAAGCAATGGGCACTGGATCATGGCGTGACGCACTATACCCACTGGTTCCACCCGCTCACCGACGGCACCGCCGAGAAGCATGACTCATTCATCGAACACGACGGCAAGGAGGGCGTCATTGAGGAGTTTGACGGCAAGCTGCTGATGCAACAGGAGCCCGACGCGTCGAGCTTCCCTAACGGTGGCATCCGCAACACCTTTGAGGCCCGCGGATATTCGGCGTGGGACATCTCCTCGCCCGCCTTTATTCACGACAACACCCTGTGCATCCCCACCATCTTCATCGCCTACAGTGGCGAGTCGCTCGACTACAAGACTCCGCTGTTGCGCGCCCTTAACAGCATTGACCGCGCTGGCACCGCCGTGGCGCAGCTCTTCGACCCGCAGGTCAAGCACGTCATTTCCTATCTGGGATGGGAGCAAGAATACTTCCTCGTCGACGAGGCCCTCTATGCCGCGCGTCCCGACCTGGTGATGACTGGCCGCACACTCATGGGCCACGAGAGCGCCAAGAACCAACAACTCGAGGACCACTACTTTGGTGCCATCCCCATGCGCGTCGAGGAGTTCATGCTCGACCTGGAGATTGAGTGCCACCGCCTGGGCATCCCCGTGAAGACCCGCCACAACGAGGTTGCCCCCAACCAGTTTGAGCTGGCCCCCATCTACGAGGAGACTAACCTAGCCAACGACCACAATCTACTGCTCATGTCGCTGATGGCACAAGTGGCTCGCCGACACCACTTCCGCGTGCTGCTGCACGAGAAGCCTTTTGCCGGCATCAACGGCAGTGGCAAACACAACAACTGGAGCCTGGGCACCGATACCGGCACACAACTGTTCAAGCCTGGCAAGACACCACGCCAGAACCTGCAATTCATCACCTTCCTGTCGTGTGTGATGGCCGCTGTGCACCGCTACAACGGCCTGCTCAAGGCATCGATCGCATCGGCAACCAATGCCCACCGCCTGGGCGGGAACGAGGCGCCACCCGCCATCATCTCGATGTTCCTGGGATCACAGCTGAGCCATGTGCTACACAGCCTCATCGATGACAATCGCGACGACAGCCTGGACTTTGCCGCCCACGAGGGACTGAACCTCGAGATGAGCCAGATACCCGAGCTGATGGTCGACAACACCGACCGCAACCGTACGTCACCTTTTGCCTTCACCGGCAACCGCTTTGAATTCCGCGCCGTGGGCTCTAGTGCCAACTGTGCCTCGGCGATGCTCGCCCTCAATGCTGCCGTAGCGCAGCAGTTGCTGTGGTTCCGACAAGCAGTCGACCGCCAAATGGCTGACAACGTGAGCCAGGACGACGCCATCCTAGCCGAGGTGAAACGATTGCTCAAACAGTCGTGTCCTGTGCACTTTGACGGCAATGGCTACAGCGACGAGTGGAAGGCCGAGGCCGCACGCCGCGGACTGGACTGCGAGACGTCAGTGCCACGCATCTTTGATGCCTACCTGCAGCCCGAGGTAGTCGAGATGTTCGCCGAGACGGGGGTATTGTCGCAAGTCGAGCTCGAAGCACGCAACGAGGTAAAATGGGAGATGTATGTCAAGAAAGTGCAAATCGAGGCACGCGTGCTGGGCGACCTGGCCCTGAACCACATCCTGCCCGTGGCCACACGCTACCAGTCGGTGCTGCTCGACAATGTCTACAAGATCAAGTCGCTGTTCGAGCCCCAGAAATTTGAGCGTATGACTGCTCCCGACATGGACACAATAGAGGTCATTGCAGGACACATCCAAGCCATCAAACAACAAGTGCAGACTATGGTCGAGAACCGCAAGGTCGCCAACCGCATCGAGCACCTGCGCACCCGCGCCATCGCCTATCACGACACCGTGGCACCCCTACTCGACACCATCCGCTACCATGTCGATAAGCTCGAACTGATGGTCGACGACGAGATGTGGCCCCTGCCCAAGTACCGCGAACTCCTCTTCATCCGCTGACGATTCATAGGCTTTAGGCCTTAGGGCTTAGGACTGCGATGAACGCAAAGCAACGAAAATTCGACAATTTGTGACAAGAAATAAATTCTTGATAAGCCTTGAAAAGTTGAAAATTCTTGATAACTTTGCAGCAAAATTACTCCTATGAAGCTCTACAAGGCTAATATTATCTTTACCCGCGAGAAGGACCAATTTGAGGTCATTCCGCACGGTTATGTGGGCGTTGAGGACGGACGTGTCGTGGCCGTGGCCAACCATGCCGACGCGTTTGACAAGGAAGCAGAGGAGATCATCGACTACGGCGACTGCCTGCTCATCCCCGCCATGAACGACATGCACGTACATGCGTCGCAATATCGCAACCAGGGCATCTCGATGGACTTGGAGTTGCTGCCATGGCTCAACCAATACACGTTCCCTGAGGAGGCGCGTTACAGCGACCCGCACTATGCCCGGCGCATGTACAGCCGCTTTGTGCGCGACCTGTGGCGCTATGGCACCATGCGCGCCGTGGCCTTTGCCACCACCCATCTCGAGAGCACACGTGTGCTCATGGAACTGTTCCGCGAGGCCGGTTTGGGCGCCTTTGTCGGCAAGGTCGACATGGACCGCAATGCCATCGACGCGCTCCATGAGCCTGCCGATGAGGCCATCGCCAACAACGAAGCCCTTATCAACGAGTGGAACGCCCCCGATGGCCTCGTCAAGCCCATCATCACCCCCCGCTTCATTCCTTCATGCTCGCCCGCCATGCTGCGCGCCTGTGGCGAGTTGGCACGCAAGTACCATATGCCCGTGCAGTCCCACCTGTCGGAGAACGCTGGCGAAATCGTGTGGGTGCGTGAGCTAGAGCCCCAGAGCCACAACTATGGTGACGCCTACGACCGCTACGGCCTCTTTGGGCAGACCCCCACCATCATGGCGCACTGCGTCTACACCGCTGGCGATGAGCTTGAACTCATGGCCCGGCGTGGCGTGATGGTTGCGCACTGCCCCACCTCCAACCTCAACGTGAGCAGCTGCATGGCACCCGTGCGCACCTTTCTCGACCATGGTGTCAAGGTAGGTCTGGGTAGTGACATCAGCGGTGGCCATGACCTGAGCATCCTGCGCATGATGGTCTACGCCATCCAGGTGAGCAAGATGTGCTACGTGCGCGACAAGAGCAAACATTTCCTCACGCTCTCAGAGGCCTTCTGGATTGCCACCAAGTCGGCCGGCAGCTTCTTTGGCCGTGTGGGCAGCTTCGAGCCCGGTTACGAGTTCGATGCCCTCGTCATCGACGATCGTGCCCTCAACCACGACAATTACTCGTTGCTGCAGCGCCTTGAGCGATTCATCTACCTGGGCGACGACCGCCACATCGCCGTGCGCTACTGCCGTGGCCGCGAGATTCCCGAGCCCAGTGTTGTGAAGTAGTAAGACCTTAGACGTTAGAACCAAGCGAAACTTTGTTCTTCAGCTCGTATGTCTTAATTTGACTGCGAACATATCACGCCTTTTCTAGTTTTTGTTCTGGCTCTGCTTTTACTTTGCATTGGGAATTGAGATTGTCTTGAGGCATTTTAGACGTAGAAAGACATGGGAAAAGCAAAGAAATCAGTAAAAAAACGATTCTTGTATTTTACAATAGAGCTGATTGTTGGTGCTATCATCATGATCATTCTTGTTGGAGTTGGTACTAGCGGAGATGGTCATCCTATTGTGATGTTACTTGCGCTCGTTTTCGGTGTTCTACTAGTATGGTTTGTGGCGCATGTGATTTCTAAATTGTTCGATAGTGAGTATATGAATCAGCCGCAGAGAACTGTTCCCTCTAATTCTAGTGTGACGAGCCCCTCGGTAACTGAAGAAGAGAATAAAAAGGGGTGAAATGCCCCGAATTGACAACACAAAAGTGATAACTGTGCAAGTAAGGCAGAGTTGAGAAGTGGGTCACTGTGGCTGCTGGTTCTTGTATTTCTTATAGATGTGGTGCAGCTGCTTGTCAATCTCTTTTTGTGGGCGGTCGAGTTCGCTGAGATCTACCTCGAGGCGAAAGGTGGCATCTTGATCATACTTGGTGTGGTATTTCACGATGAGTGTGAGCGTGGGTGGCATTCCGCGAAACCAATAATTGGTCTTGAACCTCACGTGCTCGCATTTATCAAACGGTATGGTCGTAGGCAGGCCGTGGATGTCGTAAGTGACGAAGCCGTCGGCACCGACAGCGAATGCGGGTATGCTGCTATAGGCTTTGGATACCTTCTGGAACGACTGGAACGCCGACAGGATCATGCCGAGGGTGAACAGACCATAGACACCGAGTATCACGTAACCTTTCCACTCCTCAAACATGAACGAGAGCTCCCAGTGAACAAAGCTGAACACGGCAAAGCCAACTAGCAACAATGACAAAAGGGTGTTGAACACAGCCTTAGCGATGATCTTGCCCTTGTGGTAATGATATTGGTGTAGGATTTCCATGCACTGAATGTTTTACACTGCAAAGTTACAAATAATCCTACGCTTGACAGCTATTTGGCACGAGAAATAAGCCCTAGATTCTAAACACCCAGCCCTCAAGAGTGGATGCAATATATTCACTACCTAGACGTTATAGTCACATATAGAACAAGCTAAAACAATCTAAATCAAAGAACATGATCAAGAAGATTTTGTGGACGGTGGTGGGATTAATCACCGCACTCCTCGTGATTGGCGGAGTCTTCTGCCTGATTGACGGGCGCTCTCCGCAAGCCATCATTGTGAGTCACGCCCTAACGAGAGCAACCCTGGAGGACTACGACAAAGGCAAGGGCGACCAGACCGACAAGAGCACGGTGGAGATTCCGAGCAAAGTGAAGTTTCCACGCGAGATGCGACAGTACAAGGTGGGCACCATGCAGGTGTTTCACATGGAAGCACAGGACGACAGCAAACCCATCGTGCTATACATCCATGGTGGGGCCTATCTGAACAACTTCTCGGTGATGCACTGGAAAGCGATGGCTGAGTGGGCCACTACCACTGGCTGCGGCATGGTAACGCCCAACTACCCCCTGCTTTACCGCTACACAGCCAGTGACGCGCACCCGCTGATGATGCAGCTGTATCAACAGCTCATCAAGCAATACTCCGCCAAGCGCCTCGTCGTCATGGGCGACTCGGCCGGTGGCGGTTTCACGCTGGCGCTGGCCCAAGAGGCGCGCAATGACTCGCTGGACCTACCTAGCCATCTGGTGCTGATCTCGCCCTGGGTAGATGTGCTGGGAGGCGATGATGCCTTACAGGAGAATGACACGTTCCTGAGTGCCGAGGTTTTAAGGAAAGTAGGCACTGACTGGGCTGGCGCGATGGACCCTAGTGATCCGATGATATCACCGCTAAACGGCGAGATGCAGGGCCTTCCGCCCACCGACCTCTTTGTTGGCACATGGGAGATATTCTATACTGACATTGTGAAGACCCACGAGAAGATGAAGGCCGCGGGCGTGGATGTAAGGCTGCATGTGGCACAGAAGATGGGACACGTCTATCCGCTGTGGCCCTGCCCCGAGGGCAGCGAGGCCCGCAAAGAGATTGCCGCAATTATCCTTCAATAGAACTCGACTGGCCGCGTACAATAATGGCGTCCCTATTATGTGGGGCGCCATTGTTGTATAGTGGCATGAAAACGAATGAGCATGACCTCAATCTGACTGAGTATGGGGTTGTCGTTAAAATTTCTCAATAATTTCACTTTTTTCATACAAGATAAACAAATAATCGTTATCTTTGTAGACTTCAATGCCACATACTGTTCAAATAAGCCTATCTTTTTGAGGATATATATAACCTCAAATATACAAGACAACTGTGACGAATGAGCACGCTAAGATTAGGTTTGAGCGTGTGTGAGCTTGTTTTTTTGCAGGGAAACAATAACCATTAAACCAGTCAATATGTATAAGATTGAAAACCATCCCATTCTTGACCTTCCAAAAGAAGAATACGTGGAATTCCAGTTTGAAGGGCGAACCGTTCGCGGGCAAAAAGGCAAAACCATCGCTGCCGCGTTGCATCAGGCAGGGCTGATTGTGCACAGCCACAGCACCACAGGACGCAACCGCAGCCTGGAGTGCGGCATTGGTAAGTGCGGCGCCTGCGAGATGCTTGTCGACGGTCAGGTGCGCCGCATCTGCATTACCAGCATTGACGGCGTAAAAGAAGTTCGCGAGATTCCCAAGGATTACCTGCCCCAGGGCAAGCCTCGCGCAACCAGCGAGACTCGGGTTTATAAGACCACAGTGGCTATCATTGGCGGCGGCCCAGCCGGACTGGCATGCCGCGAGCAGCTGACAGCGCT
>JAEEGI010024334.1_pt1 | contig 11810 bp, 8 predicted proteins | sample 8958751 | NCBI WGS metagenome assembly JAEEGI01 (sample SAMN16246545, study PRJNA631951) | gut metagenome | biome: gut microbiome; feature: rumen; material: KS-attached | host: Bos | place: Iran: Karaj | collected 2018-10 | reverse complement strand
GGCGACTTCCGAAGGCAGTCGCCTTGATCGGATGCTTGCCGATCATCCAGGTAAAGACGTCGATGTTGTGGACGTGCTGCTCGACGATATGGTCGCCCGAGAGCCACTTCCAGTTGACCCAGTCACGGATCATCCATTCCATATCGCTCCAGTTCTTCTGACGCTCGCGGTACCAGAGCATCGACTGGTTCCAGTAAACGTTGCCGCCGGTGATTTCACCGATGAGGCCTTCCTGGATCTTCTGGTAGGAAGCGACATAGGCACGCTGGTGATGGCGCTGGGTCCCGGTCACGACGCTGAGGCCTTTCGCTTCGGCCTGCTTGGCGGTCGCCATGATCGTGCGGTAGCCCTTGGCATCGACGGAAATCGGCTTCTCCAGGAAAGAATGGACCCCCTTAGAGGTCGCGTACTGGAAATGGACGGGACGGAAAACCGGCGGAGTCGCCAGGATGACCATGTCCACGCCGCTGTCGATCAGTTGCTGATAGGCGTCGAAACCGATAAATACGTTCGGGACCTCGATCCCGAATTTCTCCTGAAGCTTGATACGCGCGGCTTTGACCTTGTCCGGGAATACATCGGCAAGCGCAACGACCTTGATTCCGTCGGCTGCCTCGAGGAGGTTGCCGATCGCTCCGGTTCCGCGGCCGCCGCAGCCGACGAGGCCTACTTTCAGTTCCTTCCCCTCGATCGCCTTGTCCGGCAGTTCAGGGATGTAATACTCGCCGGGGTTCTTGAGAGGGACCAGTTTCTCGCCTTTTCCGGCACAGGAAGAAAGAAGGGCGCTGCCGCCTACGACACCCGCCACGCCGATCATCGAACTTACGCCCAGGAATGATCTTCTGTCCATTTTCTTTTCGCTCCTGATATTCAATTTAAATTATTGTATGTCAATTCCTTCCGGCACTTCGCAAACAACCCGGAAACCTACGCTCCGGATATCGGAGTACCACCAGATGCTCTTCGGATTCTGGGGATCGGTACGCAGCCAGTCGTCATGGAACGTATGGCTGCGGCTTGAGCTCCGGACCGCTGCGGCGTCATCCGCGAAAGTGCCGCCTCGGACGACGTGCTCGGTTCCATCCGCCGGGCCCTTGGGGTCGACGGCCCCGTCCGCAATCCCGGCATAGGCATTCGCCGCATACCAGTCCGAACAGTATTCCATCACGTTTCCGAGCATGTTCTTGAGTCCGAAGGGGTTGGCTTTCACCGCCGAGGGTTCGGCCGTCTTTCCGAGACTGTTGCCGTCATAGATGACATACCTCGCGATCATCGCCGTGTCGGGACGGAAGAATTTCGCCCGGAAGGTCGTGGCGGAGAGACGCCTCGGGTCCCCTTCGAAGAAGTAGGGCGTAACGGTGCCGCCCCGGGCCGCATACTCCCATTCCGCCTCCGTCGGGAGACGGTAACGGCGTCCGGTCTTGAGGGAGAGCCACTGGCAGAAGGTCTCGGCCGCGTAATGGGTCATCGTGATGGCCGGACGGTCGCCCATCCCCCAGCCCTGGTCGGGGTATCCGAACGGGGGCGTCGGGCCGGTCACGGCATCGAGGTCGGGACGGGTATTGTTGGCATAGACCGTCTCGGGGGGCGTACGGCCCTCGGACATGGTCTCATTGTAGAAACTCCAATACTGGTTCCAGGTAACTTCCACCTCGCCCATGAAGAAAGGAGAGATCCGGACCCGCTTCTGAGGGCCTTCGTCTTCGCCCCTGAGGGGTTCAGACTCAGGACTTCCGAGGAGGAACTCCCCGCCCGGAACGGCGACCATCCGAAGCGAGGCGCCGGTTCCCGGCACGGTCTCCGTAAAGTCTTCGAAGGCAGTCACTTCCGCAGCAGTCTCGTAGACGATCCCCAAACCGGTTTCAATCTTCCCTTCGAGTTTCTTATGCTGGTATCCCGGCATGAAATGGCCGGTATTGAGGTGGCAGCTGATGCACTGCAGGTTCAGTTTCTCCGCGTTCTCTTCGTAATAAAGATGGGCGGTGATGCCGTCGTCGGAGATTCCTTCCGGGAAAAGATTGGCGTGGCACTTGACGCAGGACGAGTTGTAGACGATTTTCTGCGCATGGCCGAGTTCGCGCTTGGCTGCCCAATCGATCTCGTCCGGAGACTTCGTCATTTTCGCCCAGATATCCTTGGCGCCGATCCGCGCCTTCGCCATCATATACTTGATCGCCCCGTCCTCCTTCGGAGGGAGGTGACAGGCGGCGCAGTCGGTCACGACGCCGCTCCTGCTGTTGAAATGCTCGGATTTCTTCCAGTCGGCGTCCGCCTGTTCGTGGAAATGGCAACTCATGCAATACTCATTCGTCGAGGTCCTAGTCATCGCCTCGTCCAGGCACAACATGCCCAGGATGCCGAGGAAGAGACCGCCGAGACCGGCGATCACCCAAAGATTCTGTTTCTTTTCCGACATAGATTCGAATGATTCTTACAAAGTTAATAAAATTATTATTCAAGCATTCCCGGCCTTGTTAAAAAAATCGATTATATATACTTTTGCAGTCGGCAAACAAAAGTTAAATATTTGTTTATGGAAAAAGTGTTCAAAATTCTCGTGGCTGTCTTCAGCGCCGTTCTCCTCTCCACAGGAGCCTTCGCGCAGACCGCCGAAGAAATCCTCGCCAAGGTTGATGCCCAGACGAACCGTCCGGCCGATGAAGGATCCTATTTCGTCATGGAAATGAAAATCCCCCTTCTCGGGACATTCAGTTCCGACGTCTATACGCGGGGAGAGAAAATCCGTATGGAAGTAAAAGACGCCGGCAAGAGAAGCATCTCCTTCATAGATGGCGAAACGCACTGGGACTATGATCCCGCCAAAAACGAAATCGTCATCAAGACCGTACCGAAAGATAAGCCGTCGAATGCCCAGGAGAACATGCAGATGATCAAGGGATTCGGGAACGGTTATACACCGTCCATCCGGAAGGAAACGGATGACGCCTGGTACATCCGGTGCACCAAAGACCGTGACAACCCGGACAAGGATGCCCCGAAGCGGATGGACCTGGTCGTCCTGAAGCCGGACTGCCGCCTGCAGAGCGTTTCGGCGTCCGCTTCCATCGTCACCATAACCATGCGCGACTTCGATTTCGGGGTTCCCGAAAGCAAGGTCACTTTCGACGCCGCGGAATTCCCCGGCGCCACGATCGTCGACAACCGGTAAATCAGTTTTTGACGAAAAGGATACCGTCGGCGTGGATGTCCGGCTCCTCCGACGTGATACGGATGCTGCCGCCCCGGTTCTTCCTGAACTTGAATTCACCCAGTTTCACCCACTCTCCGTGGGTCTGTCCCTCGAAATGGAGATCCGCCCTGTTGAAGGAAACCGTCTCCTTCCTCCCTGCGATCTCTATTTCATAAGCCGTGACCGCACATCCGTTTTTCTGCTGGAAGGCATAGACGGAATAGCTGCCGCCGAGAGTCTCCGGAATCCGGTATTCGAGCCGGTTCTCAACGCCCTCCTTCCCCGTGAAGAGGAGATAGGTTTTTCCGTAGGCGTTCCGGTCTTTCACGGCCGTCCACCCTTCCCTTCCGACGATATAGGGAGAGTCTTCGTCGAGGAGCGTATCCTTTTCCTTTCCGTCGAGGCAAGGATCATGTTCATAGATTTCCTGGATCCGGCGGACATCCACCTCCTGCACGGCCCCCATGCCGGCCATCGACGCCGCCATGCCGCAGGTCTGGCCCATACATAGGAAAACCGGTTCCATCCGGATCGAACCGTAGGCGATGTGTGATGCGGAAAGGCAGACCGGGACCAGCAGGTTGGTACATTCCTCCCGTTTCGGAGTCAGGCTCCGGTAGGAGATGGGATATGGCATGCCGCCCCCCTTCTCGACATCTCCTTCGTTCTTGACCATCCGCTTGCCGTCCACTTCGACGACCAGCCGCTCGCAGTTGTGGGAATCCATCGTGTATGCGGCGAAACCGACACCGTCCGTGACCTCGGTCTTTCCCTCGCAGTCCGCCTGCGTCGCCACATATTCCCCGACGAGGCGCCGCGCCTCGCGGATATAGAGCTGGTGGGTCCAGTGTCCGGTCCGGACGTATTCGTCCTTCGGAAGGCCCCAGCGGCGGATCTCGTCCTGCAGGTTCTTTGGGACCCGGGGATCGGTCATGTAGAAATACAGCAGACCCAGGGTATAGTCCTTGTGCGCCTTGAGGATCTCGTCCCGCTCGTCCCAGGAGGCTTCCGGATAGGAATGGTTCATTCCGATCATATCCGTGGAGAAAGGGCCGCGGTTGTTGATGTCGGTCTTGTGGCCGGGCATCTTGCTCCAGATGAAATAATTGCCCAGTTTGGGGTTCGGGTCGGCCTCGAAAACCCGGACGAGAAGTTCGTATGTCCAGGGATCGTAATTGTCCGGTTTTTCAATCGGAATCATGTTTTCCGGGACATCCGTCAGGCAGATGCGGTAGTTGTAGGCCTGGACACAGGTATCACCCTTACCGCTCTCCTTCGGAGCCGCATCGGAAATGCCCCAGAGCAGGCCGCTCTCGGGTTTTCCGGGGACGACATAGGGATCGATCCCGTCCGGGAACTGGTGCAGGTGCAGCTGCTGATAGCCGTTCCAGGTCTCCCCGTAAACGCTGTTGTCTTCGCGTCCATAGGTGTATGAAACCCCGCTCTTCGCCATCAGGTCCCCCTCGTAGGTACAGTCGATGAACTGGTCGGCGCTGATGGTAACGCTCTTTCCCTTCCGGTCGGTGCAGGTGATGGACACGATCCGGGTTCCTTCCTTTTCCACGGAATCCAGATACCATCCCTGCATGACCTTGATCCGGGGATGGTCGAGATACCGGAGCAGGATTTCCTCGGCGACGTGGGGTTCGAAAAGCCACTGCTCGAACTTGCCGTAGTGGTCCCCCAGCTTGCGGTAGAACTGGCGGGCCAGTCCGATGACGGCCTGTTTGTTGCCGATATCGGTCTGGCCGAGACCGCCGGTCGTCATGCCCCCGATCGTTACGTCAGGGCAGATGACGGTGACGCGGCTGCCGAGCCGGGCTGCGGAATAGGCCGCCGTGACGCAGGCGGAGCTGCCGCCATAGATGCATACTTCGTTCCCCTTGCCGCAGGAGAGCATGGACAGCGTCAGGGCGGCCAGGATCAGGATCCGGGATTTCATGCCGATGCTTTTTTAAATGTAGTCGAACGGCTTGAAGGGTTTTCCGCCCGCGAGGATCTCCTGGTTCACCTCGTCGAAGGTGACCTTCTCCCCGGAGCGGACGGCGGCATTGGTCATCATCGTCGCGATGGAGTGGTTGTAGCCCGCCTGCACGGGGGCATTGGGCTCCTTCCGGCTCAGGATGCATTCCATCCAGTTCCGCATATGGAGGTAGGTCATCTTGTCTCCTCCCGTATTCGCGCCCGTCTCGACCTTGATGGAAGGGAGGCTGAACGGCTCCAGAAGATTGGCATGCATGTCCATTTCCTTGGCATCGCGCTCTTTCAGCCCGCCGTCCGGGGTCACCTCGTTGGTATCCAGGTTCAGCGTACCTCCGTTCGAGAAATAGAGTTCCTTGACCCCGCCGGCGGAATTGGTGAACCGGGAGGTATAGAGGACCTGGAACCCGTCACCCGATCCCTCCGGGCCGTAGTCCATGACCGCGGTCAGGGTATCGTAGTTGCGGCGGCCGTCCTTCCAGAGATAGATTCCGCCGTTGGCTGCGACGCTCCTGGGATGGCTCAGGCCGGTGAACCAGTGGACCGTGTCGATCTGATGGGACATCCACTGCCCCGGGATGCCGGATGAATAGGGCCAGAAAAGCCTGTACTCCAGATATTTCCGGGGATCCCACGGTTCGAAGGGACGGTTGCAGAGGAAGCGCTTCCAGTCCGTGTCTTCCTCCCGGCACTCCGCCACAAGCTTGGGGCGGCGCCAGCGGCCGGGCTGATTGACGTTCCAGGACATTTCGACCATCGTGATCGCACCGAATTTGCCGGAATTGATGAAATCATAGGCCGCCTGGTAATTCGGGGCGGAACGGCGCTGGGACCCGATCTGGATAACCCGGCCGGAGTCCTTCGCAATCCGGAGGGCTTTCTTGGCGTCTTCCATCGTCTCCGCGAACGGTTTTTCGCAGTAGGCGTCACATCCGGCCTCCACGGCCTCGACCAGATGGAGGGCGTGCTGGAAGTCGGCCGTAGAGATGATGACGGCGTCGCACATCCGGGAAGCATAGAGTTCCTCGTTGTTGCGGAATAGCTTGACATCCAGTCCGTATTTCTGTTTCAGGAAGGCGGCGGCCTCCTTGCGGCGGCGGCTCCAGATATCAGAAACCGCGACGATTTCAAATCCCAGTTCGGGGGCGCTGGCCATGAAACAAGGGATGAGTGAACTGCGGCAGCGGTCGGAAAAGCCTACGATTCCGACCCTGACCTTGCTGTTGGCGTTCCTGGAAGCCGCGTAAATCTTGGAATCCAGCGACAGGCCGCCAAGCATCAGACCGCCTGCTCCGATGAGGCTGGTCTTAAGGAAATCTCTTCTGTTCTGCATGGGATGGATATTTTTACTTGTTATTTGACGGATTGGATCTGGCTGCGCAGGTAGGCGGCCGCCTCGGGAAGCTGGGTGGGAACGTCCTTCCAGGAGCACTCGAAGGACATGCCTCCGGTATACCGGATTTTCTTAAGGGCTTTCAGGTAAGGGGTGAAATCGTCCCCCTTCACCCCGGGAGGGGTGCGTTCTTCGTTTTCGGCGATATGGCAATGGACCAGTTTATCGGCGGCCGCGACGATGGACTCGGGCGATTCATTCATCCGGGTCATGTGGAAGATGTCCGCCAGGACGCAGATGTTCGGGCTGCCGGTTTTCCGGGCGAGATCAGCCCCTTCCGTCACGGTATTGATGAAATTGCATTCCGAGACCTGCAGGGGCTCGATGGCGACAATGACCCCGTACTTCTCCGCGGCGGGAGCGATCCGTTTGAGGAAATCGAGGAACTGCCGGACGGCCTCGTCCCGACTGAACCCGTCGGGGATTTTCCGCGAACCTCCGCTGCCGAGGACAAGGATCTTCATCCCGATCTCGGAAGCCCGGCGGAAGGCGGTCTCCGAGTATCGAACGGCCCGGTCATGGTCGGCTTCGGGGCCCACGATCTTGATTTCGCGGGGGAAGAAACCGTTGGCGGAATAGAACGGGAGGGCGCTGGAAAGGGCGAGGGCCTTGTTGGCCGCGAATTCCTCATCGCTTTTTTCGGGCATGAGGAAGGAAGAGACATTGGCCTCGAGGTAGCTCAGGCCGGCTGCCCCGGCGGCCTCGGCCCACTTGCTGCCGCAGATGCCGAGATGTTCGTCCAGCTGGAAGGTATACTTCGGACTGCATCCGGCGAGAAGGGCGACACAGAGAAAGAAGATGGTTTTGCGCATAGGAGTATGGTCGTTATTAAATCAGGGAAAGGGTTTCGCCGTCGGAGAGGGAAACCGTGAATTTGTAGTACCCGTCCACTTTTTCCATCAGCGGCAGGGCGGTCTTGCCGATGCTTTTGGGCGTCATCAGGTAATCGGGGATCCAGAAAGTCTTGCCGGCGCTGGTATCGCTCCAGGAGTTCCGGGAGATGTCACAGCGGACCAGACGGCCTTTCCGCACCTCCACGCGGGCGGTCATATTGCCGTAGCATGGCAGGGTAAAGGAATAATCTTTCCATTCCACCGGGGCGGAATAGCACACGAAGACGTCGTCCTCCCGGTTCAGGAGGAGCGTCTGGTCGAGGGCATGGACATAATTCCCGGCGGCGGTGGTGAACCAGGGATTGCGTATCACGTCCTTTTCGTTGATCTCGAAGTGCTCGGAGAAGTAGCCGATCTGCGACGCGGCTTCCTGCAGCAGGCTCAGGGACTTGTCCCGGTCCCCGTAATTCGCCAGGGCGGAAGCGATCCAGGCCGCGTACCAGGGGCAGAGTCCCGACCCGATCGCGTACATGTTCCCGGCCGTATAGCGCTCATCATAGAAATGCAGGATGGCCTTCCGTTCCAGCGGATCGTCCGTGGAAAGAACCGGATAGGGGTACATGCCCGTCACCACGGCGATGCTGTTCACCTTGCATCCGGGATAGGGAATATATTTCTCCCCGTCGTTGGGGAGGGTCTTGCGAAGGCGTGCGGCCGCATCCGAGAACCTCTCGAAGAGTCCGTCTTCCAGCCCCAGGATCCGGGCGGCCTTGACGGTCGATTCGAAAGTATAGATAGCCCCGCAGGAAGTGAAAAACGGGTTTTTCTTGACCGGGCCGAGCCGTTCCAGGTCAGTCACCGCCGCGATGGTCATGCTCCCGTCAGGATGCTCGACGCATTCGTGCAAGAGGAAGAAACGGGCACATTCCTTCATGACCGGGAAGGCGACTTCCTTGAGATACGCCAGGTCGTTCGTATACAGATACTGCGTCCATGCGGCCGTCGCCACATGGGACATATGGAAGATATGGTCGAGCCAGTATCCGCTGCGGGAGCCTTCCTTACCATCCTCCAGCGATTGCCAGCTGTACCTCGCCCCGGTATTGGCAGTCCGGGACTTTGCATGGGGCAGGGTTTTCTTCCGGAACTCCGGCGCCCTCCGGGCAATATCGAGGTGGTTGCTGCTCGCGAGGCCGAGGTAACAGCAGGTCTCGTCGAAGGCAAAAAAGCGGCCTTCCCACGGGCCGATTCCGACCGGGAAAGACCATTTTGTAGCGTTGGTCAGGAGTTCATAGATGCCCCCTACATAGGCCCGTTCCAGTTTTTCGTCCGGAATATCGATCTCCGCCCGGCTCCACCAATCGTCCCAGATTTTCCGGTGGAGGGTCGCGAGGCCGTCATAGCCTTCGCTCCGGACAAGTTGCTTGAACGTTTGGATCTCGGAGGCGAAATCCTGCGTCGCGAGATTGTCGGAATACAGCAGGAAAATGGTCACGGAGACGGGTTCGCCCGGACGTGGGTTCACGTCCAGGGAGAGCCCCAGCCCCTCGAGGGATTCGTCCGCGGTGACCGGGCGGTCCGCCAGCAGGGAAATCCTGCCGTTATAATCGAGATACCCGTATGCGGTATAGTCGATGTCCAGGGATCTGTCTCCGACATCCCAGCGGGGGGTGAAGAACATGCGCCTCGGCAGGGAGAAACCGTCCGGGCGGGAAGAGAGATCGTACCGGAATTTGAAGGATACGGGGCCCGGCAAGGGCTTCAGGGCGCTGAATGTCTTCCGGATGGCGACGATATCGTGCGCGGCGTGGACGATGATCTCCGTCTTGACGGAAAGGGCGTCGCCATATCCGTTCTCGCAGATCATCTCAGCATTCCTTGTATCGAGTGTCTGGGTCCATGTATCCGGCTTCTCCCACTGCCTGCCGCCATAGGAAACCGACTGGAGGTAATGGCCGAACGAGAGCAAGGGGCCAAGGTCGGAAAGACGCCGGCCTTCCCAAAGGACTCCGTCCACTCCCTTTGCATAGGAAGAGATCGTCTGGGTTCCCTGAACGTCGAAGTGGATGCTGATATCCCCGTTGCTCAGGAGAGGCATCACATACCGGGGAGGAAGGTTGTCCCCCTCGCCGGAAATCGTATTGACAAAGGAAGATGCACGCTCGGCCCTCAACGCCAACGGGCAGAGGGTGAGAAACAGAAGGATCAGTCGTCTCATAACGGATTTTTTACTAGCTCCTTACAAATATAACCAAACTTTTTGTTTATTGGCTATCGATTCATTCCCACCTGATCTCTTTCCGGTTGATCAGGAGGACCGGAGCATCCCAAAGAGGCAGCCGGCGGAGTTTGACGACATCCTGGGTGTTCGTGCCCTTGGCGACACAGCCGGCGAGGTCCTGGACATTCCCCGTCACAAGGTCCACATAAACGGGACGCTGGAAAGTAATCCCCTCGAGCGTGATGTTCTGAAGGTCACGCTCCAGGTTGCGGTTCGGCTCTTCGTCACAGTACCAGAGCAAGACGCCGATCTTTTTCCCGCCTTTCTGCACCCCGATGCAGGCGATGTCCCGGCCGCTGTTATGGATGACCCTGATCCCTTCGCAGGGGCTCAGTTCCCGGGTAAAGACGCTCGTCATATGCTGGACCCCGTAGAACTTCGGCCGGAGGTACTGGGGAATATGCTGAAGGCTCATCCGGACCAGGCCGAACGTCTGGATTTTATCCGCGTATCTATTATCCACCATCGAGAAAACGGAATAAGGGACTCCCATCCCGAAATGAAGGGCCATCTGCCGGAGGTCCCATTTGACCTGGCTGTATTCGTCCCATTCATAATTGTTCATCACCCCGCGGAACTCGACCTGTCCCGGGCAGCCGGCCTCTCCCTGAAGGACCCGGATGTCCTTGTCCGTGTATTTCCGGATATCTTCACGGAGCTTTTCAACGGCGGGAACAAGGTACTCGGGAACCGGCCAGTAGGCATGGTATGTTATATAGTCCATCATGTCGATGCAGCCGAGTTCCTTCATCTTGGCGAGGGATTTCCGGAGATATTCCCGTTCCGGGGAACAGATCGCGAATCCTGCGATTTTCACCTGTTTGTCCACCTTCCGGATCGCTTTCGCCGTGTGCTGGAAAAGGATGGCGTATTCGTTGTAGGACTGTGCGTTGGAACCGCCGTCCGGCTCGTTCCACACCTCGTACATGCTCACTTTGCCCTTGTAGCGTTTCACGACCGCTTCGACGTACCGCTCCCAGGCGTCCATGGGCGGTCCTTCCCTGAAAATCTTGGCCCCCAGGCTGATGCCGTCGTCTGAATAGAGCGGATTGCCGTAGCAGAGGCAGATCCAGGGTCTCACCCCCTCTTCGATAAGACCGTCGACGATATGGTCCAGCCAGGCGAAATCATACTTGCCTTTTACCGGCTCGCACTTGGCCCAGCCGCTTTGGATACGGGCGTAGCCGACCCCGGTCAGGCCGACGTACTGCTTGTAATTGTCAAAGTTCGTAAAGTCCCGGTCCAGGGTTTCACAGCCGACGGACCACCAGGAGTCCCTGCCGATTTCGGAAGGCACCGGCGTGATGTGCCCAAGCACCGGTAGCGGGGCGGGATGGGTCTTGAGTTTTTCCCAGGTGATGGATTTCTTCAGTTTCGGGAGGTCCGCCGAAGCTGAAAAGTTCATGGAAAACATCAATACGGAAGCGAGAAGAAGGGTTTGAAGGAGACGTCTCATGGCAATTCAAGTGTTATTACGACAAAAATAGGAAAAAATTGTAAGATAACCGTTTCCATTCCCATTCTGGATGGGAAAGCTTATCTTTGATTTCGATAATTCAAGATTTGATTGAATATAATAGAATCTGATATGGACTACAGGACTTTCAGTAAACCCAAAATGTGGGCAAGTGTTGCTGGTGGGATTATCTGCTATATCATGTTTGCCTATGAACTCTTTGCCCGTTTAGTGAACGATAGTTCCCTGCTTTTCTTGTTTTTGGCGGTGAATTGCACATTCAGAGTGTTTTCGTATGCCAAACTGAACAGAATAAAAAAGAGCATGGCAAACGATAGTCAATTCGTCAAAGCAGAGCGCCGTCAGAGCATCATCATCAACATCTTCAGTAATGCAACCGCTGTACTCTGCTTGCTGGTATTTCTGATTCACCACATCACTATCAAAGGAACGTCGGTAGCCTTCGATGCCTTTCTGGGTATCTGTGCTATCTGTTTCAGCGTGATTCTGGTTCAATCCATTCAGAACCTTAAACGCTTCGATAGATTGTAGCGTTCAAATTCCAAAAATCGAGAGAATAAACAATAAGCATCATGAAAAAGCCCATAGGTGCCATCGTCTTGTTTTCATTCGGCGTGCTATTCGGCGTGTATTGTCTGATTAGTAGCATCTGCCAT
>JAEEGI010024333.1_pt1 | contig 11810 bp, 7 predicted proteins | sample 8958751 | NCBI WGS metagenome assembly JAEEGI01 (sample SAMN16246545, study PRJNA631951) | gut metagenome | biome: gut microbiome; feature: rumen; material: KS-attached | host: Bos | place: Iran: Karaj | collected 2018-10 | reverse complement strand
GGTCAGGGGCAGTAGGGAGCTGCCCCAATGACTTTTAGATTCTGCAAAAACGGATTTGCAGAATTTGCAAAACAGTTTCAAAATCTGCAAAAAAAAATAAAACGGTTAGTTGCAAAATCTGCAATTTTTGCGGAATCCGCAAAACTTTTATCGGGATTTGCAAAACCTCTGTTTTGGGGTTTTTGAGGCGCTTTTCATATAAGAAAATGTACTACTTTTGCACGCCTTTAAGCAAGAGGTATGGCCGAGTTGAAGGCCGAATAATCTTGAAAAACGTTATTAAATTTTGAATCTTTAAATCAAATTTTGAATCTTTAAATCTTAAATCTTTAAATACCAATTATTAAACTATTAGCTAAATGAAAACAACCAAATCTTTGAAAACTGTCGCGTTTGCGCTTGGGCTGGCGGCCATGGGGCTGACAGCGGGCAACCTGAACGCCCAAACGGGTGGAGGGCTGTTTGGCAAAGGCGCAGAAACGGAAGCTGGCGCTTCTAACGAAATCTTCATGCGCGCTACGGGAGGCACCGGCAATGGCTTCAAAATCTCGGTCGAGCAGTTCGGCGGCGAGAATGGCGGTGGCGAGGGAGGCTTCAACATCGGCACCGAGCAATTCGGCGACGAAGACTCACCGCTCGGCAGCGGACTCTTCATCATGGCTGCGGCTGGCGCGGCCTACGCATTTTCAAAAAAACGTAAAAAACAGGAAAACAACTAAAAACACATCAATCTACAATGAAAAAACTTAGCACAATCATCATGGCCTTGGCTCTCGTGCTTGGTATGAGCCAATGCAAGAAACAGGAAACACCCGCCACGGGCAACACCACGCCTACCAACCCAGGGGTGCACATCACCGTGAACGTGGGCGACCAGGACGGCAAGGACGACAAGGACAATAACGGCGAAAAACACAACATCGCTCCGCAATACGGTCTGTTTTCCTTCTCCAGCGGCGACAAGCTCTATGTGGGCCACGACGGCAAATTTGTGGGCACACTGAAGTTCAAAAACGGCTTTTTCGACGGCACCATCTACCCGGACGCAAGCGTCACCGACCAGCCCTTGCACTTCTTTTTCTTAGGCAATTCGGAACTTGATGGCGACACTATTGTGAACCAAACCACTTCGCTCAGCATCAGCATTGCCGACCAAAGCGAGAACCTGCCCGTGCTTTCCTACGGCGCTTCCACCAAGCCTTTCACTGGCCCGAACACCACCTATTCCACCACGCTGAAGAACAAGTGTGCCTTGGTGAGGTTCGACCTTCTGAATCAAGGGGATTATGAAGTTACCCTGTCAAACGTGCCTACGCTGGCCACCGTCAACTTCGCCAATCCTACTGCTGAGACCGCCATTGTGGCCACCGAGGGACAAACCAACGGCAATATCACGCTTTATGGCGAGGAAGGAAACACCGCTATCAGATGGGCCATCCTGCTGCCTGGCACCAACCTTTCCACTGGCCACGGTGATTTGAATATTACCTATAGTGGTAATGTTAACTTAGCAGAATTGGCATACAACGACTATGTCAACTCAGGCATCAGCATTAACAATCCTCTGCCTTTGCCAGATGCGCCTGATGCCGAGTATGCTGTCAAGACAAGTGGTGACGAATTGACCCAATTCTCGGTGAGTGCAAATAAGAAGGTCTATTTCTCGAGAGGAAACTTAAAGGCTGACTTCACCAGTGGTGGTTACGCCGAGGGCTGGAGCTTCCACGACACTCAGTTTGGCGAGGTTGCTGGCCCTACACAGAATTTGGATAATCCCAATGATAAATACTATTATCTTCACTTTCAATCTGGAACTAATACGAATAACCCCGCTGCCCCGAATGGAATAATTTTTATAAATCATCAAGACTACGGAGATAGATTCACTTGGGGGTATTTCAGCAGTATTACGCTAGCAACAACGGAGTATGTTCATTCAGAAGAGGATTTGAGCAAGACTGCAGCCGTAGCCAAAGACTGGGGCTGTGTGTTTACGGAGAATAGTCCAGAGGGTGGCAATTGGCGCACACTGAGTGCAAACGAGTGGATTTATTTGTTCAATGGCCCATCCACAGTGAGGGGAGACAAACGTTTCTTAAGGGTAAGAATAAAGAATTTTAATGTCAATCCCATTGACGATCGTTATAATGAAGAATACTGGGGAGTCTTCGTGTTTCCCGATCAATACCAAGCCTCAAACCTCACCGGCACTTACACTTTTAATTCTGACACTTCTACTGAAATTGATTATAGTAATGCTGATGTGGCTCAGATGCTGAACGACGGGGCCGTGTTCTTGCCGTGTGTAGGCTATCGTTATGATGATAGGTACTATGATTATGTTTGCTATAGTTTGGGTTATAAAATTGGCGCCGGTATTGGTTACTATTGGTCGTCCACTCATATTGACGGTACTACTAACTATGCGAAGGCCTTGAAATTTGTTGTTCGTGGTTACGCCCCTAATAGTACTACTGGAATTTCAATTGAGGATTTGCCCCGCAACTATGGCTACTGTGTCCGTTTGGTGTGGGATGCCAACTAAGCGAGCTGTGCGTTGCTGCGGGCGTGCGAGCGCGCTGCGGCACGAGCGCAGAAGAGACTAAAAAATGATTGAGGCGGCCTTCTTTTTTGGGAGAAAGAAGGCTGCCTTTTTTGTTGTTTTCAATGGACAAACATAAGCGAAGTCAATTTCGTTTTTGGAAAAAAGGTGCACTTTTTTCTTGCTTCGACCTATTTTCTTTTTACCTTTGCAAAAAGAAACAATAGTTCAACAGTTAAACAATCAACAATTCAACAAACAACAATTAAACTTTATCGCTATGGGTAAATTTATGCAAGAATTCAAGGAGTTTGCCATGAAGGGCAACGTCATGGACATGGCTGTCGGTGTGGTCATCGGCGGTGCGTTCGGTAAAATCGTGTCTTCATTGGTGTCCGACATCATCATGCCGCTCATCGGTGCCATCACGGGTGGCCTCAACTTCACCGACTGGAAGTGGGTGATTCGTGAAGCCGTCATGGATGGGGAGACCGTTGTCAAACCGGCCTTGACCATGACCTGGGGTAACTTCCTGCAGGTTATCTTCGACTTCTTCATTATCGCTCTGTCCATCTTCTTGGTCATCAAGGGCATCAACAAGATGAAGAGAGAAGAACCCAAACCCGAAGAGCCCGCAGCTCCCGCTGGCCCGACCCAAGAGGAACTCCTCGCTGAGATTCGCGATTTGCTGAAGAACAAGTAATCTTTGGCTCGTCTTAGAATGAAAAGCATCCGCCTAAACTAAAGGTGGATGCTTTTTTTGCGGTCCTTGAGCTTGTCGAAGAGCCGCTGTCAGAAAAAAACACTACATTTGCAATCTCAAAAAGGTAGTACCACAATGCGTAAACTGCTGCTCATATTTGGACTCTTGTTCTGCTTCGCCTTCACTGCAAAGGCGACCCATCAGCGTGCTGCCGAAATCACCTATACCTGGATCGGTGGCAATGCCTACGAGTTTACGCTCACTTGTTTTACCTATACCCCTAGCCCTGCTGGCTTGCAACGCGATTCCCTGCTCGTGCAATGGGGCGACGGCACGCAAGAATACATCCCCCGTGTGGTACTCCAGAACCTAGGCGACGACTACACACTGAATGTGTACAAGAAAATCCACAACTTCTCTTCCTCAGGAACTTACACCATCAGCATGGAGGATGCCAACCGCAACTATGGAGTGGTCAACGTGCCCAACTCGGTGATGGTGCCCATGCACATCGAGACGGAACTGGTCATCAACCCGTTTTTGGGCTATAATAACTCAGTGCAGTTGCTCAACGCGCCCGTCGACAAGGGCTGTGTGGGCAAACTCTACCTACATAATCCTTCTGCCTACGACCCTGATGGTGATAGTTTGAGCTATAAATTGGTGAACTGCAAAGGTTTGGATGGGGTGGATGTGCCAGGTTATACGTTTCCTCAGGCATCGCAATTGTTTGATATTGACCCCATGACGGGTGAATTGCGATGGGATGTTCCCGTGATGCAAGGCGAATATAATGTGGCGTTTATGGTGGAGGAATGGCGCCATGGCATCAAAATCGGTTCCGTTATACGTGATATGCAAATCCTGATTTCGGTCTGTGATAACGACCTGCCTGAGATTCAATGTGATGAGCAGTATTGTCTTTTGGCAGGTCAGCAACTTGAATTCCTCATCTCGGCATCCGACCCCGATGGCGACAACGTTACACTGACGGCATCGGGAGCACCTTTGGAACTGTCCGTTAGTCCAGCTATTCTCAATCCCGAGTCGGCTTTTGGATTAAATCCTCAGATGGAGTTTCTTTGGAACACCAGCTATGTTCATATCCGAAACACGCCTTATCAGCTTGTGATTCATGCTAAAGACGATGCCACTCCTGTGAGCCTGACCAATTTGAAAACCGTCAGCATCAACGTGATGGGACCTAAGGTGCAGAATCTTTTCGCTGAGGTGCATGGTCATGATGCTATCCTTTCTTGGACAGCTTATCCTTGTCCCAATGCGGTGACCTTGTTGGTTTACCGTAAGGCGGGATGCGATGGTTATGAACCTGATGCTTGTGAGACGGGTATACGCTCAGGGTATCAGCTTTTGGCTACGTTGAATGATGCCTCGGCTACTACTTATACCGACCATGACTTGCCGCAGGGTGTAGCTTACGAATACCGGGTGCTTGCCCAGTTCCCCGATGGTGCCTTGAGCATCGTCAGCGACGCCGCTTGCGTGGAGATGAAAAACGATAGTCCATTGATGACGCATGTCACAAACGACAGCATCGACTTGGTGTCGGGTCAGGTCGTCACATGCTGGACTCAGCCCAAAGAGATTGATGAACAGTTTGTCGCACCGTTCAGTTACACGCTTTCCCGTATCCTTGACGGTGAGGCCTCTGTCGTTTATGAAGGCGCCGACACGACTTTCCGTGACGCAAATGTCGATCTGGCAACGGCTAATACTTTATTATATAAGGTTGAGATGCGAGATGCTCAACAGCAGCTGATGGGTACTAGCGCTTCGGCTTCGGCCGTAATGCTTACCGTGGATGGAACCAACAATGAGGCGCTCCTCACATGGACTGAAGCCGTGCCTTGGCTTGTGGACAGCACCCAAGTCTTCAAAGAAGTGGACGACCATTTCGTGAGGATTGCCACTGTGACGGGTATGGAATATGCCGATGCCGATGTGGAGAGCGACAAGACCTATCGTTATTATGTTCGCACCTTCGGCCATTATACTATTGAAGGTATCCTTCGGCCATTAGTGAACTATTCCGCCATTGTGATTGTGTATATCGGACAGGACGAACCAATAGAGGAGTTCTCCTACCAACTGCCTAATGTCTTTACTCCGAATGGTGATGGCATCAACGATATTTTCGAGCCAAAAGTGACAGGACTATCCCTCATTTCAGGTGCCAAGACCGTGATTTTCAACCGTTGGGGCAATATTCTTCATGACACTGAAGACCCGCTCATCCAATGGGACGGCAAGAGCAAGCAGAAGATGGATTGTCCGCCAGGCACCTACTTCTATGTCACCGATATCACGTACATTGGCGCAACAGGGGAGGAGAGCCTGCATTTACAAGGCTCCATCACCGTTGTGCGATAAAAAATGAAGGGCCGTCATATTATGGCAGCCCTATCTTTTTTCATTGCGGCTGCCACGCTGTGACAGTCCCACAATAACTAATTATCAATATTTCATCATCTCGATGAGGTCGACCATGCGGTTGGAATAACCCCATTCGTTGTCGTACCACGACATGATTTTCACCATCTTGCCCATCACCATGGTGCTTTGGGCATCGAAGATGCTGCTGTGCGGGTTGTGGATGACGTCGCAGCTCACAATCGGGTCTTCAGTGTATTCGAGCACACCCTTCATCGGGCCTTCGGCGGCTTCCTTCATGGCGGCGTTGATTTCTTCTTTCGTGGCTTCGGTCTTCAGTGTGCAGACGAGGTCGACGAGTGAACCGGTCGGCGTAGGAACGCGGACGGCGATGCCGTCGAGTTTGCCATTCAGTTCAGGGATGACGATACCCACGGCCTTAGCAGCGCCAGTGGTGGTCGGGATTTGCGACATGGCGGCGCTACGGGCGCGGCGCAAATCGCTGTGCGGACCATCGAGGATGACTTGGTCGTTGGTGTAGCTGTGGATGGTGGTGATGTAACCCTGCTCGATGCCGAAGCGGTCGTTCAACACCTTGGCGACGGGAGCTAAGCAGTTGGTGGTGCAGGAGGCGTTGCTGACGCATTCCACATCGTCGGTCAGGTCGTTGTTGTTCACGCCGACCACGACGGTGGCGTCGATGGCATCCTTTGAGGGAGCGGAGAGGATGACTTTCTTGGCACCGGCCTTCAGGTGGTCGCCATAGCCGCCCTTGCTGCTTTCCTTCGAGCGGAACACGCCAGTCGATTCAACCACTACATCGGGGGTCTTGCTCCATTTGATGTTCAGCGGAGCACGTTCAGCCGTGACGGGGATGCGCACGCCATTGACAATCAGAGCGGTCTCGTCATATTCCACTGTGCCGGGGAACTTGCCCTGGGTGGAGTCGTATTTCAACAGGTGGGCCAGCACCTTGGTGCTTGTCAGGTCGTTGACGCCCACGATTTCTAAGTTCGGATGTTCGCAGATGATGCGGAACACGTTACGGCCAATGCGGCCGAAACCATTGATACCAACTTTAATCTTTTCCATTTGATTACTTTATTTAATGATTGTTCGTTTTCGTTTTTGAGGGTGCAAAATTACAATTTCTATAGAAATCTTCGTCGGTTTTTCCGTATTTTTGCAAACTTTATCAAATGAATCATGTCAGAATCCTTCAAATCAAGTGCCCTTGAGGCCAATCTGGCACAGACCAGATATAAAGATATCTTCATTCCCGAAGAGCACCAACATTTTATCGAGCTGTCGGCCAAATATTTTGGTATCAACAAACGCGCCAAGGAGTGTATCACCGAATACCATCATCCTTTGTCGAACCATACTTTCGTGACCGAGGAGCTGCGCAAAATGCTCCTCGACGATTTCTGGTTCTACACCCACGACGATGTGCCTGCCGACGCACTCCACATCCCCCTGGAGATGATGCGCAGCCTGCTCAAACCCGAAGTGACGGCCAAACTGCGCCTCAACATCGTCATCACCTTGATGGAGTTTGCCAACAAAGTGATTGCTGAATCGTCTAAGCATTTAGAATTGATCAAGGTGGTTTTCAATATATTGAATGATTCCTTTGAAGCCAATAAGGACGTGTTCATCTTAGCCACCAAGCACGCTGGACGTTATCTTGACAAAGTGGCCCAAGACGAGCGATTTAAAGCCCAAGCTTGCAACTTGCTCCGAATGATGCTGCAAGAAAACTACCGCTATTGGCAAGAGACCTCGCAGGTGGAAAACTGGGTGCAGAGCAAGAAGTCGCTGCTGAACGAGGAGGAAATCCGAACTGTTTGTGATGAAATCGGCCAACCTTATTTCAACCAGTTGAACGCCGATTTGAAAGCTGCTGACACTTGGGAGAAGTTGACCAACATGCCTCATTTTGAACAGGTGGCCAAACGTTTCACCGAGTCGGAGAAGGCCTTCCCGCATTTCATCACCAAGTTCCACTATGTCTTCTTCCTGCTCCATCTGCCAGGCATGGAGAACCAGCGTGAACGTCTCATTTGGAACATGGATCGCATGATGCGCGATGCTATTGATGAGATGCCTCAAGACGACCTGATTCCATTCATCGACACGATTTTTGATCTTGCCGAAGAACTGCGCGAGGACTATATGTCCGCCGTGCTCGATTTCCAGCTCACTTTGGGTTTGAAGATTATCGACGTCGACCAGACTGAGCAGAAGGAAATCGTCAACTACTTTGAGAAAAAACTCATCGCTTTCGGTTTCGTCACCCCAGGCAACGTGTTTGTGGGCGAAGATTGGCAACTCTCTGTGGATGAGAACCATATCAAGAACATCCGGGTATGGCTTGAATTGATTGAACACTCCAAGACGCCTATGGACAAGTTGTTGTCGGCTTTGATTGTCAATCTGAAGTTGGGGGGTATCTTCCTGAGCGACACCGACCTCTTCCAACGCGAGATTACCAAAATCTTGAACTCTAACATCACACCCTATTATAAAAAGGTGAAGCAGTTGACGCGTATTTTCCCTGTCTATTTCAACGAGATTGGAGCCGAAGGCGAAATCCGCAATGTGACAACCAACATGGACGAAATCTCAGGTCGTCAGGATCAACTGGTGCATTTCCTCCGCAAGCAGGTGCACACCGAGAGCAACAACACGCTGATTGCCTTGACTTTCGACGTGTTCAAATTCTGGAGCGATGGCAATCTCGACCAACTGAAACCCATCTTGCCCAAAAACGTTTTCGAAAGCATTGACAAGAAAAGCACATGGTTCGTGCATGTCCACAACCTTGTGCAGACAATGTGCGAGATATCCTGCCTCAACCCCGAGGATGTGCTGATGCTTTCGCGCGACGACTACGAGAACCTGATTGGTTCCGCAGCCCGTAGGATTGAATTGGAGGAGGAACTCTACCAGCGCGAACGTGCCCGCCTCATGGATATCCGCGACCTGTATGCCTACCTTCGTGAGAAATACAGCTTCGAGTCGGTCAACATCTTCAGCTCGTTGCGTAGCTTCCCCTTCATTCCCGATGAGGAAATTGACGAGTTTGAGAAAGTGTATAAGGCTAAGGACTTCGGCAAGTCTTTATCGATGATCTATGCCTTTATGGATAAGTTGAAGACGGTCATCTTTAATCCTGAACAGAGCGAAGGCTGGGAAAACATCTACCACAAGCGTCACATCGCCATCGGCATTCCTTCGATGTATGGCACCTATCGTGAGAACAAGTTTGAGGCCATGGGCTTGACTTTCCGACTTGAACGTGTGGCCACACAGCTGATGGAAAAAGTGGTGCAGAGCATCAACCTGGAATACATCTCCGAGCGTACGCTGAATCAGATTTATTCCATCCTTGAATACTTCCGTAACGGCCTCGAACTCGACGGCATTACCAACCAGAGCTTCAACTCAAAACTCGACATGTTGCGCTACAGTTTGACCTCGCGAAGCTTCTCTTTCGGACAGTATATCAACATCTTCCAATTCATCGCCGAGGACGTTCGTCGCATCATCATAAAATATTTCCTAAAGTCTTATGAATACCCACTGAAGATTGTCATTCCGCAACTCTTCGACCCAGAGGGAAAACTTAGCGAGCGTGAGACGGCTGCGTTAATCAACAAAAAGTCGGAGGAATTCCATCGCGACCTCCTTTCCGATGCCTTCCTGATGCAGCCTTTGGATAACTTTATTGGCCGCATCCTCAACTCTTTGCGTACCATGGAAGCCACCTTGGACGAGAAACTCATCAGCGACATCATGACTTATAACTCGGAGATGCTGGTCAGCCCGTTCTGGAAAGAAACGCCTAAGATGGACAACCAGGTCTTTATCGGAAACAAGGCCAACAACCTGAAAAAGCTGTATCTCTTGGGAATGCCAGTGCCTCCAGGTTTTGTTATTACCACAGAAACTTTCCGTCGCAACGAGACCATCAATACTATTCCTGAGCTGCGAACTGAAATTCATGGTATGATAAAGAAACATATTGCTGACTTGGAACGTATTAGTGGCAGAAAGTTTGGCAATCCCGATGCTCCGTTGCTCGTCTCAGTGCGTTCAGGTACGGCCATTTCCATGCCTGGTGCCATGGATACTTTCCTCAATGTCGGCCTTAACGATGAGCTTGTCGAGGCCATTGGTACCAATGGCAACAAGGCTTGGGCGGTGTGGGATTCCTATCGTCGCTTGCTGCAAAGTTGGGGTATGGCCAAAGGCATCGACCGTGACGTTTTCGATGAGGAAATCAAAAGGTTCAAGTCGAAGTACAGAGTGAAGCAGAAGAGCGAGTTCGATGCGTTTGAGATGCGAGAGATGGCATACGCATATAAGCAAATCCTTGAAGAAAACAAGGTTGAGTTTGAGCAAGATCCATTTAAGCAAATCATTGACTGCGTGAATATGGTCTTTGAATCTTGGAACTCTGAACGCGCATTGGCATATCGCCGTCATTTGGGCATCTCTGAGAATTGGGGTACTGCTGTCATCGTGCAACAGATGATGTTTGGTAACCTGAGTGAGGTGTCGGGTACGGGTGTTGTCTTTACACAGAACCCGCATCGTGAGCGTCCAGGCGTACACCTTTATGGCGACTTCACCATGCGCAGCCAAGGTGAGGATATTGTGGGTGGTTTGGTTAAGCCGTTGCCTATTGGCGAGACGCAACGCAAGGCCGCCAACTTGGAAGGTCCGTCTATGCAAACTGCTTTGCCTGAAATATACAAGAAGATTTACTCCATTGCGAAGGTGCTGACCGAAGACCTCGGCTATAGTCCGCAGGAAATGGAGTTTACATTCGAGTCCGACAAGCCCGAGGACTTCCATATCCTGCAAATCCGCGACCAAGACTTGAAACTCGAAGATGAAGTAAACGCCTTTGTGCAGTCACCTACTGAAATGAACCAGATTGGACGCGGCATGGGCATCGGTGGTGGCGCGATGAACGGCCTCGTGGCCTTTAACGAGGAAGATATCAAGACATTGCGAAAGGAAAACAGTAAGGCACAAGTTATCCTCGTGCGCCCCGACACAGTCCCTGATGATATTGGTATGATTTTCGACTGCGATGGCTTATTGACTGCACGAGGTGGAGCCACATCGCATGCTGCCGTGACAGCGGTGCGGTTGGGCAAAGTGTGTGTGGTGAGTTGCGTTGAGCTGCAGGTCTATGATGAAAAGCATTGTGGCGAGTTGAACGGTCATCGGTTACAGATGGGTGATGAAATCGCTATTGACGGCAATCTTGGCCTTGTATATTTGGGCCATTATCAGACTGAAAAGATGAAAATGGGCAAAGGCTACAATTATTGACAGTCATGGCCAAGCACAATGAAGTAGGGAAACTTGGTGAAGAAGTTGCTGCTCAATATCTTATGCGGAAAGGTTACGATATTGTAGAGCGGAACTGGCGCAATATCCACAAGGAAATAGACATTATAGCCAAGAAAGGTAAAGAATTGGTCATTGTTGAAGTGAAGGCACGTCAATCTGATGAATATGGAGATCCGGATATGGCTGTCACACGTCAAAAACAGAGTCGTTTGATCTCGGCTGCCAATGCCTATATTTTTCAAAATGGGTTAGATGTAAGCACGCGTTTCGACATCATTTCCATCATTTTTAGAGATGGTGAGCCTGTTGTTAACCACATAGAAGACGCTTTTTTGCCTTGATTTTCCCTCTTTATTATATTAATTAGGTGTAGATTAATGCTTGTTCTTGCTTTGTTTGAAAAATTTTCTAATTGATATACAGTGAGATATAAAATAATTGAAAAATAATTGAAAAAAGTGCTTGCCAGTTCGGGAAAAGGTAGTACTTTTGCACCCGCTTTCGGAACGGAAGAGAGGACGGACGAGGGGACGCCGGGAGCGTGAAAGTTCATTGAAAGTCTGAGGCCAGCACAAGACCGGCGCGGCGTGATGCCGCGCTAGGGAGAGGAACCTTATAACAAAGGAACACCAAAGAGAACATCAAGGCGGAACCCGAGATTCAGAAGAAAATTAAGAAGTACAACAATACTACAACGAAGAGTTTGATCCTGGCTCAGGATGAACGCTAGCGGCAGGCCTAATACATGCAAGTCGAACGGTAAACGCCCCTTCGGGGGCGTGAGAGTGGCGGACGGGTGCGTAA
>JAEEGI010024331.1_pt1 | contig 11811 bp, 6 predicted proteins | sample 8958751 | NCBI WGS metagenome assembly JAEEGI01 (sample SAMN16246545, study PRJNA631951) | gut metagenome | biome: gut microbiome; feature: rumen; material: KS-attached | host: Bos | place: Iran: Karaj | collected 2018-10 | reverse complement strand
GGCTGATAGTAATAGACGGCGGTTTTGCAAAGGCCTACCAGAAGACCACGGGCATAGCGGGCTACACGCTGGTGCAGAACTCCAACGGGTTCCTGCTCTCCGCGCACGATGCTTTCACTACTAAGGAGAGGGCCATCGCGGAGGAGCTGGACATCAAGACCATACCGGTACAGGAAGAGCCGGTAAAGAACAGGATAAGAAACAAGGATACGGACGCAGGCAGGGCAAGGCAGAACGACATAGAGAATCTCAAGCTGCTTCTGGAAGCCTACAAGGCCGGTATCATAAAGCAATAAGGGGAATCGGGGAGATGCGGGTCCGCCGGGGGCGGACTGCAGAAATTTACAGTAAATGGGTGAAGAAAACAGAGCTAAAAAAACATTCGTAGCCGGAGCTGCGCTGCTGGGCGTAGCGGGAGTGCTTGTTAAGGTGCTTGGCGTATTCTTCAGAATACCGCTCGGCAACATAATCGGCGCGGACGGACTGGGATACTATCAGACGGCTTATCCCATGTACATTTTAATGCTTACGATATCATCGTCCGGACTTCCCACGGCGATATCGCGCATGATCTCCGAAAGACGCTCCGTAGGCCAGTATTACGAGGCCTACAGGGTGTTTAAGGTGTCGTTCAAGGTGATGCTGGGACTGGGCCTTGCGACCGCGGTCCTGGTGTTCATACTGGCTCCGTGGATCACCAAACTTCAGGGAGAGCCCAACGCGGTATATGCGCTCAGGACGACCGTCCCCGCGCTGCTGCTGTGCCCGGTGATGAGCTGCTACAGAGGCTTCTTCCAGGGACAGAGCAAGATGGCTCCTACGGCAGTATCGCAGGTCGCGGAGCAGATCTTCCGCGTAGGCATAGGCCTGGCGCTGGCGTATCTTCTCATACCCAAGGGAATGGAGCATGCTGCTGCCGGCGGAAGCTTCGGAGCAAGCGCCGGCGCTCTGTTCGGCCTGATCGCCATACTGTTCATGTTCGTGCGCAACAAGCCTAACATGGTGGCGGAGATAAGGGAATCCGGACGCAAGCCCGTGCAGCCTGTCCGCGGCATAGTGGGCGACCTTCTGAAGATAGCCGTTCCCATTACCATAGGCGCGTGCATAATGCCTATCCTCAACTGGATAGACACGCTGATCGTAAAGAACGTTCTGATGAATCAGGTCGGCTACACGGATGCTGCCGCAAGAGCTCTTTACGGCGAGCTTTCCGGAATGGCTTCTCCTATCATAAACTTCCCGCAGGTGCTTACGCAGGCCATATGCCTAAGCCTGGTGCCTGTTATTACCGATGCGTTCAAGCGCGACGACATGGACTTTGTCCGTAAGAACAGCGCGCTGGGCATGCGCTACGCGGCGCTGATAGGGCTTCCTTGCTCTGTCGGCATGATAGTGCTGGCCAGGCCGATAATGCAGCTCTTCTATCCCACGCGGCCGGAAAGCATCGATAACGCGGCAGCCTGTCTGGTCTATTACGCTTTGGGACTGTTCTTCCTGGCGGCCGTGCACGCGCTCACCGGAGTGCTGCAGGGCATAGGAAAGCAGGGCATACCCGTGCGCAATCTGTTCGTCGGCGCTGTCATAAAAGTTGTAGTAACGTACTTGCTTACCATGATCCCGTCGGTAAACGTCAAGGGCGCTGCCATAGGTACAACTTGCGCGTATGTGGTTGCGTGCTGGCTGAACCTGGTGGCCGTAAGACGGTATGCGGGAATGAAGGTGGATCTTAAGCTGATGCTCATAGGTCCGCTGATCTCTTCCGCGGTGATGGGCGTTGCTGCGTTCGCTGCGTACAAGGTGCTCAGCGGGCACAGCGGGAACGCAGTTTCCACGCTGGCCGCCGTTGCCGTCGGCGTCGTGGTCTACGTCATAATGGTGTTCCTGACCCGCTCCATAAAGCTGGAAGAGCTGTCCTCCGTGCCCGGCATGGGAAGGCTCCGCCGCCTATTCAAGAAGTAGTTTTTTACACGCTTGATTCTTATTCCGCCGCCCTTTTTCCGGGGGCGGCGGTTTTATGTAGAACAGTTTCGGCGCGGCATGGCAAAAAGTCTGAAAAATGTTGATTTTTTAAGGTTTTTGAGCACTTTTGATGTTGACTTTTATGCCTAAATCGGTACAATTATAAGTAAGCAAACGCTTAGATACAAGGCACTTCAGAGGCCAATAAAATTAGGAGGAATAAAATGAACAAGTCTGAATTAGTAGCATGCGTAGCAGCTAAGACCGGTCTTACCAAGAAGGATACGGAGATCACCGTTAATGCAGCGATAGAAGCACTCGAAGCAGAGCTCAAGAGGGGCGGAAAGGTACAGCTGATCGGCTTTGGTACCTTCGAAGTTAAGGGCCGCAAGGCTCGTCAGGGCAGAAACCCGCAGAAGCCGGGCGAAGTCGTTAAGATCCCCGCAAGCAAGGCTCCCGTATTCAAGGCCGGCAAGGCTCTCAAGGACGCTGTCAACAAGTAATCCAATAGGCTGTTCTTTAAGGGCGGACCTCGTGTCCGCCCTTTTTTATTTCCGTACGCAGACAGCGCCGGGCTCCAGTGCGCAGGATCCGGGCCACGCTCCCGCTATGGGGGCACCCCCACGCAGCGGTGCCTCGCAGGAGCAAGGCAGTTGCGGACACTACGGTCCGCAATAAAGAACAGGTTCCGTGACCGCTGCCTGCCTTGCATCCAGCAGCCATAAAGTGATATACTAATATAATTATTTAATTAAGAAAGGGCAGCCTTATGCGGGTAGATTTCACCAAGAAAATGAAGGAAGAGTACACCATAATAGCGCCGGACATTTTCCCGACGCATATGGAGCTTTTTGAGGCTGCCTTCAAACTGTACGGGTACAACGTGGTCGCCGTGCACTACGACGGCAAGAAGGTGATCGACACCGGACTTAAGTACCTTCACAACGACGTCTGCTATCCCGCCATCTGCTCGCTGGGTCAGCAGCTCTACGCGCTCTCCTGCGGGGATTTCGATCCTAAGAAGTCCGCGCTCATAATGTTCCAGACCGGCGGAGGCTGCAGGGCTTCCAACTACATCATGCTCCTGCGCAAAGCCCTTAAGAACATGGGCATGGAGTACGTTCCGGTCATCTCCGTAAGCTTCGGCCAGCTGGAGAAGAACAGCGGCTTTAAGATAACCGCGAGCATGGCGCTTACTGCGCTGCGCTGCCTTATCTACGGCGACATGCTGCTCCTGCTCAAGAACCAGACTCTGCCGTACGAGATAAACAAGGGCGACACCAGAAGAGTCGTTGACAAATGGATAAAGGAACTTACGGATCAGTTCGCGCACGGCAAGGGCCGCAGCGGACGTTCCATGAAGAAGAACCTGGCCGCAATGGCAAAGGATTTCCACGAGATCCCTAAGGAAAAGAAAGACCTTATAAAGGTCGGGATAGTGGGCGAGATATACGTAAAATACGCGGCTCTGGGCAACAACGGCCTGGAGGACTTCCTGCTGTCGCAGGGCTGCGAGTACATGATCCCCGGCACCCTGGGCTTCTTCCAGTACTGCTTCGCGAACATGGAGAAGGACCACGAGTACTACGGCGGCGGACTGGCCGCGCTGTGGGGCGGACGCATCGCGGGCAGGATCTCCGAGCGCTGGGAGAAGGCCATAGACGAAGCTCTGGAACCCTATCCGGAGTTCGTTAAGCCTGTGGGCTTCGACCGCGTAAAGGAACTGGCGGACAAGGTGATAGACCGCGGCGTCAAGATGGGCGAAGGCTGGCTGCTCCCGGGAGAGACCGCGGAGCTTATAGAAAAAGGCTACAGCAACGTCATCTGCGCCCAGCCGTTCGGCTGCCTGCCAAACCACATAGTAGGCAAAGGAACCATACACAGGCTGAGGGAGCTTTATCCCAAGGCCAATATTTTCCCTGTGGACTACGACTCCGGAGCATCCAAGGTGAACCAGGAGAACCGCATCAAACTGATGCTGGCGATAGCCCGCGAACAGGAGGGCAAGGCATGAAGAAGCTAGGCATAGACGTAGGTTCCACAACATTAAAATGCGTAGTCCTCGGCGAGGACGGAAGCCTTCTGTTCGCAAGGTATCTGAGGCATCTTTCCAAGATAGACGAGTGCCTTAAGGAGATGCTTGGGCAGGTCCTTGCGGACTATCCCGGAGAGACTTTCGAGCTTGCGATCTCGGGCTCCGCGGGCATGGGTCTTGCGGAGAGCATGGGCCTGCCTTTCGTGCAGGAAGTGTACGCGGAAAGGGTGGCAGTAAAGAGGCTTGCCCCGGACACGGACGCCGTAATTGAGCTGGGCGGAGAGGACGCAAAGATACTCTTCCTTACAGGTGGTTTTGAGATGCGCATGAACGGCACCTGCGCCGGCGGCACGGGCGCTTTCATAGACCAGATGGCTGCGCTGATGCAGGTCCCCACGGAAGAGATGGACTCTCTTGCCGCAAAGCACGAGAAGCTCTACACCATAGCCAGCCGCTGCGGCGTGTTCGCCAAGTCCGACGTCCAGCCGCTGCTGAATCAGGGCGCCAGAAAAGAAGACATCGCCGCCAGCATATTCTACGCCGTAGTTAACCAGACCATAGCAGGCCTTGCGCAGGGCAGGGAGATAAAGGGAAACATACTCTACCTGGGCGGACCTCTTACATACATTCCGCAGCTCAGGGCTGCTTTCGACGACGTTCTGGGCGCAAAGGGCACCTGTCCTCAGAACTCGCTCTACTACGTTGCCATGGGAGCCGCCTGGGCAGGAAGCGCAGAGCCGATAGACGTTCCGCAGCTTCTGGATAAGCTCGCAAACCGGAGCATGGGCAAGGGCTATACCGCCTGCACGCCGCTGTTCACAAGCGAGGAAGAGTACGCGGCTTTCTGCGAAAGGCACAGGAAGGCCTCCGAAGGCATCAGCGAGATCAGCGCTCCGGACCTGGAGATGTTCCTTGGGATAGACGCAGGTTCCACAACCGTAAAACTGGTGCTTGCGGACAGGGAGGGCAACGTCTTCCGTCCGCTGTATACGCCTAACAACGGCAACCCGGTGCCGATAGTAAAGAGCTACCTTCAGCAGCTCTACAAGGACTATCCGGGGATAAAGATACTCGGCTCCGCCGTAACAGGCTACGGCGAGGAGATAATCCGCAACGCTTTCTGTGTGGGCACGGGCGTGGTAGAGACCGTGGCGCACTACACCGCGGCTAAGAAGTTCTGCCCGGACGTGGATTTCATCCTGGACATAGGCGGACAGGACATAAAGTGCTTCCAGATAAGGGGAGGCGCCATAGACAGCATATATTTAAACGAGGCCTGCTCTTCCGGCTGCGGATCCTTCCTGCAGACCTTCGCGGGAGCGCTGGGTTACAGCCCGGCGGAGTTCGCGAAGCTGGGACTCTACGCTAAAAAGCCGGTGGACCTTGGTTCCCGCTGCACGGTGTTCATGAACAGTTCCGTAAAGCAGGCCCAGAAAGACGGCGCCGCGGTGGAAGACATCGCCGCAGGGCTTTCGATCAGCGTGGTAAAGAACGCGCTGTACAAGGTGATACGCTGCGCAAGCGCGGAATCCCTTGGAAAGAACATAGTCGTCCAGGGCGGAACGTTCCTTAATGATTCTGTGCTTAGGGCATTCGAGCAGGAGATAGGGGCAAACGTCATCCGTCCGGCCTTCGCGCCGTTGATGGGCGCGTACGGCGCCGCGCTCTACGCAATGCAGCATGAGGGGACGTCCAAAGGCGCTCTGCTTAACGCGGAACAGTTGGAAGCCTTCGTGCACAACGTAAAGACAGCAAGCTGCGGTCTGTGCACCAACAACTGCAGCCTTACCATAAACGATTTCGGCGGCGGAAGGCGCTTCATAGCCGGCAACCGCTGCGAACGCCCCATAAAAGGCGAGGGCGTAAAGGAACACTACGACCTCTACAAGTACAAGCAGCAGCTTCTGGGCGAGCTGATGTCGGACATCCGCGACCCCGGCAAGAAGACCATCGGAATACCCATGGGGCTCAACAACTACGAACTCCTGCCGTTCTGGCACGCCTTCTTTAAGGAGCTTGGCTTCAACGTTCTGGTGTCGCCGTTCTCCACAAGAAGGATATACCTGAGCGGTCAGCACACGATACCCTCCGACACGGCCTGCTACCCGGCCAAGCTGATGCACGGACATCTTGAGTATCTGCTGGAGCAGCAGCCGGACGCAATATTCTATCCGAACATGAGCTACAACACGGAGGAGGGTCTGGGCGTCAACCACTTTAACTGTCCGGTGGTAGCATACTATCCGCAGCTTTTAAAGCTCAATACCGCGGACTTCAAGGGCATAACTTTCATAGACGATTTTCTCAGCCTGGCGGATAAGAAGCAGTTCACCGGACGCATTTCGAAGATCCTCCCGGGTTACTTCCCGGAGCTTAAGGCAAGGCAGATAAAGGCTGCCGCGGACAAGGCTTACGCTGCGCTTGCGGAGTACTTCGAAAAGGTCCGCGCCAAGGCCGACGAGTACATGAAGATCGCGGAAGAAAAGGACATGCCGGTGATAGTCCTTGCCGGAAGGCCTTACCACGTGGATCCGGAGATAAATCACGGCATAGACACCCTCATCTGCAGGCTCGGCGCCGTCGTAATAACCGAGGACAGCCTAAGCAGCCGCATAGCGCCGTTCGCGGTGGATGTGCGCAACCAGTGGACCTACCACGCAAGGCTCTACGCAGCCGCCAAATACATAGCGCAGCTTCCCAAAGACAGCCGCATCAACCTGGTGCAGCTGGTGTCCTTCGGATGCGGCGTTGACGCCATAACTACGGACGAGGTGCGTTCCATTCTGGAGAGCGCCGGCAAGCTGTACACGCAGATAAAGATAGACGAGATCTCCAACATGGGAGCAATAACCATAAGGCTCCGCAGCCTGTTCTCCGCCGCGAAGGACAAGGAAAAGAGCGCCTGACGGCCGCAAGGGACAAGGAAAAGAGCGCCTGACGGCCGCGCAGGTCCGGCAGGACGGGATGCAGAAAACGAGCCGTAAGATAAGATCGTAAATGCTTAAAGATCATTACAAAACGATAATAGTGGGCGCCGGTCCGGCCGGACTTGCCTGCGCGCTAACGCTTAAAAAGCTGGGCGCGGAAGACTTCGTGGTGCTGGAGCGCTTCGAGTTTCCAAGGGACAAGTGCTGCGCGGGCTACATAACCGGCAAGACCAGGCTGTCCTACGAGTCCTTCGGACTTGACATAGAAGAGTGTCATTATTCGTTCATAGAGGATTTCGGGATCTGGTACGACGGAGCGGAGCGCCAGAAGATACGCAACCGTTTCCTCTACACCAACGAGCGGATAGACAGGGTGGAACTGGACCACGCGTTCTTTAAACTAGCGCGGGAAAAAGGCGTTGCCATAGAAGAGAACTGCCGCGTAAGCGCCGTTGACGCGGAAAAGCGCACCGTAACGGTAAACGACAGTGTCATCGTGGGCTTTGACAGCCTGGTGTTCGCGGACGGCACCGTCGGAATAGGCAGCAAGCTGCAGGAATCGGAGGATCCGCGCAGCGGCAGAAAGAAGAACATCGCCATGCAGATGATCTTTAAAAGCGGCCGTCCGGACAGCATAGAGCTGCACTTCGGCATAGCGCCCAAAGGCTACGGATGGATAAGCAGCTGCGGCGGCATCACCAACGCAGGGATCACGGACGAGTTCCGCCGCGACGCGGACTACCACGAGCTGTTCGCAAGTTATTTAAAGCAGACGGGTTTCGACCCGGATGCGCTGTTCGGTCCCGCCGGCAAGGCGGAAACGCCGGCAGGCGATGCAGCTGCGCAGGGAAGCGCGGACAACGCGGCGGACAGACCTCAGCTCCACGCTGCGTTCACCCCCATAGGCTTAAGAAAGCCTGTGATAGGCGGCTGCGTCTACTACGTAGGCGACGCGCTGGGCGCCTGCGATCCGTTCACGCTCTCCGGCCTGCGCTACGGCCTTAAGAGCGGCCAGCTTGCAGCGGAAGCGATAGCGGAAGGCGGCCCCGGGCGGCTGAAAAGCTACGTTCGCGGACTTAAGGCAAAGTACGGCTTTTCAAGGTTCCTGATGAAGCTCTTCTACGTGCGGCCGATCACCTCCCTGATCCTTAAGGTGGGCTGCAGGTGGTTCGGAGGAATCATAGAATTCACGTTCAACAACTTCTTCATAAACAAAAAGTGATCCCGCGGGATCGATTTCAAACATATTTCATCCGCGCATGCGGAAAAGGACAGCATCATGAAAGACTACAAAGCTCTTCAGAACGGCTCCGACATACGGGGCGTGGCAATGGAAGTTCCGGGCGGAAAGCCCGTGGATCTTACGGACGAGGCGGTAACGGACCTTGCCGGAGGTTTCGTCCGCTGGCTCTGCGAAAAGACCGGAAAGCATCCGGACAGACTGGGCATTGCAGTGGGCATGGATTCCAGGATCACGGGCCCGCACATACTGGAAGTGCTCTGCGAAGCGTTCGGCAGGTACGGCGTTTCCGTTCTGGACTGCGGCATGGCCACCACGCCTGCAATGTTCATGGCTACGCTCAACGACGAGATAGAGCCGGAGGGCGCGGTGATGATAACCGCAAGCCACCTTCCGAGCGAAAGGAACGGCCTTAAATTCTTCACAAAAGACGGCGGACTGGACAAGAAGGACATATCCGCGATCGTGGAATACGCGGCGGATCTGCTGCCGATCAAAAGGCCCAGAAGACCTGCAGTTTACAAATATTTCCTGATGGACTACTACGCTCTTCACCTGCGCAGGCTTATCTGCCGCGGGCTTGGCGCGTCGGAGGCCAAAAGGCCGCTCGAGGGCATAAAGATAGTGGTGGACGCCGGCAACGGAGCGGGCGGATTCTACGTCTCGGAGGTGCTGGAGCCTCTGGGCGCGGACTGCAGAGGAAGCCAGTTCCTGGAACCGGACGGCACCTTCCCCAACCACGTTCCCAACCCGGAGAACAAGGAAGCCATGGAGAGCATCTGCGCTGCAGTTAAAAAGAGCGGCGCGGACCTGGGACTGATATTCGACACGGACGTGGACCGTTCCGCAGCCGTGGACGAGCACGGACGCGAGATAGCGCGCAACCGCATAGTGGCTCTTGCCGCAGTGCTTGCGAGCGAAGGCCACCCGGGCACCACAGTGGTCACGGACAGCATAACCAGCACCCAGCTGGGAGCGTTCCTTACGAAGGATCTGGGGCTTAAGCACCTGCGCTTCAGGAGAGGCTACAAGAACGTCATAAATAAGGGCCTGGAATTGAACGCAGCCGGCATCGACTGCCAGCTGGCCATAGAGACCTCCGGACACGCCGCAATGAAGGAAAACTATTTCCTGGACGACGGAGCCTACCTTGCCACCCGCATAGTCATAAAGGCGGCGCAGCTTAAAAAGCAGGGCAAAGGAATCTCCTGCCTGCTGGACGGTCTTAAGGACCCGCTGGAAGCCAGGGAGTACAGGTTCGCGATCAAGGCTGAGAACTTCGCGGAGTACGCCCAGAACGTTCTGGACCGCATAGAACTGGTCGTCAACGAAAAAGGGCTGGAGGGCGCTTCTTTGGAACTGCCCAACTACGAAGGCGTGCGCGTCAACTTCGACAAGGATCACGGCGCCGGCTGGCTGCTGATACGCAAGTCCCTTCACGACCCCGTGATGCCCATGAACGTCGAGAGCGACGTCCCCGGCGGCGTGGACCGCATCTATCAGACGATCCTCCCGCTGCTTAAGCAGTTCGACCAGCTGGCTTTATAGCATGAATACCGGCACAGCGAACCTCACGATATCTTCAACTGTGCTTAACGGTATATTTATGATATAATAATACGTCTGACGTAATATATAAGCGGCATAGTATCAGTGCGGCACGTACAATCGGGGAACCCGGTACTTAGCGATCGGCGAGTCCCGGGCGAAGACGGAGCTTAGTACCGCTGGGAGGGGTCCCGTTAGCGGGAGCGTGTCCGTAAGTACTGATAATATGCGGAAACAGATTAGATACAGATGGCATTCACACACCTCCACGTACATACCGAGTACAGCCTTCTTGACGGAGCCTGCCGCATCGATAAACTGATGGCCAGGGCCCGCGAGCTTGGCATGGATTCGATAGCCATAACGGACCACGGCGTAATGTTCGGCGCGGTGCGCTTCTTCGAAGAGGCGGAAAAGGCCGGCATTAAGCCAATAATCGGCTGCGAATGCTACGTTGCTCCGCGCACACGTTTCGACAAGGATCCTCAGAAGGACCGTCACCAGCACCACCTTGTGCTTCTGGCAAAGAACGAGACCGGCTACAGGAACCTCATAAAGATGGTGTCCATAGCCTACAAGGAGGGCTATTACTATAAGCCCCGCATAGACCACGAGCTGCTGGAAAAGCATCACGAGGGTCTGGTCTGCCTGTCTGCATGCCTTGCCGGAAAGGTGCAGCACGAACTGCTGGAGGGCAATTACGAAGCCGCAAAGGAAGAGGCCCGCTGGTTCCGCGATCTTTTCGGCGAAGACTATTATCTGGAGCTTCAGGATCAGGGTCTGGAGGAAGAGATAGGCGTTAACGAGGGACTGCGCAGGCTCTCCGCGGAGCTGGGAATAAAGATGGTGGCCACCAACGACGTCCACTATATCCATCAGGAGGACGCCAAGGCTCACGACGTACTGCTGTGCATAGGCACCAAGAACTTCCTGTCCGAGACGGACCGCATGACCTTCCCCAACGACCAGTTCTACCTAAAGTCTGAGGACGAGATGCGCCGCATCTTCAGCGAGGTCCCGGAAGCAATAGACAACACTCAGGAGATCGTGGACAAGTGCGATTTCAAGTTCGAGTTCGGCAAGTACCACATACCTAAGTTCCGGGTGCCGGAAGGCTACACAGAGTTCACCTACTTCGAGTATCTCTGCTGGTCCGGTCTGGAATACCGCTACGGAAGCAAGGAAGACAGACCTTCCGCTTCCAGAGGATACCCGGCCGTTCCGCCGGAAGACATGGAGTCCCTTGCTCCTACCGTATCCGAAGAGCTTAAGGAACGCATGCGCTACGAGATCCGCACCATAGAGAAGATGGGTTACGTAGGCTACTTCCTGATAGTCTGGGACTTCGTAAACTACGCCAAGGGCAACGGCATAATGGTTGGCCCCGGAAGAGGCTCCGCCGCGGGATCCATTGTATCCTACACACTGGAGATAACGGACATAGACCCCATAAGGTTCAGCCTCATCTTCGAGCGCTTCCTCAACAGCGAACGAGTATCCATGCCGGACATAGACATGGACTTCTGCATAGAGCGCCGCGGCGAGGTAATAGACTACGTTAAACGCCGCTACGGCGAGGACAACGTATCGCAGATATCCACCTTCGGAACGCTTAAGGCAAGGGCGGCTTTCAAGGACGTTGCCCGCGTCTACGAGCTTCCGTTCAACAGGTCGCTGGAGATATCCAAGACCATCCCGGAGGACCTTAAGATCACTCTTGACAAGGCCCTGGACGGCAGCCCGGACTTCCGCGCCGCATACGATCAGGACCCGCTGATCCACCAGATAGTGGACGCCGCAAGGATACTGGAAGGATTGTCCAGAAACGTGGGCACCCACGCCGCCGGAGTAGTAATATCCTCCGAGCCGGTCGACGACGTAGTGCCGCTGGTGGCTTCCGACAAGGGCTTCGCCACCCAGTACACGATGACGGAGATAGAACACCTGGGCCTCCTGAAGATGGACTTCCTGGGGCTGCGCAACCTTACCGCCATCCAGGACTGTCTGCGAATGATAAAGAAAGATACCGGTCTGACTGTGGATCTTCAGAAGATCCCCTACGACGACCCCAAGGTCTACAAGACCATAGCGGACGGCAACAC
>JAEEGI010024328.1_pt1 | contig 11814 bp, 4 predicted proteins | sample 8958751 | NCBI WGS metagenome assembly JAEEGI01 (sample SAMN16246545, study PRJNA631951) | gut metagenome | biome: gut microbiome; feature: rumen; material: KS-attached | host: Bos | place: Iran: Karaj | collected 2018-10 | reverse complement strand
CGGCATTGCGATACGCAAGACGCATGAGAAGATAGAAGAAGGCGGCAATGCGGATATTTCTCACTATGTGACGGAATCGGTATGCATACATCGCGGTGCATTCATGACGGAAGAGCAGTTCGCACAGTGGGAAGCTCGCGATGATGAGACATGGGCGCATATTCAGCATGAAGAACCCGTACCGCAGCAGGTATTCGTGCCCGCGGAGGATACTCAGGAGAAGACCGGAGAGGAAAAGAAGGCGGAGAAGAAAGCAGATGACGCTTCGGTGAAAGAGGAGAAGAAACCGGAGAAAAAAGCGGATGATGCTCCGGTGAAAGAGAGTCTGCAAGAACAGCGGGAGTATCTCGGGATCCGTGTCGAGAAGGTAAACAATACAATAAAGAAAGGCGCAGATGCAAGACGCATAGCGCTATACGGTCCGAATGCCGTTCGTGAAGAAGATTCCAACGAGAGCAGTGAGGCCCGCAATAAAAGACAGGCAAGAGAAAACTGCCTGTTGACATCCATCCGCTGTATGAGACTTCTTGATGTTAATGCGAAGGAGGAAGATCTGTGCGACCGCTATGTTGCCATGGACCGTACAAAAGAGCAGGACGGACCGGTCAGCAGATTTGAGACATCAAGAAAAGTCCGGGCCATGGAAGATCTGGTCGGCAGGATACTTTCGTTTGACATTCATAAGGAGTTTACGACCAAAGATCCGAACGAGATGATGGAGCTGTATTTTAAATACGAGCCGCTGTTTTCGTTTGTTTCGGATCCGGCGCCCTTTATGGATGAACTGAAAGCGATCCGGAAGAGTAATGAGGTACCAATGGCATTGTCCGATGAGGCGATCCAGAATGCCAGAGTGTATATGTTCGAGATCGATGAGTACGGCAAGTATTTCCATGATCTGGTGATCAACAACGGAAAAGAGGGTAAGAACAAATTGCCGCGTCCGGATCAGAGGCTTGTGGCCGATGAACTTCGAATAAAGCATGCTGAAGATATAAAGAATAAATGGAACGGCTTTGACGAGGGCGCCGTACCTGTACTGAAATACAAAGAATTCAGTGGTAAGAATCTTATAAGTGACCGTGTGCTCGATGACAGGATAAAGACTGCCAGACGATGGGATGTTCAGCGCAGCGGATACCAATATGATCCGGATCTGGGGCGTGCGGTGCTGAAGGCGGCAGCCTGGAGCGGCTATGACGACGGACTGAGTGCCGACATATACCGCGGACTGTCTGTTGACGCAGCCACAGCCGATGAGGCCGGCCGCGAGGAATATGTGAATGCCGCAGAGCGTATGTTCAGGGCTGTTCTGTCCACAGATTTAGATGTAATGCATAAAGCGGGGCTGTCCGGACTGTGGAGGAATAATGTATACCGTCAGAGATTTGCCGATGCCGCATCGATCGCATCCAAGGTGCGTGAAATGATCCCCGTATACCGCGGGATCGAGGGAGCGGGCAAGGTTCTGGGCGATGAACAGATAAATACCGTCGAGAGTGTCTGCACACTTCTCCTGTCGGCGAAGGAGCTGATGGACAGACAGATCTCGGAAACCGAAAGCGCTCTGATACAGGGACAAAAAGATAACGCAGGAAAACCGGATGACCTTGAGACTGCATATGCTGCCCTTTTTGCGGATCAGAAGGGAGATCTGGCAGAGAAAACCGGCCAGGCTATACTGCTCATAGACAGCAAGTCCGTACAGTTACAGAATACCCGTTGGCAAAAGGCCGGGGAAGAACTGGATGAACGGATTAAGGAGGGGCTTCCTCAGTTTACCCCTGTCCTTGATACCGAACGGCTTTTTGCGGGCTATAAGAATGTGTTTGCTCCGCGCAAAGGTTATACTCCGTCACGTCGTGACCTTGAAATGAAGACCGAAGGCACGGAACTGTATAACAAGAACATCCGTAAGGCACGGATGATGGACGGGGCTAACAGAACAAAAGACAGGATCGCACATGCAAGACGCATGATCAGCTTCAACACCCGTATGAGACTGTCTCCGGAGCAGTTTAAGGCAGCCTCTGCATACTTTACCGGCAATGTATCGGATGACAGTTTCCTGGTTCGGAGCCTGTCCGGTAAAACCGGCCTGAATGACAGTGTCTCCACGGAAGGAAGCGTGACGCTTGCAAAGGAAACCGCATTCAGGATCGTGACGGACAGATTCCTCTCGATAACCACTGAGGATCTTGATCTGTCGACCGATGAGATGCTGGCCGCAAACGCGGAGCGCCTGGAGGATATCAGTCTGAAGGTACAGGCCATGAAGGTTCTCATGGACGGGGATCCGGCATTTGTACGGATGCTCTCTGAACAGCCGGCAGGTATGCAGGAAAACGGTGAAAAAGAGTCACTGTATGACCGCGTGATGAAGCAGATGGACCGTCTCGGCAGACTTTCCGATCACTACCGTGTGCGCAAACTCGTTATGACCGATGCTTATTTCCTGACTCATTATGACGACGAGATCGCCATTGCTTCTAAGAATGCCGGAAGTGCCGAGAGGGAAAAACTGTCAAAACTTCTTGCAAAGAGCAGAGATACAGCCGGGATGATCAATGATGTGATATACGGAGACAAGGTACTGCCGCCGTGGATGACATCAGGTTCTACCGAGGTTATCGAAGCTCTTGAGAATGAACATAAGACCCGTGCATTTGCTGAGGAAAGACTTGATGTAAGCCTGATCAGTAAGGAATCCATGAAATCTCTTCTGCAGGAGATAAAGGACTTCCACAGCAGGTATCCCGGGATGTTTGTCAAAGAACAATGGCCGCTGGTGCAGCAGCGGATGAAAGGATATTCCAAAGAATTCCGGCAGATGATGCGGCAGTTCTACATGATCAACAATGTGAATGAGATCGTTGATGAAGGCAGGAAGTACCAGCCCGGAACATATGAGGTGCTGAATGAACTCAGAAAAGATCACGGGGATGACAAGCGCCTGAACGGTTATGACCAACACATGGAATTTAAAGATCCCGTTACCGGAGAGTACTGTGAATATTCCTCCGATATGGACCGGGATCAGACATATTTTGTCCATGGCGCCGAGGGTCAGATGATGAGCAGCGAGGAAATCCTCGAAATGTATGAAGGTTTATGTGCGGCCAAGTGGAAGGATATCGACATGGCGGATCCCTCACAGGTTGCGGCGGCTAAAGACATGTATATGCGCAGCTATGCAGATGTATACCGGTTTTTGGTAAATGAATTACAGCGTCTGATGAATACCTACGGTACCCTTCCGATCCAGCTGCCCGCTATGGCACTCATAGCCGCGTCGTATGGAAAGTATGGTTTCTGCCACAGGTTCATGGCAGGTAATACGGTTGTCGATATGCTTAAGCAGGGATCTTATCAGAGTTCCGGTGATAAAAACAAAACGATGCTGGACGCTCTGGTGGAAAACGGATATCTGTCCAAAGAGTATGCTGAAGCGAGCAAAAAGATCATCGATTATCAAACCGGGATAAGCTTTGCGGTCAATAACGTCTTCGGTATGTTTGGTAATTACTTTATGAATCCGGCCGATCCTTCGGAACTTGAATATGAGCCTGCAGGCACCAAGGAATTCGTCGATGAAATAAACATACATCGGGATGAGGTGAATGGTCCGTCGCTCACCGCCGAAGAGGAGCGCAGATGCTGGGTGCTTAATTCGGCGGCAACCGCCGAGACGGGATTTGCCGAGCAGGCTAAGGGACAGCATTTATCCAATATCCATGCTCTCAGGTCACTGCGAAACTCTCCCGTTTCCCTGGCCAGGATCGAGTGTGCCATTGACACCCTTAAAGGTGTGGATACACCCGATCATTCCCCTGAATACAGGACATTTTATGCAGGGCTGGATGGACTGGTTGACTGCTACCTGAGTATCCTGAAAAATAATGCACCTGACGGAAAGAATCTGGACCCGAAATCCCTGGGAGAACTAAACAGGGCTTATGAAACGGCAATAGGAGCGGCACGTGACTACCTTAAAGACAAGGACCGTGAACACCGCAATCCCGTATACCGCAGGAGGTATGATACTGTTGCCTCACTTATCACGGACATGGATGAGGATTACTCTGCACTTAAGAAAAAGAGTACGGATAAGAGCTACAGCCTGAAGGAAGTGCTTGGATAGAACACGGAGTATTGCAATGAGCAGATTTTTAAGAGTTGATGATCCGGTATCGGATGAGAGAACCCCGTATTTCAGGGAACTTTTACCGGATCATGTGATAGAGTCACCCGGCTGCAGGTTTATCGGTGCCGCGGATGAAAACGGTATTCCCGAGGGAGTGATCGCGTTTTCGATGCAAGAGAATAATGTGGATATACTTCATGTTGAGGTATATCCTGAGCTCAGAAGGAGGGGGATCGGAACTTCGCTGGTCCGGATACTGCTTAAGTACCTCTCTCTGGCCGAAATGCCTTTTATCCTGCAGGCGGTCTATTCGGACTCCGGATACCCGGAAGATGCGGTTACGGATGCGTTTTTCAGGAGTATGTCTGATTTTGAGGTGGTGAGCGGAGGCAGGATCTATACAGTGACACCGGATACGATCTGGAATCCCGACAGGCTTGATCATATACGCAGGTTTACATGTCCGGTGAGATCCTTCACTGAACTTACAAAAGAGGAGAAGGGCAATCTGATCAATGACCTCGGGAAACGCGGCTCGGCCGGCATGATCCCCGAAGCCGGCGAGAAGGTGATACCGGATCTGTCGCTGTGCCATCTGGAGGATGGTCATTGCACGGCATGCGTGATCTTCAAAGAATCCGGGATTCCTGATACGATAGAGCTGGCATTTCTGATGTCAGGGCAGCATAAAGGAGATCATCTGGCCGGGGTGCTGAATGAGGTCACAAAGAGACTCGGGGCCTCCTATCGAGATAAGAGTATAGTATTCAGCGTGATCAACAGAGATTCGGAACTTGTTGCAAAACGCTTCTTTGCTGATGGCGTGAAGGTAAACGAGATCCTGACTGCCATAAGCTTCGGTGAGATATGATATGACCGCGGGGTAGATTTATGACATTTATACTTTTACTTGTTTTTCTGGCACTTACGGGAGCCGCTGTAAAATATATATACGATGAGCTGGGCAAAAAGAAGTTTAGCACCGGCTTTCTGGCTGTCGCCGCAGTGATCGCAGCGGGGGATCTGCTGTGCGGCATATATATGATCACGGTATCTTCGGCAGTCTCGAGTCATATTCTGCTGATATACTATCTGGTCCACGCATGGCTTTTGCCGGCAGTTACGGTGATGATCTTATCGACCGCGAATTATATCCTGAAGAACAAAAAAGCCGAGGCTACCGCGGTACCGGCATTTATCACGGCGGTTCTGCAGTCGGTCATCGTTATTTCCGGGTATGTCAAACAGGATGTCTTCGGATTTACGGACCGGGTTCTGCTGGTCAAGCATTGGGTCGTGGCCACGGAGCCGGGGAATCCCGCATTCCTGATGCATTACGGTGTATATAATGTGTTGTTCTATATCAATGCGCTATATGCATTATATGTACTGGGCAGACTCTTCGGCAGATGTCCGAAGATCTTCAGGTCCAGATATGTCACTTTTTTATCAATAGTATTATGTGTAGCCGTAATGGAAGTGTTCACGGATGTGCTTCAGCTTCCGGTATGGATAGAGAGCATGCTCGGTAATATACTGCTCCCTGTTGTTTATTATCTGACGGGGGATTATGCGAGCCGGAGGATCAGAGACTGGTCGCTGGATAACTTCGCCGATAACATGAGTGACGGATTGATCCTGTATGATATGAATGACAGGCTGCTTCACATCAATGCGATGATACGCCGCTCGATACATGCAGAGCTCAGCAGAGATTTTGCGGATCGTAGCAAGCTTGATGAATGGCTCTCCCATACGATCGAGATGGATAACGCCCAGATTCTTAAATACGAGGGACCTGACAGGGATTACTATTTCAAACCGAACGTACAGGAACTGACCGATAACGATATCAGGATCGGTACATTGTATATCCTGCACGATCACAGCGATTCATATAACCGTATCAGATCCATGCGTAAAGCAAACGAGGAACTGGAGAGGGCCGGTCGCATGAAGTCCGATTTTCTGGCCAATATGAGTCATGAGATCCGTACTCCCATGAATGCCGTCATAGGAATGGCGGAGATAGCGATACGTGAAGACGATCCCGAGAGGGTTAACGATTATCTCAGACAGATCCAGAACTCCGGCAAGAATCTGCTGAATATCATCAATGATATTCTGGATTATTCAAAGATCGAATCCGGCAAGATGGAGATCATAGAGGATGCCTACAGTCCTTTTGAAGAACTCTCCGATATAGCCAATGTGCTGTATGTGAGAGTGGGCGAAAAGCCTGTGGAGCTTTTTGCACTGATAGAGGGCGAGCTGCCTCACAGACTTGTCGGTGATGCGATGCGTATCAGACAGGTACTGATCAATCTGGCCAATAATGCCATCAAGTTTACCAATGAGGGGTCGGTCAGGATATGCCTCACCTGCGAGCGGATAAATGAAGATCATGTGGAACTGACCTACCATGTCATCGATACCGGCATCGGCATCAAGGATGAGGATAAGAGCAAGCTTTTCGACAGTTTCCAGCAGCTTGATTCCAAGCGGAACAGATCCGTTGAGGGCACGGGACTGGGACTTGCCATATCCAAGAGGCTTGTCGGAGCCATGGGAGGCAGGATGGGACTGGTGAGCGAGTACGGAGTGGGTTCCGACTTCTGGTTCACCATCCCTCAGAAGATCGAGGATGACAGTAATGATATCCGGGTGGAAAATGCCGATTCGAAATATGCATTTATACTGACGGAAACCCCGGAAAGATCGGTTGAACTCCTGAAAGGACTTGAAAATCTGGGAGTGGCGGGAAGGTTCATCTCCGGTCTGAATGAATATGAAAGTACGGGGCTGACGGAGTTTATGTTTATCGAAACCGGGTCATGCAATGATGAAATGCATCTCTTTCTGAAGGCGCATCCCGATATCAGATGCGTCATCCTGGCTGAACCAACGGATGATACGGATGACGATATCCCCAATCTGCATACCATACGCAAACCCAGGACCACCATGAATATAGTCTGTGCCATGAATGAAAGGTACGATGCTCATGATTCCGGTGACAGGGACGTGTTCAGAGTAGACTTCTCGGCACCGGATGCACGCGTTCTGGTGGTGGATGATAACGATATCAATCTGACGATAGCCGATGGACTTCTGGCACCCATGAATATCGCACCTGATCATGCACACGGCGGGCGTGAGGCGGTCGAAAAGACCATAACCGGTCAGTATGACATCGTGTTCATGGACCATATGATGCCCGACGTGGATGGAGTTGAGGCTACCATCGCCATCAGAAAAGAACTGAACAGCATGGTTCATCCTGTGATCATAGCGCTGTCCGCAAATGTAATGGAGGAAGCCAGAAAACTGTTCAAAAGCTCGGGAATGAACGATTTCGTCGCCAAACCCATAGATATCAAGGACCTTACCGGGAAGGTGAAGAAATGGCTCCCCGAAGAAAAGATCATACCGAAGAAAACTGGAGATCCTTACGAAAACGAAGCTGACTCAAAGGAGTCGGAATGTGTTGCTTCACACATAAGCTACAGTGGTCTGGATACCGCCTCGGCACTCGGAGCGCTGGGATCATCTGCTCTGTATGACAAGATCCTCGAGGAGTATTACAGATCGGGAAACGAGAAGTATGAAGGGATCGCACGGGCTTATGCAGACGGGGACTGGGCTGATTATACGATCAGAGTCCACGCATTGAAGAGCAGTTCGCGTCAGATAGGAGCCATGGCTCTGGGTGATATGGCGGAGGAACTGGAAAAAGCGGGAAAAGCTTCGGATATTGACACGATCAGAAACAAAACGGAGGATACACTCGGAGAATACAGGAGTTTTCTGGATGCTCTGGAAGAGTATTACGGGGGCTCGGCGAAGGCGGATGACGAGGCAGATAAACCGCTTATCGATAACTATACACTTAAGATAATCCTGACAGATCTGCGCCAGGCATGTGAGGATCTCGATATGGACGCAATGGAATCGGTATCCGGGCGACTGGGTGAATTCGCATATGATGAAGGAGTGAAGCCTGTTATCGTCGAGCTTCGCAAAAACATAAGTACCATGGACACGGATAAGTGTGAAGAACTGATCGAACAATTGTATAGTATCGGCTAAAATGGTACAATCGAAGATTAGAAGACGATAATAAGGACCGGTGTAAGAGTCCGGTCAATACACGAGGAGTAAAGGAAATGGTTAACTTTAAGGAAGACGAAGAACTGCATGTACTCAATCATTCATGCGCACATCTGATGGCTCAGGCGGTAAAGCATCTGTATCCTCAGGCTAAATTCTGGGTAGGTCCTGTCGTGGATGAAGGTTTCTACTATGATATGGATCTTGGCGATGCGGTCCTGAATGACGAAGACATAGCCGCTATCGAGAAGGAGATGAAGAAGGTCGCAAAGACCGGCGCAAAGATATACAGGCGCGAGATATCCAAGGCCGAAGCCGAAGAAATGTTTAAGGACGATCCGTATAAGCTGGATCTGATCTCGAATATGGAAGACGGAACCATCACCTGTTACGATCAGGGAGATTTCACGGATCTGTGCCGCGGACCTCACGTGGATAATGTGAAGCTCTGCCGTAACTTCAAGCTCATCAAGCACTCCGGGGTGTACTGGAAAGGTGATGCAGAGAAGCAGGTACTCCAGAGAGTATACGGTGTATGCTTCCCCGAAGCCGAACAACTCGAAGAACACTTAAAGCTCCTCGAAGAGGCCAAAGAACGTGACCACCGTAAGATAGGCAAGGACATGGAGCTCTTCATGGTAGATGACCTGGTCGGCCGCGGTCTGCCCATGTATCTGCCCAAGGGACAGCTCGTATGGCAGGAACTTGAGAACTATATCAGACAGAAGGAACTCAGACTCAACTATCAGCATGTACTTACGCCCAGTGTGGGTTCGGTTGAACTGTATAAGACTTCCGGACATTGGGATCATTATAAGGAGAATATGTTCCCCGCGATGGAAGTAGAGGGAGAGAGTTATGTGCTCCGTCCCATGAACTGCCCTCACCATATGCGTATATATGCGAACAAGCCTCATTCATACAGGGAACTCCCGATCAGACTTGCGGAGATCGCTCATGACTACAGATTCGAGGCCAGCGGTACCCTGAAGGGCATAGAGAGAGCCAGACATTTCTGTCAGAACGATTCGCATATCTTCTGTACTCCCGACCAGATCGAGACGGAAGTTAAAGGTGTATGCGATCTGATCTTCGATACGTATAAGGATTTCGGCATCACGGATTACAGATGTATCTTAAGCCTGCGTGATCCTGCCGATACGAAGAAATATCATCCCGATGATGAGATGTGGAACACGGCAGAGGATGCACTCAGGAAGGTTCTCAATGATATCGGTATCGAGTTTACCGAGGAGATCGGAGAGGCTGCATTCTACGGACCGAAGCTGGATGTAAATGTTAAGCCCGCCATCGGTAACGAGATCACACTGTCGACATGCCAGCTGGACTTCTGTCTGCCTGCCAAGTTCGAACTTACTTATACGGATACGGACGGGTCAAAGAAGACTCCCGTCGTTCTTCACAGAGCGATCCTGGGATCTCTTGACAGATTCATGGCATATATCCTCGAGGAGACCAAGGGCAATCTGCCGCTGTGGCTTGCACCCGTACAGGTTAAGGTGCTGCCCATCAAGAATGACGACGATGATCTGAACGTATACTCTAAGTCGGTAGTGGATGCACTTAAGGATGCCGGCGTGAGAGTTGAGTTCGACGATCGATCCGAGAAGTTCGGATATAAGATGCGTGAGGCTCAGATCGCTAAGGTTCCTTACATCGTAGTCCTGGGCAAGAATGAGGAAGATGCTAAACAGATCTCATACAGACTGCATGGCGAACAGGGCACAACTACGGTAAGTTTCGACGAGTTTGTGACACTTGTCACAGACGAGATCGCTTCAAAAAAACTATAGAGGTAAAAGATGGTATACGTATTTCTTGCAGAGGGGTTTGAGGAGATTGAGGCTCTGACGGTCGTGGATCTCGGACGAAGAGCCGGTCTGGATGTGCAGACGGTATCCATCACACGCGATACGACAGTGACCGGTGCACGCGGCATCCCTGTAGTTACCGATACGGTCATTAAGAAGGTTGACTGGGACGGGGCAGATATGCTCGTTCTTCCCGGCGGTATGCCCGGCACCAGGAATCTGGAAGCATGTGAAGAACTCATGGAGCATGTGGATGAAATGTCACGATCCGGCCGCAATGTATCGGCCATATGTGCAGCACCGACCATCCTGGGACACAGAGGTATATTAAACGGCCGTCGAGCATGCTGCTATCCCGGACTGGAAGGCCAGCTGGCCGGGGCTATGGTATGTGCAGATACCGTGAGCGTGGATGGCAATATCATTACATCCAGAGGAGTGGGCACCGCGATAGATTTTGCTCTCGCCATCATCACGAAGCTCGTATCCAAAGAGAAGGCCGATGAGATAGCGAAATCGGTAGTGTATCACTTATAAGGGGTTACAACCATGGCTCTAAGCTATGATGAGATAGTACGGCTCAATGAGTCGGGCCGGTTTAAGGCTGACTGGGACTCTCTGACGGACTTTACATGTCCCGAATGGTTTGAAAAAGCCAAGTTCGGTATATTTATTCATTGGGGATTATACAGTGTCCCCGCGTTCAATAATGAGTGGTACTCCAGGAACATGTATGTGAAGGGTTCGCCGGAGTACGAACATCACATCAGGACCTATGGCCCGCAGAAGAAGTTCGGCTATAAGGATTTCATCCCCATGTTCAAAGCGGAGAAGTTCGATCCGGAGTATTGGGCGGAAGTTTTTGCCCAGTCGGGAGCTAAGTATGTGGTTCCCGTGGCCGAGCATCATGACGGATTTCAGATGTATGAAAGTGACCTGTCCGAGTACAATGCCGCGAAGATGGGTCCGTGCAGGGATGTGATCGGTGAGCTCAAGACCAGTGTGGAAAAGAGGGGACTGACATTCGGCACCTCGTCACATCGCGCCGAACATCACTGGTTTATGGGTGTGGGTAAGGAGTTTGATTCGGATATCCGTGAACCTCTGAAAAAGGGTGATTTCTACTGGCCGTCCGAGAAGACTCAGCCTGACTTTCAGGATCTCGAGGCGAAGCCCTATCCTCCCCGGGAGTTTCTCGAGGACTGGGTTGAGCGGACATGTGAGATCGTGGATAAGTATTTACCGAGAGTATTGTACTTCGACTGGTGGATAGAGCATACGGCATATAAGCCTTATCTTAAGCAGATAGCGGCTTACTATTATAACAGAGGGCTGGAAAGGGGATTTCCGACTGCCATATGCTACAAGCATGATGCTTTTGCCTTCGGCAGCGCTGTGGTTGATATCGAGAGGGGCAAGCTGGCCGAAGCCAAGCCTTATCACTGGCAGACAGATACAGCTATCGCCCGCAACTCATGGTGTTATACGGATTCGCTCGAATATAAGTCTGCCGAAGAACTCATATGCTATCTGGCCGATGTTGTAGCGAAGAACGGTAATCTGCTGCTGAATGTCGGACCGAAAGCCGACGGCACTTTTGCTCCTGAGGATCTGTCGATCCTGCTGGATATGGGTGAGTGGCTGAAGGTCAACGGAGAGGCTATATACGACTCCAAACCCTGGAAATATGCCGAAGAAGGTCCGACCGTGGAATCGGAGGGGCAGTTC
>JAEEGI010024327.1_pt1 | contig 11814 bp, 10 predicted proteins | sample 8958751 | NCBI WGS metagenome assembly JAEEGI01 (sample SAMN16246545, study PRJNA631951) | gut metagenome | biome: gut microbiome; feature: rumen; material: KS-attached | host: Bos | place: Iran: Karaj | collected 2018-10 | reverse complement strand
ATACCCGCGTGAACTTCACGCCGATGGTAGACATGATGATGCTTCTGATCACCTTCTTCATGCTGTGTACTACGCTGGCCAAGCCGCAGGCTATGCAGCTGACCATGCCGTCTAACGACGATACATCACAGCTCAATGAAGAGCAGAAGCAGGTAACAAAGGCTTCTCACACCATCACCCTCTATCTGGGATCTGACGACAAGGTATGGTACATAGCTGGTCTGCCCAACTATGACGACCCCTCTTGCGTAAAGCAGACCACCTACGGTAAGGATGGTATCGAGAAGGTGCTCAACGAGCACACCACCGAGGAAGGTATCAACCCGATTGCCAAGATCAAGCTGGCAAAGAAGGAACTCGATGCCAAGAAGGCGGCTCACAACTCAAAGATGACCGACGAGCAGTATCAGGAAGAACTGAAGAAGCTGAAGAAGGGTGAACTCCCCTCCGGCGAGAAGGTTCCGACGATGACCGTCATCATCCGCCCGCTCAACACCGCTACCTATGAGAACATGGTGGCAGCCCTCGACGAGATGCTCATTAGCAATATTGATAAGTACGTCATTGACAATGTCGACAAGATGAGCCAGGAAGACAAGGACCTCATCGCAAAGGCAGGTGTTAAATGATTAACCCGTAAAATGTAGAAAGAACTATGGCAAAAATAGATCTTATAGACAACAGCTGGGTCGACCTTGTATTCGAAGGTAAGAACCAGGCTTATGGAGCTTATCAATTGCGCAAGAATACGGGTGTCCGTAACCTCAAGGCCCTTATCGTTATGTTTGTGGCTTTCATCGCCATTGCAGCAATCGTGTATGCAAAGGTCTCTATCGAGAACTACATTGCATCTCAGAACGCCGCTATCGAGGCTGATGTAGAGCTGGCAAGCCTGGCCGAGAAGAAGGAAGCCAAGGTCGAGAAGAAAGATGAGCCCGAAGTTGAGAAGATTGAGATTGAGCGCGTCAAGAGCTCTGTAGCCTTCACCGTTCCTGAAATCAAGAAGGACGACGAGGTTAAGGAAGAGCAGGAGATGAAGTCTCAGGAAGAGCTCCAGGAGACCAACACCGCTATCGGTGCCTTCAACGTTGAGGGTAACGACGAGACCGGTGGTGAGGTGCTCAAGGCAAAGGAAGTAATCGCTGAGCCGGAGCCCCCGAAGGTAGAGGAGACGAAGGTGTTCGACGTCGTAGAGGAAATGCCCCAGTTCCCTGGCGGTCCCTCAGCCCTGTTCGAATATCTCTCGAAGAATATCAAGTATCCGGTAGTAGCCGAGGAGAACGGTGTACAGGGTCGTGTCATCGTGACCTTCGTCGTAGAGCGTGATGGTTCTATCACCGACGTTAAGGTTGTCAAGAGCGTTGACCCCTCACTCGACAAGGAGGCACAGCGCGTGGTTAAGTCCATGCCGCACTGGATTCCTGGTAAGCAGAATGGTTCTGCAGTACGTGTGAAGTACACCGTGCCTGTAACCTTCCGTCTCCAGTAAACGCTGATTAACTGAAATGAACGCATTCAACAAATTCGTTGGATTAACACTGATATTAGGCTTGCTCCACGCATGTGGGAGCAAGCCTAATCCTGAACAGGAGGAAGCCTATCAGAAAGCCGCCAGCTATTTCGTGGCCGACGAGAGCTTCTACCCTATCCTCGACGAAGAGCTGTATTATTTCACAACCCAGACCCTCGACTCCATCACCCCTGTCTACATCAACGAGCAGGACGCCGTGAAGCAGGTGATGAAACTCGAGACCTGGCTTGCCTTCACCACGCGACAGTTCACGCAGAAGGAACGCCAGAACCTGATTGACCGTAAGTACATGCCAAGAGCGATACCCATCGCGTACGACGGTCTGGCTATCATCGTCAACAATGCCAATCCCGACTCGTGCATCACCGTCAACGACTTTGCACGCATCCTCAAGGGAGAAATATCAGCCTGGAAGGAGCTCTATCCAAACAGCAAACTTGGCGAAATCGACGTCGTGTTCGACAATCCATTGTCAAGCACCGTGCGCTGGTGCGTCGACTCCATCCTCGGAGGTCAGCAGTTCAGTGCCAAGAATATCGGAGCCGTGCAGACGAGCGCTGCCGTCATCGACTATGTCGAGAAGCACGAGAATGCCCTCGGCATCATCGGATCCAACTGGCTCAACGACAAGCGCGACACCACCAACGTCACCTTTAAGAAGAATATATCCGTGATGGGCGTCTCCAAGATGAAGACCGCAGAGAAGTACAATTCCTGGAAGCCCTATCAGTATTACCTATACAACGGCAACTATCCCCTTCGCCGCACCATCTACGCGCTGCTCAACGACACGCGCAACGGCATCCCCTCCAGCTTCACCCACTTCATCCAGCTGCCGAAGGGACAGAAGATCATCCTCCGAGCCGGATTGCTGCCCCAGACAGCCAATATGAACGTGCGCGATGTAATAGTAAACAAGAAATGATTAAACCTTTGCGGGTTTTATACGTCATAAGAATGAGAATGAGATAGAAACTAATAAGTAAAACAAATAAAACAAATAGAAGAGTATGAAAGCAATTAAGTATGTATTAATGGGTGTGCTGCTGGCAGGTTTCAGTGCCACCGCAAACGCTCAGGTTGAGGAGCTCAACGCAGCTATCAACGCTATCAAGACCAACGCCGCCGACAAGGGCGATCTGGCAAAGACAGCCTACAAGAAGAACAAGAAGGATGCCGAGGCTCTAATGAAGGTTGCCCGTGCTTATTTCGAGCAGAAGGATACTGCTGGAGCCATCCAGTTTGCCAACTATGCCAACGAGGCAGGCAAGCCCAAGTATCAGTACGCCCCCGCATATCTGCTGTTAGGCGACATCGAGGCATCTTACGGTACCGATGGCGGTAAGGCTGCTGGTTTCTACAACCAGGCTATCAACTTCGACCCGAAGAACCCCGAGGGTTACAAGAAGTGGGCAATGGTATATCGTAAGATCAGCCCCTCTCAGGCCGCCAAGAAGCTGCAAGACATGAAGGCTATGTGCCCCAATGAGGATGTCGACGCCATCACCGCTCACATCTACATGCTGGCTGGCGACGAGAAGCAGGCCTACGAGAACTACAAGAAGGCCGACATCAACAAGCTCGACAAGACTGGTCTGAACGAGTTTGTACGCTGCAGCTACTTCACCGGTAAATTCGAGGATGCTCTCCGCGCCGCAGAGGCTGGTATCAAGCTCGAGCCACGCAACCCGACATTCAACCGTCTGGCCATGTTCTCTAACTACGAGCTGAAGAAGTATGACGAAGCCAAGGCATACATCCACAAGTATTTCAACGAGACCGACAGCGCCAAGTTCTCTGAGTACGACCATTTCTACACAGCCCTGATCTATCAGGCTCTCGAGGATAAGGCCAACATGTACGAGCAGTACGACAAGGCTCTTGAACTCGTCAACGACTCTTCTATGATCAAGCGCCACGCTATCCTGAAGAGCGTATCAGATTCTTATCTGAAAGATCTGGAGTTCGAAAAGGCCCTCAAGTACTATAACGACTACATGGCTTGCAAGCCCGAGCTGAACTCTGACGACTACGAAGGTCTGGCCAAGATCTATTCAAAGAACGCTGATGCTGTAGCCGACGCTCAGAAGCCTGCTCTTATCAGCAAGGCTGTCGATGCATACCGCACCATGGGTGAGAAATTCCCCGTACAGGCCATCTACGCTGCTTATCAGTGTGCTTCAATGAACAACAAGCTCGACCCGAATATGACAAAGAGCCTCGCAAAGCCCGACTACCAGAAGGTTGTTTCTCTGCTTGAGAGCAAGGCCGATCGCGACAAGAGCGAGAACACCATCCTGAAGTACAGTCTGCACTACCTCATGTCGAATGCATTCCTGATCGACAAGAACAAGTCACTGGCTAAGGATTATGCCGAGAAGATTCTGGCCATCGACCCAGAGTATGGTCCTGCCCAGCAGATCAAGGATCTGAAGTAAGACGCAATCTTAACGACTAGATAATAGAGGTGCCCCATTCAGGAGCACCTCTTCTTTTGCCGTCAGATGATTACTCGTAGGACTACCCCCTTATCGGTACTTTGCCGTTCCCATACAGAATATTGTACATCGACCGCAGATGTTCTAACCACCCGCAGTGTCATCAGATTTAGTGTTAAAATATACAATTATCAGATACACAGGCAGATAGATAGCGATTTCTCGCCAAACTAAAGTGGATTTGGTGGTTCAATGGTTCAGTGGTTCAGTTCAAAAACTTCTAATTAAAAAACACAAGTTAGTACCATATTTATATATATATAAATATATATATATAAATATGAAATGAATTTGAGCATAGAAATAGTTTTTTTTTAATTGAACCACTGAACCACTGAACCACTGAACCAATATCAATTCGATTTTTTGAGAATTTGCTTTACATTTCTATGTAATAAATATACATTCTTGAATCCGCCTCTTTTCAAGCGTTAATCAGTCGTAAGCAGAAGAATTATCGCTCGTAATTCGTTTTGCTTTCGGCTTACGACTGATTCAGAATCGCCTGAAACGCCCCAAAACAGGGAATTTTTCACTATAAAGGGTAGATCATGAATAATTGTTACATAATGTAAGATATTTCAGAGATTAGAATGTCTGAAAAATGGCAGCGTGCTTTTTGGCGTTTTAATTTGCAAGCATCGTTTTTTCTTCATACCTTTGCCGATGCAATGAAGATGCAACGGGGATTGCGGGCTGCGGCTCAGCGAAGGCCAAGCGAGCTCACCTCCGCGTTTACCTTGCACCGCAATTGCACTGTGATCACAAAGCGGGAAGCGGCGGACCGATGTAGATCGTCGCAAAACAACCTATTAACACAAAAACTAAATTAAACTATGGTACAGAATCCACAATTTCTGATTAACATTCGTAAGAACATCAACGCCAACAACCCCGGTTACGGAAAGTACTACCCCAAGGCCTACGTGCGCCACGTATATCATATAATAAGAAGTGTTTCCAATACACGGATCACCTCTTTTTCCTATTGCAAGAAGTCGATACAATCTTCACTTTTTAAACTATCACGAAATGGTATTTTTATACGTTTGTGTTGCATTTAAGGATTTTTAACTATAATTTATACTGTAGTTTAATAACTTTTTCGTATATTTGCAAAGTGATATGGCACAAAAACGCTTATCAACACTATTACTAATTCTGATTTTAAAACAATTTAAATTATTTAGGCTTATGAAAAAATATTTAATTTCAATTGTTGCAGCCACCGCACTCATCTTAGCGTTCACGGGCTGCTCTAAGTCGAATGACCTTTACAATCAAGGAATCATTGACGAGAAGAACAAGGAGGATCAGGCAAAGCAGGATCAGCAGAACGAATTGGCAATAAACGAAGCTTATGCCACTGCTTTTGAGAAAGCTTTTGGTCCCGTTGGTTCAAATGTGGACTGGGGTTTCAGTCGTAAGAGTTCCGGTGCGCGTGCCGTCACTCGTGCTGTAGGCACTTATGCCCAGTACAAAGGCAACATGCAGCCTACTATTTCTTTCCCATCAGATTGTGATGCCAGCAATTTCTTGAAAGAAAGTGAAATTCCTACAAATGCTAGCGCAATGCCCAACTACCAAGGTGGAGTAGGTCCTTATTATATTGACGCAAGTACCACACAAGTTGATTCCTGGTCAAGCCAATGCGTGATTTATGTAAAAGGTAATGTTGATCTAACCAACAAAACGTTTTCGCTAAACGCTGGTGCAAAAGTTTATCTGACTGAAGGGTCGACCTTAAAATTAGGTTCATATGCTGCTGAGGGTTTAAATGTTTCTTTCTATATCGCAAAAGATGCGACACTTGAGACTGATGGACTCCTCAAAATACAAACTTATCCGGTATACAATCATGGAACCATCAAAGCAGAATCTTATGAAATCACTTCGTCTAGCATCCTCTATAATGTAGGAAAATTAGAAACAACAGGAAAAACGGCAGGGACAGGAAATGTAATTGTCAATGCTAATAATGATAGAATCGTCAACGATGGCACCATTGATTGTTCAGAAGTAATTATACATGCAGGTGCTGTGCAGAACAATGATATTTGGAACGTTTCTGGCACTACTCATATCAACTCCAACAACTCGGGTTGGGTAAACAATGGACATTGGACGACTTATGATTACGCTTATATCGGTGGAAGCGAGAACGTAATCAATAATTGCCTACTTACGGTAACTCACGACTTTGAAATGAATATTTCATCAGAAACTGGAGCATTTAAGATTGATGGCGGCGGCGGTGTGCTGACTAAGAATTTCTATGGAGGTAGGGATTCAAGTACAGGTGCCATTTCTGGTCCATTCAAAATCAATATGGGCGCGAATGCCGTATTTGTAGTTGAGGAAACTGCTCAGTTTGAGTCTGGACGTGGCGACGATGAAGGATTTGGAATATTTGGTGTTTCTTCAGATGCCCCTGCCGTATTCCAAGCTAAGGATATTGTCAGAGACGCCACACTTCAAGCTCAGAGAAGTCATGGTGCTGTAACCTATGGTGGCAACTTGTACGTTTCTGCAGAGACTCATTTTGCACAGGGATATGATGGCGAGGGCGATGGATCTGTCGCTGCAAAACCATTTATTTATGTAAAAGACGGTTTCACGCTAGAAAACAATATCTATGCCGACGGCTTCAAGTCTGGCAAGCCCAATATCAACATTCCTGAGACTCCTTGCAGTCCAGGATTCAAGGGTGGTGATCCGCTCTATCGCGTGATTGCTGAAGACCTGTCGGCTTCGGAGGCTGGTGACTTCGACTTCAACGATGTTGTCTTCGACGTGGTGAAGGCCGAAGGTGGCAAGACCACTCTGAAGCTGATCTGTGCCGGTGGTGTGCTGCCGCTGAGAGTTATGGGCATAGAGGTTCATGGTTTATTCGGAGAGACAACTCCTAACGCGAATGGTCAGTATAAGATGTATAACACTGGTGCTGGTCCTGATAAAGACCCTGTTGAATTCACCATCGAGGGCGAATACACGACGCCAGAGCAGATTAAGGACATCATCATCGAGGTTCAGAAGGACAACGCATGGAGGGAGCTTACAGCCACCCGAGGCAAAGCCGCTTGTAAGATCCTGGTCGATGATACCTTCAAACCTGTTGCGGAGAGAAGAAACATCGCCGACGAGAATCAGAACTTCACCAACTACGTACAAGGTTCATTCGTGGATGACTTCTGGTGGAAGTAATCCCTAATGTAAGAATGGGAAAGGACAACAGCGAGAAGAATCTGAGTCGCAGGGACTTTCTGCGCCGTGTGGGACTGGGGGCAGGCAGCGCCATGGCCATGAGCGTGCTGGGGCCTTTACGGGCACTGGCGCAGGAAGAGAAGAAGGAGCCCGTACAGAATCGCATGACCTATCGCGTGCAGCACGGCTCCGGCGAACAGATCTCGCTGTTGGGCTTTGGCATGATGCGACTGCCTGACAATCAGGAGGAAGTGAACCAGCTGGTGGACTATGCCATCGCTCACGGGGTGAACTACTTCGATACGGCACCGATGTATATGGGCGGACGCTCGGAGGTGCTTACCGGCAACGCCCTGAGCCGCCACCCGCGCGACAAGTACTTTGTGGCCACGAAGATGTCGAACCAGCGGAACAATCTGTGGGACTTTGAAGAGGCCACGAAGATGTACTACCAGTCGTTCCAGCGCCTGAAGGTGGATCATATCGACTACTACCTGCTGCACAGCATCGGCGGCGGCGGTATGGATGCGCTGAAGGGGCGATTCTTCGACAACAATCTGCTGGAGTTCCTGCTGAAAGAGCGCGAGGCAGGGCGGATCAGGCATCTGGGTTTCTCGTATCACGGCGATGTAAGACCGTTCGACTGGCTGCTGGACCATCAGGAGGAATATCATTGGGACTTCGTGCAGATTCAGATGAACTTCCTCGACTGGCGTCATGCCTCGCTCCAAACCAACGGCTGGCGGAAAGATGCCGATGCCGAGTACTTATATAATAAATGTGAGAAGACTGGCGTGCAGTGTGTGATCATGGAACCGCTCCGGGGTGGTGCGTTCGGAAAAATGGCCAAAGAGTTGACAAACCAGCTGAAGGCCGTTCGCCCTGATGACAGCACTGCGCGCTGGGCTTTCCGCTGGGTGGGCTCCTACCCCAATATCCTCACCACGCTGAGTGGCATGAACCAGATGAGCCACCTGAAGGAAAACGTAGAGACCTTCTCGCCATTGGAAACCTGTACGGAAAACGAGAAAGCCCTCTTGGCAGAGATTGCAGACAAGATGGCCGGCTATCCGACGATTCCCTGCACGACATGCGCCTATTGCATGCCCTGCCCTTACGGTGTGGATATCCCGGCGAACTTCGCATACTATAACGAGGCTGTGAACAATCATATACTGCCGCTGCCCGACAAACAGGCACCCGACTATCTAGAGCGTAAGCAGCAGTTCGCAGACGGTCTGCGAAAGGCATTGCCCAATGTAGAGGCCTGGGCCAGAAGCTGTGCCGACTGCGAGGAATGTCTGCCCAAATGTCCACAGTCGATCCGCATTCCCAACCAGATGGCCCGCATCGTGGAAGTGCTGCGAAAAAGGTAGGAAAGCACAAAAAAACAGGTACCCCATTTCTGGAGCACCTGTTTTTTTATTACCTTACTTAATTAGGGAAGGCTGATAGCCTCTGACGGGCAAACACTTGCACAAGTACCGCACTCAGTGCAGAGATCGGGATTGATTGAATACTTCTCACCCTCAGAAATAGCCTCAACGGGGCACTCACCCTGACATGTACCGCAAGCGATGCAGTCGTCACCAATTACATATGCCATAATTCTTATAAATTTTAGTTGTTAATACTGTTAATACTCACATTTGATGACGCAAAGGTACAACATTTTTTTGAATAATACCAAACTTTAGGTATCTTTTTTTGCAATTTATACGATGTCGAAATAAAAAGAAATATAATATCTGCGCTTTTTTTCCGTTATTTAATAACAATGAGAAAGATATTTTTAATCACATCGGCGCTATTTCTGCTGGCGCTGGCCACGATGGCCCAGGAGCGGAAGATACAGTATAAACCGTATATCGATCTGCGGCCCATGCACTTCGGTATACTCGTAGGCATGAACCTGCAGGATATCGAGTTCGACAACGTGGGGCCACAGACCATCACACTCGAAGACGGAACGACAGAGGTGAAGACCATCCTCTGCGACGAAGACCGCTGGAACATGGGATTCAGCGTGGGTGTGCTGGCCGACCTGAGGCTGAGCCAGCACCTGAACCTGCGCTTTACGCCGAGTATGCACTTCGGAGCGAAGCACCTGGCATTCCGTAACCTGACAGACCAGACACAGGACGGGCGCCCTATCGAAATGCGGCAGGACATGAAGAACACCTATATTTCATTCCCGCTTGACCTGAAGTTCTCGGCCGAGCGCTGGAACAACTACAGGCCGTACTTGATGGCTGGCGTGAACCCGATGATCAATCTGACGAGCAAGAATCAGGAGTATATCCAGCTGAAGAAATCAGACCTGTTTGTGGAAGTGGGTTTGGGCTGCGACCTGTATCTCCCCTTCTTCAAACTGATACCCGAGCTGAAGTTCTGCTACAGTCTGCGCGACGCGCTGGACCATCACCATGCCGACGAGCTGAAGGATGCCAATATGCGTATGTACACAAATGCTGTGACCAGTGGCCACAGCAAGATGATCGTGTTGACATTCTATTTCGAATAGTGCCTGCTACTTCTGCTCCAGGTTCAGCACAAGCTTGCCTACGAAGACACCATGCTTGCCGTTCTGATCGACGGGAATCATCTTCCCCGTCTTGTCGGGCGCATATTCCAGTTCTTTCATATAAGTATGGGTGTGACCGCCTAACACGAGGTCGCAACCTTCCACCTGACTGAGGAACTGCTCATCGCAGTAGCCCGAGACATTCCAGCCGAGATGGGAGATGCAGATCACGAGGTCGCACTTCTCCTGCTTGCGGAGGATGTCGATATACTTCTGGGCGGCCTCAGCGGGATCGATATAGGTGATTCCCTCGCAGTTGCCATCGAAGACAAGGCCCTTCAGCTGTGGAGCCAGGGCAAAGATGCCGATCTTGATGCCATTGCGCTTCAGGGTGATATAAGGCTTGACGAGCCCTTCGAGCACAGTTCCCGTGCAATCGTAGTTGGAACACACGATGGGGAAGTTAGCCATACGGAAGAGCTTGGCCATATTGTCCATGCCGAAGTCGAACTCATGGTTGCCGATGGTAACGGCATCATAGTGCATCTCGTTCATCAGGCCGACCTCTACCTCTCCCTTGAAAAGGGTATAGTAGCCAGAACCCTGCGAGAAGTCACCGCTGTCGATGAGCAGCAGTTCGGGATGCTGCTGGCGCTGTTCCTTGATCATATTAATACGACGCAGGAATCCGCCACGGCCTGCAAGATCCTTATTGTCGAGGTTCACATTGAGCGGCATGATGGTGGAATGAGTATCATTGGTGTGCAGAATGACGAGTTGCTTCTGCTTCTTGGCAGCAGCTGTCAGCACAGACAGCAGTGCTATTATTATAATAAGGTGTAAGCGTTTCATAATCATTGGATAGTTATGCGGCCCTCTACCTGTGAGTCGACGACTTCACCGCGAGCCTGATGGTCTTTGAAATAGTTCATGATGAGAAAGCGGGTGTTGTTGCTGGCCTCGGTAGGCGACACGACATTCGTGCCCTGCTTGAGAGCGGGCATACCGTCATTACCCTCACGCAGATAGTTGAGGGTTGTGACGCGGTATTCGGCAGCCGGATCGATTTCCTGACCATGCAAGCGCGCTGACACCAGCTGTCCGTGCTTGCCGTCGGCATCCATCTTGACAACCAGCTGCACACCCTTGCTGACACCCTCGCCACGGCGGTAGGCTATCTGCTGGAAGAGCTCCAGCACCTGGGCACCCGTCAGCGTCAGGAAACAGATTTTATTCTCGAAAGGCGCCACATCGAGCACATTGCCATAGGTTACATCGCCCTTGGTGAAATCAGAACGGATGCCACCCATGTTGTAGATGCCGAACACCGGCTGTTCGTTGTAGTCCTTGGCTGCCCATACGAGGATGTCGGCAAGCAAGTTGGAAAGGTCGCTTTCCGGACGCTTGGAGTGCATGTTATGAGCCACCTGCCCGACGACCGGACCCATGATACTGTCGTTGACCCTCTTATAGGGTGCGATAAAGGCCGCTACTGCCTCATCGGGATGCTGGTCATAGCGGCTGTCAACAATGATTCGGGTACGCTCTACGCTGGCCAGCTGGTAGTGTTTCGGAGCACAGCCGGCGATGGTCAGAAGGGCCATACCACTCAAGAAAAGATGCTTAATACTCATATTTTTAGGGTTTTACGGTGCAAAGATAGATAAAAATTGCGAAATAATTATGTTTTTATTTGTTTTTTTGCCGAGTTATTTGTACCTTTGCACCCGCTTTTCGGCGTAATCGCTGGCAGGAGGTATCGAGAGGCCTGTTATGTTGCGTTGGAACGATACAACAAATTTAATTATTAGATTAATAAAATGGATTTAATTAAAGTTGCTGAAGAAGCATTTGCAACCGGCAAGAAGTTCCCAGAGTTCAAGGCTGGTGACACGATTACTGTCGCTTACAAAATTATCGAGGGTGCAAAGGAGCGTATCCAGCTCTACCGTGGTGTTGTGATTAAGATTGCAGGTCATGGTGACAAGAAGCGCTTCACCGTTCGTAAGATGTCGGGTACCGTTGGTGTAGAGCGTATCTTCCCCATCGAGTCTCCT
>JAEEGI010024326.1_pt1 | contig 11815 bp, 8 predicted proteins | sample 8958751 | NCBI WGS metagenome assembly JAEEGI01 (sample SAMN16246545, study PRJNA631951) | gut metagenome | biome: gut microbiome; feature: rumen; material: KS-attached | host: Bos | place: Iran: Karaj | collected 2018-10 | reverse complement strand
ATTATCCGCGCTTTCCATATCAAACGAAACAAAATATGAAAGCGAAGTGTCGCAGTATGAAATCCATAAATACCCGTTGTCGCCACATTTTTCGCCCCATGAGATTTTAACAAGCCACGCTCCGTCTTCTTCGGGGGATCGCGAAAAGTTTTCTTTTTTATAATCGTCGTCCCAGCCTATGACAACCGCGGTGTGGTTTGTTGAGGTGACGCTGCGCTGAAAATAGCGTGAGCCGATTTCGCTGTCCGACTGTAAAAACATGTTGTTGTGGTAATATGAAAACGTTACGGAACCGTTGTCGATTATCGCCTGTTTTATCCCGTCCCTGTCGGTTGATGGGATATATTCGGAATTCTGCAGGTGAGCGTAAGAAGCGTAGCGGTCCGCTTCGTCATAATTCCCCATAAGCTGGGGAAAACCGTAAAACGGCGCGTTGATTTCAAGCTGAGGACCGGACCAGCGCGCAAACGCAAAAACGGAACGAATCCAGTTGCCGCCGTCGGAATACGGATATTCGGAAAATATTCCGTCGCCGTACGTGCCGTCAGCCTTATTGTCCGTAATACTGCGCAGACCGAACCACACAAGATGCGCTTCGGAATAATTGACGTCGTCAGGCGCAAGATTTTTTTTGATCATGCTCGTTTCCGCGGCGGACGCGGCGCCGAACGCCCAGCAGCAGCCCGTGTTGCCCTGCTCCTTAGGCGGGGTGACTATGCCGTATTCGCGCGAATCGTAGCGCCTCGGAAGTTCGGTTTCGGGCAAATCGTCGTCTGAATCTGAAAACAGGCTTTCGTCAACAGCATTGCCGTCCTCGTCAAAAAGAATGATGTCCGTTCCGTCTTCTTCCATAACCACTGTTTTTAAAGACGAAGCGATGCCTTTGCGCGGAACGCGGATATTCAGAAACGGGAAAATTGCAAGTAAAATGCTGAGAATAAAACTGATGAGACGGGTCATCATAAAAATCTCTCCTTTTACTCTGTTTTAAGGATTTTGTCTGCCGCTGCGGCTGTTTCGGGGTCGATTTTAACCGCGTTTACGCCTTTGTCGTTAATATACGCCGGCAGGTAAAGATAAAGGCTGCCGTTATAATGCGCAAGGTAAATGAAGCTCTTTTCCATAACGCCGTCATTGCTTAACGGAAGCAGGCGGAAAATATCGGAACTTTTTACGGTTATTGCTTCAAATGAATCCTCGCTGTCTTTAAGCGAAATGATATTGTTGATCAGATCTTTATCAAACGTTACGTTTTCTTTTGTGCTCTGATCGACGGAAACTGTAAACTTATAATTGTTGTAATCGTCATAATAGCAGCTGAATTCCTCGAGTTCCGCCTCTTTGCAGAAAAGGGCGCGGTTTTTGCTGTCTGTATAAACTTTAACGGGGGAATCCGATTTTATTTCATACATCGTGCTGTCGTTCTTTTCGCCGAAATTCGCAAAGGGGGAGAGCGCTTCGGCGTTTTTGCCCGCGTGTTTAAGGTTGCGGTTTTCATCGGTTATGAGCACGTATTTTTCGCCGTTGATTATCAGATGGTCAAACCCGTAAAAATTTTCCGCAGAGGTGTCAACTTCGGCGGTTATGCCTGTGCTGACGTTTTTCAGCCCGGATTTATCTTTGCAGGAACACAGAGAAAAGAGGAGCAGCGCCGCAAAAATCAAACATAAAATCTTTCTCATATTTTTAACACATCCTTTACAAAATAATAATACCACGGATATTGACTTTTTACAAGAATAATTGTAAAATATCTTAACGAGGTGATTTATATGAACAAGAAAAAATTAATCATAATCATTGCGGCGGCAGTGGTTGTTATAGCCGCGGCTGTTGTTTTGGCACTCGGCTTTGCAAAAGGCTGGTTCACGTCAAAACCGGCTGAAAAAGAGGATGATTACTCCGTGTCTTACGTTTATGCTGAGGACGGTCAGACCGTTCAGCAGGAAGCGTATTACAATAAAGACGGCAGCCTTGCCTATAAGGTAGAAAAAGGTTATGCCGACACAGAGGGCAAAGTCCTTGCCGAAGAAAGATATCTTGATGCCGAAAACAATCTTCAGAAAAGGATTTCTTACGACGCTGATGGCAAAAAGAACGGTAGGGATGAATATACCGGCACTCAGGTTTCCGCTCACTACAACTATACGAACGGAGAAGAGGACGGCACGTATTCAAAGTTTACTTATACCGACGACGGTCAGCCGCTCAGCGCGATTGATTACGATGCGGAAAATAACGTAGTCAGAAAAGTTGAAAGAACTTACAACGACGACGGCAATATCACTCTTTATCTTGAAACCGATGCGCAGGGAAACACGCTTTCAAAAACCGTTTATAATTACAACAAAGACGGTCAGGAAGAAAAAACCGTTTTCTATAACAGCGAAGGAATCACAGGTTACGTTGTTTACACTTATGAAGACGGCAAGAGAGTAAGAATGGACCAGTACGAAGACGAAAAGATTACCAAATACATTCTTTTCAAATATGATAAAGACGGCAACGTCACTCAGGAAGAGCATTTCCCCGAGCAGGAAGCAAAAACCAAAAAAGCAGGATAACTTAATAAACTGCAGCCGCCGATTTCCGGCGGTTGTTTTTTTGCCTGTAAAGAGTCGCCTTGTGCAAAAAAACAGTCTGATTTTGTAACAAAATATACAAATGACTATAATAAAAGTTGATGTATTTTTTTATAATATATTCAAAAACTATTGAATATCCGTCAAAGATTTGTTATACTTTATATATATGTACATATTTAACTGAATTTTTGTTAAAACGAAAGGATGTGCCGTCAGATGAATAACAATACAGATGTGAACTACGACGTTCCGACATATCTTTTTCACCAGGGAACAAACGCGCGCGCTTATGATTTTTTAGGTGCGCACAAGGCTGAAAACGGCAAAACGTCATTCCGCGTCTGGGCTCCTCACGCAAAGGAGGTCGGCGTGGCAGGCGATTTTAACGGCTGGGATAAAACCGCGGGAGCCATGACAAAAATCACGGACGGCGGAATATGGGAATGTTTTATCGACGGCGTAAGGCAGTTTGATAATTATAAAATAGTTATCACAACGCGCGACGGACGGGAGATAATGAAAGCCGACCCTTACGGCTTCCATACAGAAACACGCCCTGCCACCGCCTCAAAGTTTTATGATATTGACAATTACGAGTGGCACGATTCCGGGTGGATGAAAAAGAGGGCAAACACCTCTGTTTACACTTCGCCGGTTAATATTTACGAAGTTCATGCCGGCTCGTGGAAGCAGTATGACGACGGCAATTTTTATTCCTATAAAGACCTTGCTCATTCACTTTGTGATTACGTTAAAGAGATGGGGTACACCCACGTTGAGTTTATGCCGCTGAGCGAATATCCGTTTGACGGCTCATGGGGCTACCAGAGCACGGGATATTTTGCGCCGACGTCGCGCTACGGCGAGCCGTGCGATCTGATGTATATGATAGACGTTTTTCATCAGAATTCAATCGGCGTCATACTTGACTGGGTGCCGGCGCATTTTCCGAAAGACGCTCACGGGCTTTATGAATTTGACGGCGAGCCGTGCTATGAATATGCCGACCCGATGAAAGGCGAACACATACAGTGGGGAACTAAAATATTTGACTACGGCAAAAATGAAGTCAGAAGTTTTCTGATGTCCAGCGCCCTTTTCTGGATAGAAAAATATCATATCGACGGTCTCAGGGTCGACGCGGTCGCGTCCATGCTTTACCTTGATTACGCGCGTGAAAGAGATCAGTGGAAGCCGAACCGTTACGGCGGACGCGAGAATCTGGAAGCGGTTGACTTTATTAAAAAGCTGAACACGGTTATTTTCAACGAGCATCACGATATTATGATGATAGCGGAAGAAAGCACCGCCTGGCCGATGGTGTCAAAGCCTGTGAGCGACGGCGGTCTCGGCTTCAACTTCAAGTGGAACATGGGCTGGATGAACGACTGCCTTAAATATTTTTCACTTGACGGTTATTTCAGAAAGTTCAACCACAACAACCTGACGTTTTCATTTTTCTACGCATTTTCCGAAAACTTTGTTTTGCCGATTTCACACGATGAGGTCGTTCACGGCAAGTGCTCTTTAATCAATAAGATGCCCGGAACTTATGAAGAAAAATTTGCCGGCGTACGCTCTTTCCTGTGCTATCTGATGGCGCACCCGGGCAAAAAGCTCACGTTTATGGGCACGGAATTCGGTCAGTTTATCGAGTGGAATTACAAGCAGGGTCTTGACTGGCTTTTGCTTGATTATGATAAGCATTCACAGCTTCTCAATTTTGTTAAAAAGCTGAACGCCTTCTATAAAGAGAATCCCGCATTGTGGCAGAACGATTTTTCGTGGGAAGGTTTTGAATGGATCGTCAGCGATGACAACAGCAACTCCGTTATTGCATTCAGGCGAAAAGACGATAAACAAAAAGAGATAATCGCCGTCTGCAATTTTACAAACGTAAAGCGTGACAGTTACCGCATCGGCGTTCCGTACGCGGGAACGTACGAGGTCGTTTTCAATTCCGACGATAAAGAATACGGCGGAGAGGGCGAAGGTTCCCGCGGAATAATAAAGAGTGAAAAAATACCGATGCACTCACAGGAAAACAGCATTGAGCTGAAGCTTCAGGGCCTTAGCTCCGTGTATATAAAATTAAAACGCAGAAACCCAAGAAAATCAGTAAAAAATAAAGCTTAATCATAAAAAGGGAGGAGATTAAATGTCTCGCAAACATGAGTGTATCGCCATGCTGCTTGCCGGCGGACAGGGCAGCAGATTAGGCGTACTTACAAAAAATATTGCAAAGCCTGCCGTGCCTTACGGCGGCAAATACCGCATCATTGATTTCCCGCTTTCAAACTGTGTAAATTCAGGCATTTACACAGTCGGCGTGCTCACACAGTATCAGCCGCTCGAACTCAACGACTATATCGGCAACGGTCACCCGTGGGATCTTGACCGTTCGGACGGAGGAGTGCATATTCTTTCGCCTTATCAGCAGATCGAGGGAACTGAATGGTACAAAGGAACCGCAAACGCGATTTATCAGAACATCAATTTTATTGACCGCTATGATCCCGATTACGTTGCGGTGCTTTCGGGCGACCATATTTATAAAATGGACTATTCCAAAATGCTTGCTTTTCATAAAGAAAAGGACGCGGCGTGCACAATAGCGATGCTTGAAGTTCCGTGGGAGGAGGCTTCAAGATTCGGTCTGATGTTTGTCGATGACGATGGCGCGATAACCGCTTTTGAGGAAAAACCGAAAAATCCCAAGAGCAATAAAGCGTCGATGGGCGTTTATATGTTCACGTGGAAAAAGCTGCGTCAGTATCTGCTTGACGATGAGGCAAACCCCGATTCAAGCAACGATTTCGGTCACGATGTGATTCCGGCCATGCACAACGCAGGCGAAAGGATGTACGCTTTCCCGTTTGACGGATACTGGAAAGACGTCGGAACTATCGACAGCCTGTGGGAAGCAAACCTTGACCTGCTCAATCCGAAGGTTGACCTTGACCTGACGGATTCATCGTGGAAGATTTATTCAAAAGCGAACACCTCGACGCCGCAGTACGTTTCTGCCGGGGCAAAGGTTCAGAATTCAATGATAACAGCGGGCTGCGAGGTTTACGGCGAAGTTGATTTTTCCGTTCTGTTCTCAGGCGTCACGATAGAAGAAAACGCAGTCGTCAGAGATTCGATAATCATGCCGAACGCGGTTATAAAAAGCGGAGCCGTTGTTCAGTATGCGATCGTTGCGGAAAATTCCGTTGTGGAAGAAAACGCGGTCGTCGGTCAGCGCCCAGAGGATATGGAAAACGTTGACGACTGGGGAGTAGCGGTTGTCGGCGCAGGCGTAACAATAGGAAAAGGCGTGAAAGTTGCGCCGAAAATGATGGTTGAAGAAAATATGAAAGGGGAAGATGATAAATGAGAGGAAACAACGTTCTCGGTATAATATTCCCCAATGTGGGCGATGACGATCTCAGCGAACTTACCGCGCTTCGCTCAATGGGCTCCGTTCCTTTCGGAGGAAAATACCGTCTTATAGATTTTCCGCTTTCATCAATGGTTGAATGCGGAATGAGCAAAATCGGAATTGTTACAAGAAGCAATTATCAGTCGCTTATGGATCACGTCGGCTCCGGCCGCGCGTGGGATCTTTCCAGAAAAAACGGCGGACTTATGATTATACCTCCGTTCAATACCGCGGGCGCAGGTCTTCACAGCACAAAGCTTGAGGCTCTCGCGGGCGCTTCGGACTTTTTGAGTCACTGCGACGAGGAGTACGTTCTTCTGTGCGACTGCAACGTTGTATGCAATATTGACTTTGAAGAAGTTTTCAACTTCCACGTTAAAAATTCTGCGGATATTACCGTCGTTTACACTCACGGCAGCTCGCCGGAAAGCAAAACGCTTTTATTCGGTCTGGAAGAGGACGGCAGAGTTTCGGACGCTAAACTTGCCGACAAAACGGACGACGCGGATTTCAGCACCGGCATATTCTTCATGCGCAAGGCGCTGCTTGAAAGGCTTACAAACAACGCCGTTATGATGAACGAAACAAGCTTTGAAAAAGCGTTCGTTTTTGACACCGTAAAGGGCATGAAAGTTTACGGCTGTAAATATGAAGGATATTTCAGAGCCATGGATAACCTTTGCAGCTATTTTGACGCGAATATGTCCCTGCTTGATAAAGACAACAGGCACAATCTCTTTAAACCCGAAAAACCCGTTTACACAAAGAATCACGACGACGTGCCCGCGATTTACGGGCTTAACGCAAACGTCAGCAATTCGCTTGTTGCAGACGGATGCGTGCTTGAGGGCACTGTTGAAAACTGCATCCTTTCGCACGGGGTTCATATCGGCAAGGGCGCAGTTGTTAAAAACTGCATTATAATGAACAGCTCATATATCGGCGACGGCGTTAAGCTTGACTGCGTAATAGCGGACAAGGAAGTTGTTGTAAAACCCGGCAAAACGCTTTGCGGCGACCCGTCGTATCCTGTGTTCATAGGCAAAAAGATTGTAATTTAAACTTTCGTTTACAGAGGGATTTCTGATGAGCAAAGACAGGGCATTAATGGTCGTTTTTATATCAGTCATTATTGCGGGGTATTTTATTTCTTTTTTACTTTTCTATTTATTCGGCTGGTACAGCGATAAAAGGCTGAGAAAAGTAACGCGGCGCATAAGAATCAGCCGGTTTGAAAGACTGTATCTCAATTTCAGAGGCGGATATAAAAACGGAAAAAGATCATTCAGCGCCATATGCGTTAATTTTGAATACGCCGGTATTTTAATGCTGTTTATGATACCGGTTTCTCTTCTGCTTGCAAAAATATTCAACAACATAATTGTTATGTGCAGGATTTCGCTGGCGGCAGCGGCAGTCAGCATAGTTGCGATTGTTATTGCGGCAATATATTCCGGCAGCGTTATCAATAAACACAGCAAAAAAAACAGTGTTAAACGCTCAAGGAGCAGCTTTAAGGAGCTTGACAACATTTCTTCGGGGTTTGACAAGGTGGCGGAAAAAAATTCCGCAGTGAAAACCCCGGATTATACGGGAGGCAGAACTGAATCCGATAATGCGAAGGAAATAAAAAGCTTTAAAGAAAGCTTTGGTCAGCCGAAGCCCGGGCGCGGTTTTTACCGCCCCGTTGTTAAAAACAGCAAGCTCGTAAGCCTTACGGATATGAGGCGCAAAAAGGCTGAATCCGCAGACGAAACCGCCACGGACGGGACGCAGAGCGGCTCTGAAATACGGGATGCCATAAAAGTTTTCAAACAGAAAAATCCCATTGAAGACGAAAACATACTGATAACAAACTATTCCCAGGTCAGCGAAAAATATCATGACGTAAAAATAAAAGAAGCTTTCGCCGATGAAGATTCCCTCGAACAGGGAAGGGAGATTTTAAGAAAAAGAAAAGAAGATCTTTCGGGCGGCGCGGATTCACTTTCCGGTACGTACGTAAACTCCGATCTCGATATGCTGAAATCGATCAATGACAACCGGCAGGACGATTCAGAAGTCGGCAGCCTGAAAGATATGATAGAACAACACACTAAAGGAATAACGCAGTAACCGTTATTCCGCAGAAAGGATGAATACGATGAAGGTATTATATGCTGCGAGCGAAGCCATGCCTTTTATGGCGAGCGGCGGTCTCGGCGACGTTGCGGGCTCTTTGCCCCAGGCTTTAAGAAAAAGACTTATCGGCTGCAGAGTCGTTATGCCTCTTTATGACAATATAAAGCAGGAACTAAAGGACACGATGAAATTTATAACTCATATTTCGGTTCCCGTTGCGTGGCGCAGGCAGTACTGCGGCATTTTTGAGGCAAGAGCAGGCGGCGTTATCTATTATCTGATTGACAATCAGTATTATTTTAAACGCGACACTATTTACGGTCAGTATGACGATGCTGAAAGATTCGCGTTCTTTTCAAGGGCGATACTTGAAATAATACCGCACATCGGCTTTAAACCCGATATAATCCACTGCAACGACTGGCAGACTGCCCTGACGCCCGTATATTATTCCACAATGTACGCAAACGCGCCCGGGTATGAAAACATAAAAACAGTTTTTACAATCCACAACATTCAGTATCAGGGCGTTTACGGCAAGGAGCTTCTCGGCGACGTTCTCGGTATTCCGGAAAGTGACAGCCACCTGCTTGAATATGACGGATGCGTAAACTTTATGAAGGGCGGCATAGAATGCGCTAACGCGGTTACAACCGTCAGCCCGTCTTATGCGTGTGAAATTCTTGACCCGTGGTATTCTCACGGGCTTGATACGATTCTTAACCAGCGCCGTTTCAAACTCAGCGGCATACTCAACGGTATAGACATCGTAAACTATAATCCCGAAACGGACCCAGACATCTGGCAGAATTATTCCGCGGAAAACAAAGACGGCAAAAAAGAGAATAAAGCAAAGCTTCAGGAACTCATGATGCTTCCCGTAAGGGACGACGTCCCCGTTATTTCAATGGTAACGAGGCTTGTTTCGCACAAAGGGCTTGACCTCGTTAAAGCGGTGGCTGACGAGCTGCTTTCGACCCAGGACGTTCAGCTTATAGTGCTGGGCTCCGGCGACTGGCAGTATGAAAGTTTCTTTAAGGAGCTTGCCGCCAGGTATCCCGATAAAATGGGTCTGTGGCTCGGCTTTGTGCCCGACCTTGCGCATAAGATTTATGCAGGCTCCGATATGTTCCTTATGCCTTCAAAGAGCGAACCGTGCGGACTTTCGCAGATGGTTGCTTTAAGGTACGGCACTATACCGATAGTCCGTGAAACCGGCGGTCTGAGGGATTCTATTCAGGACAGCGGCAACGGCGAGGGCAACGGCTTTACGTTTGCAAATTACAACGCTCACGATATGCTCTTTACTATAAAACGCGCTCTCAAAGGCTATGAAAACAAGCAGGGCTGGGATATTCTTGTTGACCGCGCTCTTAACTGCGATTTCAGCTGGGGACGTTCCGCAAACGAATATATCAGGCTCTATAAAGGACTTTTGAAATAATGAAATCTTATTATATTTACCTTATCCGCCACGGGATTACAAACGGCAATATGCAGGCAAGGTACATCGGCCATACGGACGAGCCGCTGTGCGCCGAGGGCATTGAGCAGATAAACACCATGAAAAAAGAGTATGATTACCCTCAGCCTGACGCTGTGTTTTCAAGCCCTCTTAAAAGATGCACCGAAACCGCAAAAATGATATATCCCGCGTTTACTCCCATTGAGCTTGACGGGCTTATTGAATATAATTTCGGCGAGTTTGAGGGCAAAACGGCGGCGGAACTTGAAAGCCATCCTCTTTTTGCGGACTGGCTTGCGGGCAAAAAAGGGGTTTCCCCTCCGTTCGGCGAAAGCAACGAGGATTTTGCAAAAAGAATAGCGCAGACTTTTATTAAAATTGTCGAAAGTATGCTCACCACGGGCACGCTTAAATGCGCCGTTATTACCCACGGCGGGGTCATGAACGCGCTGCTTTCATTTTTCGGTCTTCCGGAAGCGCCCATGCACGAATGGGCAACGGCAGGCGGATGCGGCTACACGCTCAGAATAACGCCGTCGCTCTGGTCACAGGCCAAAAAGCTTGAAGTTGTGTCGCAGATACCTTATCTGCCGGGCGAAGAGCGCGATATGTTTTCGGACAATGACGAAGATTTCAACGTTGAGGATTATCTTTACGATTAACAGGAGGATGCTATGAAGAAATACAACAACTGCTACCGTATCGGACCGTTTGAGCAGTTTTCAAGAAAAGTATATACCACCGATGAAGGGCTGCCCTCAAATCAGGCAACCGCTATCTGCTTTGACAAAAAAGGCAATCTCTTTGTGGGCACAGATAAAGGTCTTTCTAAATTTGAAAACGATAAATTTGTCGCCGTGGATACCGGCAGCGAAGACGCTGTAAACGTTATTTACTGCGCGGAAAACGGTCATCTTTACGTCGGCGCAGGTTCCCGTCTAATTGAATTCAACGGCAAAAGACGCCTTAAAGCAAAGGATTTCTCATCAAAGATCGTTGACGTTAAGTTTGACGAGGACGACACGCAGTGGATTCTTACGGAAACTCACCTTTACAGAAAGCGTAAAGATTCTGAGGATTTTGATCTGACAATAGGCGTGCCGGGCGACGGCACAAAGCTTGCGGTGCTCCGCGACAATAAAGTTTACGTCGGCACGGCAGGCAGCGGACTCCACGCCCTTACCGGCAAACGCTGGCACTGGTCGGAGCTTATGGAGGATATGACCGGACTTCTGAGCAATTACGTAACGTGCGTTGAATTTGACAAGGCGGGTTACGTGTGGATCGGCACGGATAAAGGCGTATGCGTTTATGACGACAAGAGCTGCTGGCTTGACAGCAAAAATACATACTCTCTGCCCGACGCGAGCATCACGGCTATGGCGACGGACAAAAACGGCGGCCGCTATTTTGCAACAACGACCGGGCTCGTATATCAGCATAACGGCATCCTTTCTTATTACGGATTCAAGCGCTGGCTTCCCGACCCGTGCGCTACCGACGTCGCGGTTTCTGACGACGGAAAAACAATCTGCGTTGCTACCAAAAACGGTCTGAGCATCATCACAAAGCAGGTTATGACTCTTGAGCAAAAAGCCGCATATTACAGAGAAATGGCTGAAAAATACAACATCCGCAAAGACGGCTACTGCCTCGGCAGAGAGCTTGACCGCAAAGGCGTTGTAGATGAAAACGAAGGCTACGTTATCGTCAGCGACAACGACGGATTGTGGACAGGCATTTACCTTGCGGGGCTTTGCTATGAATACGCCGTTACAAAAAGCAAAAAGACGCTTGAACTTGCCCGCCGCTCACTCAGGGCGATGATAAAACTCACCACAATAACCGGCAAAGAGGGCTTCACCGCAAGGGCATTGAGATACAGCGACGAAAGAAATTTCGGCGAATATCTGACGAATGACGAATGGCATCTTGTAAACGACGGCGAGCTTGAATGGCTCGGTGAAACTTCATCCGACGAAATGACAGGTCACTTCTTCGCGTATTCGATTTATTACGATCTTTGCGCCGACAAAAAAGAAAAGGCGGAAATAGCCGAAGTCGTCAGAAAGATCATGGATCACATAATCGAAAACGATTTCCACCTTGTTGACGTTGACGGCAAACCCACAACGTGGGCAAACTGGGACCCCAAAGACCTGAACGAAAACCACAAGTGGGTTTATGAAAAAGGCACAAACTCGCTCGAAATTCTCAGCT
>JAEEGI010024322.1_pt1 | contig 11815 bp, 7 predicted proteins | sample 8958751 | NCBI WGS metagenome assembly JAEEGI01 (sample SAMN16246545, study PRJNA631951) | gut metagenome | biome: gut microbiome; feature: rumen; material: KS-attached | host: Bos | place: Iran: Karaj | collected 2018-10 | reverse complement strand
CTCGACTACTGGGTAACTGAATACCACATTGACGGATTCAGACTTGATCTTGCCGGAGTATTCGGAATCAAGGACTTCCCCGACTGGGGCGTATATCTCAACAAGCGTCATCCTGAAGCAAATCTGCTGATCTACGGCGAGCCATGGACCGGCGGCGGCGATGCATCAGCAGTTAAAGATCCAGTCCGCACCGGAAGAATGTTCATGCAGGATCCGGATGCTCATGTAGGTGCATTCAACAACAGAATCAGAAACTGTCTGAAATCTTCCAGCGACAGAAGTGATTCCGAAGGCACCACCTCAAGACTTGGATTCATCTTCAATCAGCTCAACACTGACTGGGACGGCAACGGTACTGATGAAAACGGAGTTGCACTCAACGGCAACAAGGAATGCGTATTCATGAGCGTCAAGGCAGGCGTCCGTACAGAAAACGCTCCTGCCGAAGTCAAGGATGAATGGTCTGCACAGGGCTTCTCTGATCCTGAACAGGCGTTTCCTATATCACCGCTCACGACAATCTGGCACTGCGTGACAAGATTGAAAGAGCCTCGATTGACGGAGATGTTCTCTACAATGAGGATGAGGTCAAAACAATTCAGACCTACGCCAACAGCATTATCATGATAAGCCAGGGTATTGCATTCATCCACGGCGGTGAAGAACTGGGCAGAACCAAGAAGGCTGCCGGCGAATCTGGTGAAAGCCCGATGTGGAACACCTACAAGACCACAACAGGAGCCAACGACTTCAAATGGAATCTCCTGGATGAGGGCTGGGGGATACGTGACTGATGCCTACTTAAGCTACATCAGGATGCGTAGAGAACATCCTGCATTCCGCATGACAACAGCAGAGCTTATCAACAAGAATGTAACTCTTGATCCTGCAAGTACCGATGAAGTTGTAATCATCAACATCAACGGTGAGGCTGTAAATGATGAATGGGGCACAATCAAGGTCGTTATGAACAGTAAGGACACAGAGGTTGAAGTTGCAGGTGTTGCCGAGATGACCAAGGTTGCCGACGGCAAGGATGTCGGTAATGTGACTCAGAACAGCAAGGCTGCTCCTCGTGCAGTATCCATCTGGATAACCGAGAATGCCAATTACTGTGGCGCAACTCAGAGATTTAACAGCCTCTATCTTGTTGGATCATTCTCAGCTTCAAACTGGACTACATTTATTGAAATGGAACGACACTGCGAGGGAAATTTTGCTTGGTGGCAGACCAAAGAACCTGTCAGTCTTTCTCCTGGAACCGAATTTTTGTTTTTAGAGGAAGCCAACAATTGGTCGACGAAGATTGGATACAGCAGTTCCAACGATACTGAGAGTTCCTGTTATGCAGGAAGCCTTGATGCAGTATTATCAGGAGCTGTTGCTATTGACTGTCACATCTTCAATCTGACTAAAGGTGAAAACACTGATAATATCGTACCTGATAGTTGGACTTCTGGTGTAAGTCTTGATGGTGACTATAAGATCGAGCTGCATGAGTCGGATCTCGCCATGAAAATGTGGAAGAAACTTCAACAATAAACTTCAGTATGATTCAGTAATAATTACTGAAAATTTCTGATAGATTAAGATCCGGTTATACCGGATCTTTTTTTATATCTATACACCTGCTTATTCTCAAAATAAAATCCAGCAAATTAAAAAGGCTCTGTTCAACAAAAGTGTTGATACCACAGAAATCCAATACATTTCATAAAGTATTTATTTTTGAACTTAAAAAAGTAAAATTTTTAGCCAGATAACTTTATGTACGTATCACGCAGGTTTCAGGCTTAACTCTGTCCCTTAACAGAACCATTAAAAATAACACATAAGTCATTTCAACGTGATAAATTTCACACTTATAACGATGGAAAACGCAATTTTTTTTATTAAGGGATCATTTACCCTAAAATGTAATCTGGTGTCACAGCCAAGTTAGTTTGTCATCAAAACAGTCCACTAAATTGTCAAATTCTCAGCTCTAAAATTTTCCTGAGTAAAAGATCCTAATTTTGCCAGTTGTTGTTGCTCTCTTCCTTTGTCAAAACCTTCTGATTTATAACTTTGCATAACAGTTTGCTCTTACTTTTGCCAGAACGTACTGCCTGTAATTTTGTTAATTTTAACTGCTATTTTATTTTGTACAGAGTTACTGCTCATTTTTTTGTATGGAGTGGTTGCTCATTTTTTTGTATAGAGTGGTTGCTCATTTTTGCATATGCTATAGAATTGGGTTGCCTATATAAAGGTGTTAACAAGCTGTAAGTAATGGAATATCGGTAAGATCAAAGCCTGAGATAATGAAGTACTGTCTGCTGTCGAGGCTGAGAGTGCAGGACCATTTTTTTCGACAAAACACCCTGCACAATGTAGTTTCGACCAGGTATTTTGATCTACCTTTAGAACACGAACGAGAAACTACATGATTATTGTACCATTTTGCAAATGCATTGTAATTACCCGCGAGTTTAAAAAAGAAGATGGTTCTGTATGTGTTGAACTTTGCCTTACATTCAAGAAGGGTGTCGTTATTGAGTGTTCGCACTGCGGTCATCACATGTGGAGAGATGGATTTACAGATTACGTCAAATTAATCCTCAATCTGGAAGATGGCAGTTGTTGCGATCCGAAGCCATGTCACCTGCAAAAACTAAGATGTTCCAACCCGAACTGCAGTTCCCATCGTGTGCGTAAGGATAATGCAGGTAAACATAAAGATGTACTGCATGAAACGCACGTTATGCTTCCCGAACTTGGATTACCAAGGTATGAGGTTCAAGCCGGTAACTTCGATGATTTTCATCTTATTTCGGTACAAATATCCAGCTATGTTCAGAAGATGCGGAAGGCCGGTAAACTCAAAGAGCGCTTTCATCTCACCTATAAGCTGTTCCTAAAAATTTTAGGAAACAATCCCGTAACAAAGAATATGCTGCAGCGCTATCAAAGCAATCTGATGTATATTTACGATTATTTTTTCAGCCGTGGCCGGTGGAGTAAGCTGCTGAATATTACCGAAGTGATAAAGAAAGCCGGCGCGGCCATAATCCGTTCACTTGAAATCCAGAACTCCATCTGTTCAGAAATGAATTTTGAACGCCGGTCCAATCCGGTGACATCCAATCCTCCCCCTCCGATTTCCAAAATCTTACTGTCCATGTGCTCTTACAAAGTCCGAACATTATCCAAATCACCGAAACATTCTTTAGGGTATATAGCTAGGATAATATGCCCGGCCGGGAGATTATTAAGCCCGGGAGGTTAGATTTTAAACAGTTACCAATAAAAAGGGAGAACTATGACTTTAACAGTACCTAAAATTCAAAACCGGAATGAATCAGCTGAGTCATTCCGACTGCAGATTATTGCGCCTGTTATCAGGATTAACAGAGAAACAGAGGAAGGACGCAGGGAATTCAGAGATCAAATTGCACAGATAGCCTCTGAATTCAATCTGTCGGAAAGAACCCTGAAACGGTGGATTGAAAGATATAAAAAAGGTGGACTGCCCGGACTGCGTAATCAATATCCGAAGGTTCGCTCCGACTGCCGGCTGTTCATCAAATTTGAGTCACTGATGAATGAGGCCAAAATAATGAGGATGCACACTCCGACCATCAGTGTAAAGGAAATCATACGCTGTCTGGAATCCCGTCATCCGAATCTTACCGGTATAGTCAAACGCAGTACTCTGCAACGGCACCTGTTTGAGGAAGGTTTCGGACGCCGTACGCTTCTGCAGGAACGGGAACAGAACGGCAGAGCCTTTTTCGGACGTTACCGCAAGGAACACCGGATGGAGCAGATTCAGGGAGATGTGAAAGAGCCGCCAAGAGGTGTTTGTGTTGATGAAAACGGTATGCCAGTAACACCGTATGTGCAACTGTGGATGGATAATTACAGCAGGAAAATACTATCGTGGCGGATTGGAACCAATCAGCAGGATACCATTGCATTAAGCAGTCTGCGACAGTTGATTGAAACCCACGGGGTTCCAGCTTCAATACTGACTGATCAGGGCTCCATATATAACGGCAAGGCCATGCTTCACTGTACCCGTACACTTGGAATTGTTCACAAAAAATCGCGCCCTTACAAACCGCAGAGTAAGGGCGCACTTGAACGAGTCAACGAAACTCTGGATGATCTGTTCATCCCTTTTGAGAGTATGACAGATGTAAGGTTTGACGCATTCAAGGAAATTGTTGAAAACCGCATCCGTGAATACAACAGCGCAAAGCACTCGGCACTGGTGGAATACGACAGTTCCAACAATAAAACCATTCTATCACCGGACGAGGCTTTTGAAAAGGATTCTGCCATAACTGCCAGAATTCCTGATCCGCAGGTTCTTGATGCTGCATTTACAACAACCGAATATAGAAGAATATCCAAAGACGGACTTATCAGTTACAACGGTAAAAAATATCTGGTTAAAACCAAATTTTGCAAATCAGGTGAATTTGCAGTTATCAGTACCTCGCTGACCGATAGAACGGTCCGTCAGGTAATTGAAAATACCAAAGAGGAGATTGAACGCGGTGCTGATGTATATTCTTTCCATGAGTTGACTCCGTTCATCCCTAAATCAAATGTAAGATTTAAAGATATTGCCGGCTCTGTTCAGACAAAGATGAAAAAGGACATGCTCAAAAATCTTCCGCAAATCCCGGCACAGGTTGAACGTCAGGCCAGGGAACTGTTGAAGAGTCGAGGACTGTACAAAAATGAGGAAACCTTTATGAATACACAGCTGCCGGCCATTCTTTTTACTCAGCAGATTAACCAGAATCTTCAAACAGCACCGGTGTACGGAGGTGCCGTATCTCTGCCTGAAGTTTCTTCAGACGAAAATCTTGAAACCGCTCCAACCGCGAATGAAGAGCCGTCATGCAGTCCGGCCGGTGGAACACAGGCAGAACTGCCATCCGGCGTTGATAACAAAGAGATCGATTTTGATGAAGAAATTGATTTTGATACTGACAAATCGCTTTACAGCCGTAATATAGGAGAATAAACAAATGGCAGCCAGTGATTTTCTTTCCTACTTTTCTATGAAAAATATGCCGTTCACAACCAGTATCGGTACCGATTTTCTTTATAAAAACCCTCTGCAGAATGATGTAAAACAGAAACTCGGGCTTACCGTAGACAGTAATTCCTTTGCACTGCTTACCGGCCGTCCCGGTATCGGGAAAAGTACGGCATTAAGATTGTTTACCAGTTCGTTGAATCCTGATAACTATCTGATATTTTATGTATCTATTTCCAACCCGACACCAAGATGGCTGTACACTGTACCTTTGGAAGCTATGGGAGTCAAACCGCATATCTATGTAAATGATGCCCGCAGACAGTTTCATCAGGAGATCATGATTCAGAAAAAGACCTACAACCGTAAAGTCATTATGATTATCGATGAGGCCCATCTGCTTACTCAAAGCTACCACAAGTACAACCAGCTGGAAGAAATCAGGTTCCTGCTTAACGGAGAGGATAAATACGACTCCGGCTCACCGCTCAGTCTTATTCTGGCAGGTCAGAGTGAAATATGCGACATACTCAATAATGAAAAGTGCACCGCCATTACTCAGAGAATACAGTATGTTTGTAATCTTCAGCCTTTGAAAAATGAGCAAATCGGACCGTACATTACCGCTCATCTGAGATGGGCCGGTGTAACAGAACAGTTATTTTCATCGGAATCTGTAACACTGCTTGCCGAACTGTCGGAGGGGATACCGCGAATGCTCAACAAAATCTGTCTGCATTCACTTAACTATGCTGCGCTTAAAAACGCCCGCATGGTAACTCCTGATATTATTGAACTTGCGGCAGGTAACGAGGTCATCGAGTTCATGTTAAAAAACGGAAAACTCGGTACCTCTGACTAATCTGAGCTATCACATTTACAGAAGCAGAGGCTCGGCACCGGCTGACAGATCGTTTCGAACGGCCGTCAGCTTAATTAACTCACTGGTTATAAAATAAACAGATAATCAAATGTTCGAGGGGAAAAACTCGAACATTTTCCCCATCCCCATACCACGGGCCTTAATACGGTCCGGACAAACTTAAAATCTATTACTTCTGACATTCAAATGGGCAGCAGACTCCGACAATTTTAGAATCACATCGTAATGACACGGCTTAAGCAGTGTTATGGACAATCTAAGGAGCAGTATATATTGAAATTTTTATAATCAGATGTGTGATCCAAACATATGAGCAATTAAATCACGACAATATAGGAATCTTTACTAAGAAAAAGAATGACAAACTAGCTGGCAGTTTTTAGGACAATATAGCAGGTCAGCGACAATATCGAACCTGGCAATCAAACACAAAAGTCTCTGGAATGAACTATCCACTTTGTCCTGACATAAAAAAGGCGGTTCACAATATCCGCCTTAAAAGATTTACACCCTCCTCTGCCTAAAGGCAGAGAATTCCTGCTATTCTCCACAGGAAGCTGCAGGCTGCTCCCGGTAGGTTCTTGCTGCTCGACCGACAGGTTTCACATTACAAACTCTAGGGCTGTGCCTCAGCCTGATTTGTCGTCATTGATAAAGCCGATGCTATCTCTGATAGCAGGAAAATTTATACCTAATTTTATTTCTTCCTTCATCGCCCTAAAGGACGGGGACTTTCATCGCAGATCAATAATCTAAATTTGCTTCATTCGCATGCTGTTCTATATACGATCTTCTGAAAGACACGTCATCTCCCATAAAGTTGCTAAACCATGTATCAGCATTTGCAGCATCTTCAATGGTTACCTGCTTAAGCACACGCGATTCTGGATCCATTGTTGTCTTAAACAACTGATCAGGATTCATTTCTCCAAGTCCTTTGTATCGCTGTATATTAACGCTTTTAGTTGCCTTCTTCATGAGAATATTAACAACATCAACAAAACTCTTAATATTGATTCTATCAGAACCCTTTATTTTAAGGTATGCCGTATCATCAACTATAGCATTTTGTAATTCTTCATATTCCCTTGCTATTGAATAGAATTTTGTCTTGTTTTTACCCTCTTCTGTGGAATCATCAAAATACTTTTTATCCGTCGGGATAAAAGAATATAGAGGGTTGTTTATTAAATCCTCATTTATGATAAATTCACTAGGAACACCGTGAGATGTTATTTTTATTCTCGGATAATACCTTATCGAATCAGAAGGAAAGTCTTTATTTTCTTTCTCAACCACATCAAAGGCAAAGAGAGTAACAAAATCACCGGTATTTTCGTAAAATTTAGCAAAAGAATTCGTCCAATTTAAAATTTTGCTCTTATCTTTAAAATCATCAACCTTGAGAGGCTCTACAAAAATAAGATTATCAACAATCTTTTCAGGATAATTATAGTTAGTGGTCAACTTAGTCATACATGCTCGAGTTCTCAGATAATTCTGAATTGTCGAATACAGAACCTCCTGAGAGACAGCCGGAGCTTCAGCACTAGGGAAATAAGAAACACCCTCAACAGCTATATTTATCAATCTGTCATCTCTTTCTGAATCATCTCTTACGTAGAACTGATTCTTTGATGAATCCCCTCCAACCGTAAGAAGATACAGAGGCGGCTGAGCAATATAAACATAACCCTTTTCAAAAAGTTCAGGCATCTGTCTGAACAGAAACGTCAAAAGAAGAACAGCAATATGGGCACCATCAACATCAGCATCAGTCATAATGATAACTTTGTGATACTTCATATTGTCAATATTAAATCCACTTCCATCGTCATTAACCTGAACATCATCATCACCAACACTTCTGCGACCTTCTTTTATTCCGCATCCAAATGAAAGAATCAGGTTGGTTATTTCCTGAGAGGAAAGCATCTTTTCGATAGTAGCTTTTTCAACATTCAGTATTTTACCTTTTAACGGCAGAATAGCCTGTGTATGTCTGTCTCTGCCCGTTTTAGCTGATCCACCTGCAGATTCACCCTCTACAATAAAAATTTCGCGATGAGCAGGATTCTTATCTATACAATCTGCGAGTTTTCCAGGAAGTCCTCCACCTAACGAGGTTTTCTTGCGAACAACCTCACGTGCTTTTCTGGCAGCCTCTCTTGCTCTTGCTGCATCCTGCATCTTATTTACAATAATTTTTGCATCACGAGGATTCTGCTCCAGAAATTCGTTGAATCGATCAGACATTGTCTTCTCAACTGCAGCTCTAACCTCAGAACTTACAAGTTTATCCTTGGTCTGTGAAGAGAATTTAGGATCAGGGACCTTTACAGAAATAACAGCTGTCAGACCTTCTCGACAGTCATCACCGGTAGTCTGGATACCTTCCTTTCTCGAAGAAGTCGTTTTACCGGAATTCGCGTTTGACTCAATATAGTTATTAAGAACCCTTGTAAGAGAAGCTCGGAAACCTGAAAGATGCGTACCGCCGTCACGCTGAGGAATGTTGTTGGTAAAACAGATTACCTTCTCGTCATACCCATCATTCCACTGCATGGCAACTTCAACAGTTATTCCATCATCAGTAGGTTCAGAAAAATAAAAAGTGTTTTCATGAATCGGAGTTTTGTTTTTATTTAAATAATCTACAAAACCTTTAATACCGTCATCATGATGGAATATTTCTCTCTTATCTGTCTGACGCTCATCGATAAGTTCTATCTTTACACCAGAATTCAAAAAACTGAGTTCTCTGATACGAACCGCAAGAACATCATATTTAAAATTGATATCTGAAAAGACCTCAGGACTAGGCCAGAATCTGATTTCAGTTCCTGATTCATCAGAATCACCAATCATAGCAAGAGGTGCTACGGGTTTGCCTCCGTTTGAATAAGTCTGCTGGTATTTATGTCCCTGACGCCAGATGGTAAGAACCAGTTTATCAGAAAGAGCATTAACGACAGATACTCCAACGCCATGCAGACCGCCGGATACCTTATAAGAATTGTTATCAAATTTTCCACCGGCATGAAGTACGGTCATAATAACTTCTGCAGCAGAAACATGTTCTTCAGGATGTATATCAACAGGGATACCGCGACCGTTATCCTTAACACTAACGGAACCATCTTTATGTATCTTAACCACAATCAGAGAACAATACCCAGCCAATGCCTCATCAATGGAATTATCAACAACCTCGTATACCATGTGATGCAGACCGGAACCATCATCCGTGTCACCTATATACATACCCGGTCTTTTTCTTACCGCATCAAGTCCCTTAAGAACCTTAATACTGTCGGCATTATAGCCGGACTCATCAAGCGGAAGTTCCTGTTCAGACATTTTTCTACCTTTGGTTAATTAAATTATTTTTCAATTCAAATACACTGCACGGAGATTTCTGAAAAAATTCAGTTTCTTTTTCATCTATAGCGGTTATAAAAACCTGTCCGCGGAGAGAAAACAAATAATCGGACAATTTCTCCCTTTTTCCCTGATCCAGTTCCGAAGCGAAATCGTCAAGAAAAAACAAACATTCCTTAGAACTTTTCTTTTCAAGAAAAGTACTCTGCGCCAACCTCATGGCACACAGCAGCAATTTAATCTGCCCTCTAGACAAAACATCCTGCACCGGCTGTCTGTTTACCATAATTCTCAAATCAGCTCGCTGAGGACCGTATGTCGTATATCCCTGGATTCTGTCCTTTTCTAGTGATGATCTGATAAGTTGCTCCAACCCTTTCTTTGCATCCCACCCCGGATACAGATGAAAATCAAACTCATATCCGGGAAGAAAATCAGCAGCTATTGAAACGACCGTATCTGATACATCCTCGGCAAAAACCTGACGATACTGGTTTAACTTAACAGAATGTTCAACAAACTCTGCATCGATAGCCTCAAGCATACTGCTGTTCACCGGCATTTTCAGATAGGCGTTACGCTGCTTTAGGACTCTCCTAAATGATGACCAACAACCAAAAAAATCACTGTTATGATAAAAAGCACCCCAGTCTACATAAGCCCTGCGCTCTGCCGGACTGCCGAGCAGAAGTTCCATATCAGCAGGATGAATTATCTGCAATGGTGACAGCATTGCCAACCGAGAAAGACTTGAAACACTGTCAGAATCAATTTTTATATCAAAACTTTCAGCACTTCTTCTGATTCCGATGCGATGTTCCGAACTTGTTCCAAATACAACGAAGTCTTGCTGACCGTGAGCTATAACACTTGCATTATGTGATGTTCTAAAAGATTTTCCTCTGCAAAGAAAACACAGGGCTTCAAGAACAGAACTTTTTCCAGATCCGTTGTCCCCTACAATAATGTTCATATGTTCATGAGGATTCCAGGATACACTTGAAAAGTTTCTAAAACCCTCCATTTTTATCAAAGAAAATGACATTAAATTCTCATTTAAAAAATACAGACAACATCACAAAAATGACTGTTTTTAACTGATGAATTTTAACATATTTTCAAGAAAAAATCGATCACGGATCCACGGATGACAAGCTCAAAATAAGTGAAAACTTAAGTATCAGCCATTAGAAGAACCAAGATATGCCCTGCCTTGTTTGAACGGCAAAAGAGAATGTCGGAACAGTGCATACAAGAGAAATTTAATGAATGAAAATTCATCCATTAACGTAACAATTTTTTTCTTTTTTGACTGTTGTAGACTCTTGCGTAATAAAACCATCAATGTAATTTACTCTGAAGAATTGATTACTTATTACAGATAGCAGCTGTTTTGAATTCACTGCATATGTCAATTACCACGGTAATTTCCACTCTCTGTTTCTGGTATGATTACCAGCAGAAACAACCATATCTCGAAGCAAGAAAAAGTTTAACTTAAAGTTTCTACATTTTGTCTGTAATTAAAGGTTGAAAACATTCTTAATATCTTATGACTGACAGAATTTTTACCTGATTGTGTCAGCCGTCATAGAAAGTATATTCTCATTCAGCAGACATTACTGATACTGAGCTGCACAGCCTTCAGATTGAATACACTTCCATATTTACTCCTCCTGTCCTGATTTTTTAACTTCAAGATCCAGTTTGGCAATTGTATTCCTGCAGACAATTAAGAGCCTTTGATAACCACGCCTTGCTCCTAATTCGTCCGTCTCTCTTTAACTCTCCTCTACCATGCTGCCGCACCAGCTACATCTGCATAAAACGATTCATGATACAAAGTAGTCGAAAACTACTTTCAAGTGAAGAAAGCTCCTATTGAATTCCTTGTGAAACCTGCATTCATATCGCTGGTCGCGAATCAACCTTAAGCAAGCATTCCTGTCCGGCGAAATCCTCAAATTCACTGACAAACTGCTTAGATTTGCCCTACCGAACGAAGATAATATTATCGGTATCCGCATTCATTATTATTGCCACAGGAACAAAAAAAATGCAGATCTGTTTCAATCTGCACTCTAAAAATACAAAAACAAGAAATCGAATCAAATAGAAACTACATCTTGACCAACATAATAAGAAACTTCTCTTCACAAAAGTTGGACGACTCAACAGGAGTAAGCAGCGCGGAAACTTTTGAATACGAGAAATTAATATATTTACAAGGGACGCATTCGAGAACATCCAGCAAATATTTATGGTTTATAGTAATTTTTGAAGGATTGCCGTTAAAATTCTCAACAGGAACAGTAACGCTAGCATGTTCATGATTGACGTTTGTGGATGATAGAGTGATCTTATCATCTTCAAAATTCATTAAAATTTTTGAAAATTCCGAAGAATGACAGATTACAGTTATACTTCGAACCGCCGCAATAAGCATTTCCCGATCAATTTTCATGGATGCTAAGAAACTCTTTTCATCAGGAAAACAGTTAACAGGATCAAGACAC
>JAEEGI010024321.1_pt1 | contig 11816 bp, 6 predicted proteins | sample 8958751 | NCBI WGS metagenome assembly JAEEGI01 (sample SAMN16246545, study PRJNA631951) | gut metagenome | biome: gut microbiome; feature: rumen; material: KS-attached | host: Bos | place: Iran: Karaj | collected 2018-10 | reverse complement strand
AAAAAAAAAAAAAAAAAACACAAAAAAAATTTAAAAAATAATATATTAAAAGAAGAAAATAATAAAGAAAAATATTTAAAAGAAAAAGAAAAGAAAAAAAAAATAATAGAAAAAAAAATTCCAATAAACAAAAAAATAAATTTAAATATAAATACAAATAACATAACAAATTATTCAAGTTCTGCATCAAATGATAAAAAAAATAATATTCAAAAAGAAAATGAAGATAAAGAAAGACAAAGTGAATTTTTAAATTATGAATTAGGATATTTTAAAAATTTATCTTATTTTTCAATTAATAACTTCAATGATGATAATATTGAAGAAAAAGAAATTAATTTAGAAGAATTATGTTCTTTATATCAAAAAAAAAATAAAATTAGTATTTTAGATAATAATTTTTCTAATGAACAAAGTTTTTATTGCTTTGATATTAATGAAATGAATGATGATGAACGTATTCAAAGAATTTATAATGGGGAATATATAATAAATAATTAATACATTATATAATTTTTTTTTTGAAAATTTATATTTTTTTTTATATTAATAATAATATATAAATTACTTTCAAATAATAAATACACAAAAAAATTAAAATTTTTTTATTATTTATTTATTCATTTTCACTTTAACAATAGGAATTTTTTTTTTAATTATTTTTTTATTATTATTAAGAATAAACTTTTGATCATCATTTGATAATACATTATTATTATAATTAATAATATGATTATTATTAATATTAATTTTATTTATATTATTACAATGATCATTAAAATTATCTAAACTCGAATTTCTATTTTTTGAATTTTCATTATTTAAAATTAATTTATTATTCATATAATTATCATCTAAATTACTAACAATAACTTCAGTTTTAGGTTTAATATTATAACTTTCATTAAAATCTATATTATTTAATAATTCACTTTCTTTAATTCTATTATCTTCAGAAATAACAATTTTATTCTTTTTAACATTATTCACAGAAGAAACATTAATAATTTCAAAATGCTTTTTTTTATTTTTCATTTTTTCTTTAGTATATTTAATTATTCCAATACTTTTTTTAGGTTCATTACTATGATTAAGAAAAAAATGATAAGTATTAAATCCATTATTATAATTATTAGAATCATTATTATTTTCTGAATTATTTCTTTTTTTATTTAATATATTATCAATTGTATTTTCGCAACTTAAATTTGAACATGCTTTTGTTATATCTGATATTCCTCTTTCATTATTAATAAAATTATTAAAAGTCTTTGAATAAAAATTATATTGAGTTAAAGTTTTAATCATATTTTTATTATATTGTTTTTTATAAAATTCATTTTCTTGTTTTAATTTTTCATTTTCTTTCTTTAATTTATCTTCATTTAATAAAGTTTTTAATAATTTTCCTTCAGTATATGATTTAGAATCTTTTAAAGTTTTTATTAATTGTTGATTTATTTCAAAATCTTTTTGTTTTTTTAATATTTCATCAGTTCTTTCTATTGTATTTCTTGGTTCATATTTTTTTTCTAAGATAATTAAGTTTAATCTTTCTATTTCTTCAATATAAATTTTTATTTGCTTAAATAATATTATAAATAAAGAACTTTGAGTTTTTTCTATTTTTGTTTTATTACATAAATATTTTTCTGTTTCTAAATAAAATTTTAAATTCAATTCATCTATTTTTCTTTTAAAAGGACATGAAGAATCTTTATAAAAAATATTTAAAGAGTTTTTATCTAAATTATCTAATAATTCAGATAATACTTCATTTGGGTTTTTTTTTTCTTTTTCTTTTATTCCTGTTAATGAATAATATTTTTGTTCATTTTTTTTTAATTTATCTTCTAAAGGAATTCTAATATTATCATTATTACATATACAATTTAATAAAGGCGAGGATGATATTTTTTGATTTTCAATATTAACATTATTATCCATTTATACAAAATCAATATGTGATTATCAATATATAAATAAATTTAACTTTAATATTTAATATCAAAAATTAATTTATTTTTAAAATATTAGAATTATAAATAATAAAGAAATAGAAATTCAAATTCAAATAAACTTTAAGTTTATTTAAAAGATAAGGATTATGTAAATTTAAAAAATAATATTTTATTTTTTATATTTTTTTATTTACCATATTTATTTAATTTTTAAATATTTTTATTTTTAATTTTATTCAATGTCAGAAATAAATTTTGATGAAATAAAGAATATTGAAGATTTAATTTCATCAAATGAATTTTCTTCAATGAATGATACATTCAAACAAGGATTTACATTAATTTTTTCTTTAATAAAAAAGCAAAATAATGAAATTCAAAAAATCGGAAATTCACTTGATCAAAAATGTGATAAAACTGAATTAATAAATTCACTTGTAATAAAAGCAAATAATGCAGATATGATAAAAAATTTTACTGAAATAAATAATAATTTAGAAAGTAAAGTTTGTTTAGATGATGTTAATTTATTAATAAATAATAAAATAGATAAAATAAATACAGAATTAGCAGAAATAAAAAATTCAATTGAAACAAAAGCAAATAAAAATTTTGTTGTTAGTGCTTTACATACAAAAGCAAATAAATCTGATATTATTAATTTAAGTGTTATGAATAAAAAAATTGAAGAAATAGAAAATGATTTAAATCAATTAATAATTAATATAAAAAAACAATTTTCTACTTTTAATGAAGTTTTAAATGGGTTAGAAAACGATAAAATAGATTTACAAATATTAAATAAAGTAACTGAAGATATAAATAAAGGAATGAATAAAATATTAGATACAAATAATGAAGATTTGAAAAATGATGTAAATGAAAATATAAATAAATTTAAAATCCTATATGATGAATATAAAAGAGTAAATGAACAAGAAAAAAAAAGATTAGATTCTTTAATAAAAACATTAGATTCTAAAATAAATAATTTAACTGAAAAAAATAATGAACTTGATATAAAATTATCTTCAATATCAATTAATAATAAATTAGAAGAAATTGTTAATAATTTAGTTTCTACAGTTAATAGAGAAAAATTAGAAAATAATACTAATATTAATAATTTAAATAAATCAATGAAATCTTTATATAATGAATACAATATGTTAAAAAATTCTGTTATTAATGAATTAAGTATTAAACCTAATTTATCTGATATTACTGAATTACTTCAAAATAAAGTTGATTATAAAACTTTAAATTCTACTTTATCAGAAATTGGAAAATTAAAAGAAAAAATAGAAGAAAAAACAATTAAAGTAGATTCTAATAGTAATAATGATTATAATAATAATAATTATAATAATATAAATAACTTTACTTATAATAGAAGAACATTAACAGATTATAATAATATTACTCCAAGTTTAAATAAAGATATTGATAATTTAAAATATGAAATAAGTCAAATTAAAGAATCATTAATTATGAAAGTTGATTTTAAAGAGTTAAATAATTATTTAAAGGGAAAAGTAAATATTGATGATATTAATAAAGCTTTAACAATAATAAATGAAGATATAAATTCAAAAGTTGATAATGATTATTTTCAAAAGACTTTAAAAAATCAAAGTGATATAAATAAAATAATATGCACAGATTATATAATGGGAAAATGGATAAGTTCAAATAATGAAATTGTTAATGGAAATATTAAATGGAATATTCAAAGTATAAATTCATCGCCTGAAAATTTTTCATGGGAAAATAATAGTTATTATATTACAATAAGAAATAAAGGAATTTATCAAATTGAATTTATATTATTTATAGATAAAAAACAAAATATGACTTTTTATCCAAATGTATTATTTGTTATTGATGATACAATAATAAAAGGTTTTACTAATATAGAAAATGAAATCATTGATGAAAAAATTGCTTTAAAATATAAAGAATATATAAATTTAAATGGAAGAAGTAGATTAAGTATTTCAATAACAAGAAATAACTTTATTAATAGATTTATGGGTATTTTAATAATAAAAGAAGTTTAATTTTTTTTTATTTAATTTTTAAATAAAACACTAAAATAAATTAATTAATTTACTTTTGAATCATAATAATAATTAAATTTAATTTGTAATTAAAGGTAAATAATCATTATTTTTTTCTCGATAACTAAAACTTTCTTTTATTTCACTTATATACATATTAATCATATTTTGAGTTTCTTTTTCAAGCATTTTTTTCTTTAATTGCTTTAATCTAACATTTACTTCATTTAATTTTTGAGAAGGTTTAGGACTAGGAATTGTTGGAAAAATTTTAGATTTATGACTTATATGTTTTTTAATATTTATTGATTGATTTAATGGAAAAGGTTTTACTATAATTTCTGAATTATGATCAATATTATTTCCTAACTTTGTTATATTTTCTATATTTCTTTTTTTTATTTTTTCTTTAAGTAAATATTCTTTAAAATCATTTGATAAATTTATTTTTCTTTGAATTTCCTTTTGTGAATTTAAAAAGATATTATTTAAAGTAATATCATTCCTCTCATTTCTTATTTTATTCTTTTGATAATTTATTTTTTGGAATTTAATATCTTTTTTAATTTCTTTTTCAATTTCTTCTTTATTGGTAATTGATTCAACATCTTCATTAGGATGATTAATTCTATAAATAATTTCATTTTTTTTATTTCTTATCATTTTACTTAATTTTCTATCTTCTGATTCTTCATTAATATGATTTTCTTCTAAATTTAAAGTTTCATATAATCTATGTTTTTGATGGAAAAAATCTAAATTATTCCTTATTGAATTATTCCTTATGTAAAATTCGGGATTTTGTAAAATTATTTTTATTTCTTCAAAAGTTAATTCATTAAAAAGTAATTTTATCACATAATCATTTTCTTTTGGTAAATCTATTATATTTTCTGTTTGATAATCTATAAATTTTTTTTTCTTTTCTTCTTCATTTCTATTATTCATTGCATATGAAAAACTCAAAGAATTATTTATTTTTTGATTCTTATAATAATCTGCTTCATAATAATGATTTATCTTATTATTTAATAAATTTAAATTATTTTGATATGGTATACATGGTTGTAAATTTGTTCTTGATAATATTTTTTCTATTTTATTTCTTAATTGATATTTTTGAATTTTGTCAAATTTTTTTAGTTTCATATTTTATATAATAATTATAATTAATTATTATAATTTCCAAAATATAACATAAAAAAAAAATAGTAAATGAAAAAAAATCTATTCATAAAATTACATATTAAAACCTTATAATAACCTTAAAGAATTAATCATATATATATTTAGATATTATTATATATTTAACATTTACATACAAAACTCAAAAAAAAAAAAGAAATTAAAACTTGATAACAATACAAGAAATATTATCTTGTGATCCTTTATTAATTGCTTCTTCAACAATTTTATTACAGAAATTTTTACATAATGAACCATATTTTTTTTCTATTTGAATTAAATCAGAATCATTAATAACATCCCAAACACCATCACTTCCCAAAATAACATATTTACTATAATTTTCAACTAAATTAACTTTATAAATAAAAGGTTCATTAATAACACCATAAATTTTAAAATCAAAATCACCAATAGATCTAGTTAAATTTAACATACCAAAAACTCTATTTCCAAAAATTAATCCTTTACTATTTTTAACTCTTTCAACTTCTTTTTTATTTTTACAATTATGTAAATTTGTTAACTTAATTATTTTATCTTTTGAAATATAATAACTTTCACTATCACCTACATTAGCACAATATAATATATTATTATCTATTAAAATTATTGTTGCTGTTGATCCTATTGTTTTTGTATTTGGTATTTTTTCTAAATTATTATCTATTTCTTTAAATGATTCTTTTATACTTTTTTCTATATTATAATTATTTTTTTCTAATATTGAAATTAATGTCTTTTCATAATTATTATATAAATATTGTGATACTAATTTTCCTCCGTGACCATCAAATATTGCAAATAAAGATATTTTGTGATTTTCTTTTTCTATTATATTTATTTTTATATATGATTTATCTTCCATTTCTTTTCTAAATGATATATTTTGATCTTCACTTTTATAATAATCTTTTATTATTTCGTTATTGTTGTTAATTATTTTTGGAAGATTTATTTTCTTTTTGTTTTCTATGTTATTGTTATTTTTTATATTGTTATTATTATTATTTGAAAGGTCTTTTGATTGGAAATGAATGTTATTTTTTATATTTATTTTTTCTTTATTTTGATTATTTATATCTTTTTCTTGATTCTCAATATCTATATTAAAAGAACATGTTCTTTTTACATTTGGTAAAATAAAATTTTTGTTAAACTTGATTTTTTTTCTATCTTCATCATAAGTTTCTAATCTCTTAAATTTTAAATTCACTTTCTCCTTAAAAGTTTGTTTTAAAAATAATATTTTTTGATGATTATTTCTATCTGATAACTGATATGGAATTTTTACTTTGTCTTTTTCTTTATTTACTAATTCTTTTTTTAATTTACCTATTTTTCCATCTTTCATTTTATTTAGTAAAAAAGTAAAAATAGATAGAAAACAATTAATTATATATTTTTTATATATTATAAAAGGATGAAAAACTTCTAATTTAATTATAATTTTTTAGAATACTTTATTTTTTTAATTAAATCAAATAATTAATCTATATTTTGTAATTTTTTTAATATTTTCCCTAAAAAACATTAAAAATTAAAAACTATTAAATAAATAGGAAATGCCTTAGATTTTCAGAAAATAGGATATGAGTAAGAAATAATATAAAATATTATCTTTAAAAATAAAAATGAAATAATAAATAGGAAATTTAATGAAAGATGAATCAAAATTATCAATAAATAAAAATAAATATATAATCTTAATAACAAAAAGAAACATTTAAAAATTAAAAAAAACATTTCTAATAGTTAAAAAAATTTTATAAGAGTTTATTTATTTTTAATTAAATTTTCTTTCTTTTTATTTTTCTTTTCTAATTTTTTTAATTGTTTGTATGATAAAACACCATTTAATTTATTTAAACCACAACAATTAATATGTATTTTTCGATATTCATCCATTGTTTGTTTATCTACAATAGAAGACATTTCTTTAATTGATTTAAAGCCTAATGCCCAATAAGATTTTTTTTCATTATTATGACCTAATCTATTTGGTAAATCTCTATAAATATAACTAAAGTTATTTTTTATTTTAAAATAAAAGACTTTTTCATCTTCATTAAAATATTTAACTATATCACTATTAATTTTATTAAATATATCTTGAACAATATTTCCTTTATTCCATAAAATTTTATTTTCTAAATTTTTACCTGTTGATAAATATAATATTTTAATTCCTCTTAATTCAATATTTTGAATATTTTTATTCAATAATTTTTCCATTATAATATTATAAATTTTATCACTTGGACTTTTTAAAACAAATTGAACATTTTCTTTTTTAACTCCATTTATAATTAAATTTTCTAATTCTTCTTTATTATCACATTTAATTATTTTATCTAAAAATTCCTGAGATAAAATTTTTTCCTCTTCTTTTCTTTTCTTTTTTAATTTATTATTATAATCATATTTAAATTGACTAATAATATAATCTTTAATCATTTTATTTCCAATATTTTCATCTTCTAAATCTTCAATTATCATTTCTTTTTTTTCAGAATCATATCTTTCTTTTCTTTCTTTATAAATTAAGCCTTGAACAATGCAAAATAATTTAAATTGTTTAACATCATAATTAATTCCTAAATTTTCCTTTAATATATTTTCATCTATATTATTTATTGGTATTTTCTTAAAATTTTCAATTGGATTTTCTTCAAAAGCACATTTCAAAAATTGAGGAACAATACAAATTAAATCACAAAACCTTAATTTATTTAAATATTGATTAAATTGAAAATCATTAATTTCATATTTATCATAAAATTCTTCTTCATTTTCTTTAATAAAAATTCCATTTACTTTTTTTCCATTTTTTTCAAAATCAATTGATAATAAATCATTTAATATTTCATTACTGAAATTTTTTCTTTCATCATTTAATTTTCTTTTTCTTAAAGTTCTAAAATATTGATAAACTTCAAATTGATAAATTGCTCTTAAAATTCTTTTAATTAACATGTTATCTTCTTCATCTTTAATATTATTAACAAAATAACAAAGAGGATTAGTCATATTAATCATACTATTATGATTAATAAAAATAGATTTACCATTTTTAATATTTTTTTGATTTTTAATTAACTTAATAACATAATCAAAATGATTTCCAGAAGCATTTTGATAAGAAATAATTAAATGAATAAATAATTTAATATTAACTTCAGATTTATCTTTTATTAATAAACTTAATAATTTCCATAAACCAGCTAATAAATTATATTCATAAGTATAAGGAATATCAACAATTAATTTCCTCATTCCAAAAGAAGAAGAATATTCTAATATTTTCTTACCATATTTTAATAAAAATAAATGTATTTTTTCATCATCGTAATAAGGAATAACATTAGTAATTATATTATCAGGATTTCCAATTTCACATAAATTTTTTCCTCCTGAAACTTCAATTGCCATTATAATATCACTTATTGATACAAAACTTCCAGTATATATTTTATCTATTCTATATAACATTAGATCAATATAATTTTCATAATTTTTATTTATTGCTATTCCAACAATATTAATTAACTTTAATATATCCATTGCTGTTAATTTTTCTAATAAATCTTCTTTAATATTACATACTTCTTTTATTCCATCTAATGTTGTACATGTTGAATAAAAGCTTATTGAATGATTTGAATCATCTATATTTTCTATTTCTTTAATATGTTCTTTCATTAGTTTAACTTCTTTAATTATTTCCTCATCAAAATTTATTCCTTCATTTATTCCTCTTTTTGCTAATTGCTTTGATGATTTATTATCTACATTTAATTTCCTTAAATATTCTGCTTGTTGGCGACTATTTAATTCATTTATTTTATCATTATTCTTTATATTCTTTAACATATTTGTAAATTCACATTTTTTCTTTTTTAATGTATTTTCTATATATATTAATCTTGATGATAATTTATTATCTAATATTTCATTAAAGGGGTTTAAATTTTTTTCAAAATTATTAAAAAAATTTATTATATTATCAATTTCATCAATTGATTCTTTTGTATTTAAAATTTTTAATATTTTTATTTTTTGTAAATACATTTTTAATTTTCTTTCCATAACATTTAAATAATTATCAGTAGTAATATTATCTTTAAAAATAATTTTAACTGGGATTTTCTGATTATTCTTTTTACAAAAAACAAATAAATTATTATCAATATACTCACAATTATTTTCTTTATATTTCTTAAGCATTTTATTTCCATAATCAGAATCAATATAAAATAAATTCTCAACATCATTTAAATTAATATCTTTAGAAGGTGTATTCCAAGGTTCATTAAAAAAAACATTATCACCATTAAAATTACTTAATTTAATATCTCTACTTAATCCATCATTAATAAATAAATTAAATAATCTATTACATAAAGTTTCATTATCTAAAGAAGAATATAAATCTTCTAAAATAGGAAAAGTAACATTATTTAATTGTAATAAAGAAGATAAACCTTTTGTATCAGGTTCTTCATTTGAAGTAAAATATCTTATAACTTGAGAATTAATTAATAATTTTTTTTCTTTTATTATTTTAGATATATTATTTGCTTTTATAAAAGCTTCATTTTGATCATTTAATATCCCATCACTTATAGTTAATATTCTAAATTTTAATTTTTTAGACATTGATATTAAAGAATTTAAATTCATTAAAGCAGGTGATAAATATGTTTCTGATAAACAATGAACATCACTTTCTGCTATTTTATCATAATTACCTTTAAATATTTCTGAATAATTTGAAAATGTTATTAAATGTATTTGTTCTTTATTTGTATATCCTAATTTTTCAAAAACATTTGGTAATATTTTCTTTACTATAACATATGTTGATGAACCCATTGAACCTGATCTATCTAATATTATTACTGTTTCTAAATCTGAAAATGATGAAGAATTTTTTATTATATTTTCATTAAGTTTTATTTTTCCTATATAAAAGGAATTATTTGGATATAATTCTAATTCTATTGGAGATGATTGCATTTTATTTTTATTTTTTCATTTCATTTTAAACAAAAATAAATTATAACTATATGTAATTTATTAGGCATGACTTAATAAATACTATTAATTTATTTAAAAAAAAATAAATAAATTTAAACAAGCATAAAAAGCAAAAATAAAAAATATCTTTCAAAAAATAATAATAAAATAAAAAAAAATGAATAGTAGTATATCAACAAATTTAAGTTTATCAAATTCATTTTCAAATTATAAATGGAATAAATTTCCCCTTTTAGAAATAAATAATATAGAATTCAATGGTGATAAATCATTGATAGTATTTGCAACAAGTTCAGGATATAGAATATATGATAATAAAACATTTACTTTATTAAATGAAATAGGATGTAATCAAGAAATTTTAGGATCATTAAAAAAAGTTTCTGTTCTTTATTCTTCTTCATTAATATGTTTTTTAGGTTCTGATAATAATGAATATTATAAATCTACTCAAATTTTTCTTTGGAATGATGATATTAAAAGAACAATTAGTATTATAGATTTTCATGAAAAAATTTTTAATTTCTTTTTAACTAAATATCTTATTTTTTTCTGTTTAAGTAATAAAATTATTATTTTCGAATTAAAAAGATTGAAATATATTTGTCAAATAAATAACGTTGATGTTGATGATCAATTAATTTCAGTTAGTGAATTTAGTGATGAAAATAAAAGAATAATTAATTTAGGTTATATTTCTACTAATTACAAAAATAAAAATACTGTTAATTTAATATCATATTTTATAGATAATAATTATGAAGTTACTCATTGTAGAAAAAATGGAATAATTACAATCTTTGATAATATAAAACAAATTTATTTAGAAAAAGAAAAAAAATTAATCGTAGTTAGTGAATTAGGAAATAAAATTCATATTTATCAAACAGATAATAATCAATTATTATATTGTATATATATGGGTAATCATATTTTAAATATAAGTAATTTATCTTTTAATTCTAATGAAAAGTTTCTTTTATGTATATGTGATTTGGATGAAATTAATATATATAAATTAAAAAATATTAATAATAAATATAAATGTAATTGTTATTCTCATCCTGATAAAGAAATTAAAAAAAGAAGAAAAAGTTCAAATAATTCTTTTTTAGGTGGTTACTTTACTAGAATGTTTAACGATTCTACTGAACCTTTTCTTTACAATAATATTAGTCAATGTGGTGGATTTTATAAATGCTTTTTTGATCATAAAAAAAAGGATGAAATTACTTTAATTAATAATTTTGGAAATGTTGTTAAATATAAATTTAATAAAAAAAAAGAAAAAGAAAAATTAAAAGTTATCAAAGAAATTCAAGTTTTTGAAGATGATTTAGATGAATTTGAATAAAAATAATTATTATGATGTAAATAAATATATCATATTTTATATATTTTGAGTTAAGTTTATTTGTAATATAAATAAACTTCTTAATTTATTTTTTAAATTTATGAAAATTACAAACAATTAAAATTTATTTTAAATAAATAAACATAACTAATTTATACATAATTTGAAATTTTAATAAAAACTAAAATGAAGAAAATAAAAAATTTGGGATTTGGG
>JAEEGI010024320.1_pt1 | contig 11816 bp, 8 predicted proteins | sample 8958751 | NCBI WGS metagenome assembly JAEEGI01 (sample SAMN16246545, study PRJNA631951) | gut metagenome | biome: gut microbiome; feature: rumen; material: KS-attached | host: Bos | place: Iran: Karaj | collected 2018-10 | reverse complement strand
ATTGGTTGATTGTTTATCATCTAAATTTTTATCTTCTATAATTAAATAACCTTTTTTATCTAATTTTGTTTTTATTTTTGTTTTAAAATATTCTATTATTATTTGCTTTTGATATCTCCAATTAAATTTATCATCTTTTCTACTATTATATATATATGTACAAGCTAATATTGAATTTTCTATTCTTGGTAAAAATTCAGCTATTGCAATTTCAAAAGCTTGTTTTGCTGTTTCACTTCCATCAACTGCTAAACATATTATTTTTTCATTATCATTTTTTCTTATCATTGTTTGTTTAAATTCTTTTTCTTCTTCTAATTGTTTATTTTTTAATTTTTGTAAATCTGCTTCTATTTGATTTATATTTCCTTGAATTTCACTTATATTTGCTTTAGCTGTGTCTGGTTCAGAAATTACTTCTCTTGTTTTTTGTACTTTGTGATTTTTTTTTGTTGGAATTTTTGAAACTTTTCTTTTTAATGGATGATGGGATTGCATTTTTTTTATAATTTTATATGTTTTTAAAGATTTATTTATTATTACTATATATAATATTTTTAGGAAGTTATATTTAAGAATTTAAAAATTAAATTTTAATTTGATTTATTTTTAAATTAATTATCTTATTTTAAAAAAACGAAAGAAATAATATTAAGATTGAATTGAAATAATAATAAATATTTAAACCATAAATTAATTTATAATCTTTCTTTTTGTTATATATATGGATTTATATAAAATGAGTTAAAAACGTTATTATACTTACATTTTTTTATTTTAATTATTTTTTTTAAATATTAAAAATATTTTTCAAATGATTTTTACGTTTGTATTTTGAAATCATAAAAATTCAGAGATTCTAACATAATTTACACTTTAATTAATTTTTCATTATTTTTTTTTGTTTTTCTATTTAAAATAAAGATTCTTTCGTAGAATTTTCTATCTAAAAATTAATACATTTAATTTAATTACAATTTATTTCTCAATTATTTAAAATTGTTTGATTTAAATTTTTTTATATTCATTTATTCTTTATTTTTTTAATGTCATTTATTTCAATTCTTCTTCCAGCTTTTCATTTAAAAACTTTAGACAAAAAAGAAATATTAAAATTATGTTCTACTCAATTCAATGTATCAGAGGATAAATTTGAATTATTAAGTTTTTATGATAATACAAATAATAATAATTATGCGATTAAATTTAAAGAAAGTTCACTAAGTTTAAATTCAATAGAAGATTTAATATATCAAAGAGAATGTATAAAAAGTATATCAGAAAAAACTTTTGAATCATTAAAAATAACAAGTGATAAATTATCAGAATTAGAAAATCAAATAAAATCTTTTAATGATAATGGAAATAATATTGAATTAAATAAAAATTTATTAGATGATAATTTAAAGTTAAGAGAATTATTAAAAGCAGAAATTGAACATTCTGAAAATTTTAGAATAAACACAGAAAAAACTTTAAATAAAATAAGAGGACAATTTTCATCGATTGTTAAAGAATTAGAAACTATGAGAAAGAAAACAAATAAAATTAAACCTATTGTACAAAGAGAAAATACTCTTAGTAATAATAATTCATTGATTTCACTTGGAAAAAAAAATAAAACTAATAATAGTAATAGTTCAGATAATAAAAATAAAAATAATTTTAATAATAATAATAAAGTTCCCAAACTTAATTTTAAATAGTTATTATATAATATAATATAAATATTCTTAATTTTTTCTATTCATAAAAAAATATTAAATCAGGAATAATACAAATAAAAATAATTTTTTTTTTCAAATAATAAAAAATGAATCATTTATATTGAAATTATAATAAAATATTTAAGAATATAAAGAATAATAGTATTTATATAAATAAAATTTCAGAAATAAAAAAAGTTTAAATAAACCTTCATTAGATCAAATAAAGATTAATTCACATGGAGAAATTTAAAAAAGGATAATTTGTGATAAAAACTTTATCAAAAATTCAAAAAAATAATTTTATGTTAAACATTAAATGTCCTCAATTATATTAAAAAAGATAATAAATATTTTATAATCAAGAGAAAGAAAATGAAAAAAAAGATAATGAAGTAGAAACTTCTAACAAAAAAATTTTTTAAATCAGAAAAGGTTAACTAAAGTAAATTTAAAAATAGAAAACAATAAATAGATTAAAAAAGATTTTTCTAGTTATTATGTATTAATAAATTAATATAAATTTGTTTTTATTTATAATTTTTTTAAATTATAGATATTTTATACATATTAAGTAATAATGTTTTTGAGATTATAAATTGGAGATAAAGATTGAATTATTAATTTGTATTTACTATCATTATTTATCATTTTATTTATACATACTATAATATATTTTCCTGGTTCAAGCTCTAAATTATCAATAAAAAATCCCCATAAAGAACAAAAACTATTCTGTCCATTAAAGATTACTTTATAATTATTATTTAACTTTTCCTTTTTATAAATTTTTAAAAAAATATAAGGAGAATTTATTAAAGATTCATTTTCACATATTTTTTTATTTTCTTTAAGAAAAAAACAACAAATATTTTTATTTTTAATTACAAATTCATAAGAAGGAAAATTATTAATATAAAAATCATGGGTTATTTCACTTTTTTTATAAATCACTTTTTCCCATTGTCCAATTACTTTTTCAGTATTATGATACTTTGGAATTGGACTTAATCTTATTAATTGAATATTTTTTGTATTTTCAGAAAGAGAATTAACTTGTAAACAAAATTCTTTATTTGATTTTTTTTCATCTGAAGTCAAACAAATAATCGTATATTCTCCATCTGGTATATCATTTATTTCTAAATATGAAAAAGAATTAGAATAAAAATTTTGATGTTTTTTATTATTAAATTCTTCTATTGATGTATTTAATAATAATTTACCATTATTTTCTAAAAAGAAAATCATGATATGAGATAAAGATACTGTTTCTAAAATTATTTGAATATAATTTTTATTGTGAATAGAATTTAAAGTTAATTTAAATTGAGGAAATTTAAGGAAATTATCATATAATAATTCTATTTGTTTATTATCAAATAATTTATGATCATTCCATTTACAAATTTGTTTTTCTTTTAAATATAATTTTCTTTTAGGAATTTCACATATTTTTAAAGGAAATTGACTAAAAATATTCAAAGAAAAATTAATTGATATTTCACATTTATTAAAATTATTTTTATCTTTTTTCACAATTACTATTAAAAATTGTTCATCAACTTCACTGGGTTCAAAAAATAAAGTATCACTTGCAATATTTCCTTTTTCTTTTTGATAATTTCTTAAATCATCTTCAGGATAAATTTTAACATAACCATCATATCTAAATAATTTATATGAAATATCATCATTTATATATATACTCTCATGAATAAATTTTTCAATGAAAATTTTAATTTCAATATTTTCATTATGTTTAGGAATTTCTAAAATAAATTGTGGATTATATTCCAAAGAATAATCTTCATTATATGCTTTTGAATAATAAGATGAATTATGAATATAATTACTATTAAATTTATAATGATATTTAAAAATATCTGGATTCCAATTTAAATAAATATGTGAAAATAAAGTACATGCATTAGAAAAATTCAATGAAATTATATCTTTTTCAGAATAAGAATTTTTGTCAATATAACTTGGTTTTATTTTTATTATTTGATTTTCATTATCCATACTAGTAATGATATAATAAACATTTTTATATATTAAATAATTTTTATTTCCAATTTTTTCTTTTTTCAATGATATTTCTTTATTAGAATCTTTACATATTAATGAAAAAATCAAATTTCCATTTGAAAAATTTGAAAATAATGTATTCCAAAAACTTTTTGGTTCAATATTTTCTGTTTTTAAATTAAAATTCTCAGGAATCCATCCTGTTAAATAAAAAATACTATTTGAAAAATTTAAAGATAATTTATTAGATAAGAGAAAAAATAACTTTTCTCCAAAATTTATTATTTTTTGTAAAGATATATTAGAAACAAAAGAAAAAAATAATCGATTATTATTTTTATGAGTATCATTTACATATGGTAATAAATTATCTAAATTTGAATATTTAATAGAACCATTAAGATAAAATTTATAAGAGCAATTTCCATTTTTAAAAAAATGAATAAAGTTAGAAATAAAGTTTGATTGAAATACTAAGTCATGTTTAATTAAAGAAATAAAAGCAGTTAATAATCCTGAATCTTGAAAAATCCCAATAGAAAAAAAAATATTATTTAAATCTGAATCAATATTACTAAAATCAAAATTTTCATTTTTATTTTTTTTCCAATCAATAATTGTTCCATAAAATGAAATCGGATAATTAATATTACTTAATATACTATTTTTATAAGTTGATAATAATAATCCTTTAAAATTTAAATTTTCTTGTTCCAATTTTAATTTTGAATTCTTTTTTAAATAATAATCAATATTTCTTTTTTCAACATTTATAAAAATATTTTCAATATTCATAGAAATATTATCTTGATTTAATGTTGAAGAAATATCAAGACCTTGAGAAAATAATCTTGCATTATCAGTAGATTGTTTAAAAAAATTCTGAATATTAGTTTGCGAATCATTATCAATTTTACTTTTATTAATATTTTTTTTATTGTTTTTATTTGAAAATAAACTTTTATGAATTTGAATATTTTCAGATATACATAAATTATTATTTTCTAATAAAGGTACATTATCATTTTTAAAATCTAAATTAAGACTATAATGAGGGATTTTTCTTTTTGAATTTTTAGAAGAAATAACAATTTTAATAGGTTCTTCTGTGAATTTATTATCAATTGGAAATTTATCTTCTAATTCTTCTAAAACATTAAAAAAAGTTGCACTAATAGAATTATTATTTAAATTATTAAAATTAGGAGATTTAACTTTACTATAAAAATCTCTTGTTAAATTAGTTAAATGAATTGTTGAAGTTATTTCACTAAAAGTTTTAATCATATGAATATTTTCTTCGTTAAATGCTTTAGTAATTTCATCTTCATCAAAACTTTCTTCATTTAATGTTTCAATACAATTTAAACTTGTTGCTTTTTTATGAAAATGCTTTGTTTTTTCTACCCAATTTAATATTGCATTGTCTACTTCTTCTGAAGTAATTTTATTTAATTTTGTTTTTATTTGTTTTTTATTAGTGAAATTATATAATGTTTTTGATCTTATATGAACATTATCATTTGCTATATTTTTATAATATTTATTATTACTTCCTCCTGGATTAGAATTACTGTTTAATTCTTTACAACAACAATTTCCCATTTTACTTTCTTTAAATTAAAAAATTTTTTTAATAAATGGAAATTTTATTTATTTTAATTTTATATATTTTTTTCTATTACTTAAAACTTAATTTTTATTTAAATATTTTTTCTTCTAAATACGATTCTTCTATTATTATTATTTTTTTGTTGAATTAAATTAAACCTTGTAAATTTAGGATTTCTATTATTTATTCTGAAATTATTAAATTGTGGATTAAAATTATTTTGAAATCTATCATAATTTACTCTAATAAAATATTTTGCAATTTGGGCTCCATTCAGTTCTTGTACAGCTCTTCTTGCACTTTCAGGATATTTATATTCTACATTTGCTGTTCCAAGAGAATTTCCCATATTATCATAATGAATATAACAATTAACTAACTCTCCTACTACTGAAAATAGTTCATTTAATTGATTATTTGAAATCGAAGGGTCTAAATTTGATATATATAATTTCCTATAAAAAAAATTTCTTCTTTTCCGGAAATTAAAATTATTTCTTGGTAATAATCTATTATTTATTCTATTATTAAAATAATTCCTTCTTGTATAGAATTTTCTTTGGAAAACATTATTATTTACATTATTAATATTTTTTCTTCTTATTATTCTACTATTTGGATTAAAAATTCTGTGATTATTATTAATTTGCATATTTTGCCTATTAACATTTCGTAAAGGAATTCCTCTTCTAATAAATCTTCTTCCTCTTAAAGGAGTTGAATTATCTGTAAAATTGAATCTTCTAATTTGGTTTGACATTTAATCTTTCAATTGAATATTAATTAAATATTCAAAATATTTTATATATATTTATTTAATAATGTTAAATACTATTTCTTGAAAATATTTAGAAAAATAAATAAATAAGAAATTTTTTATTATTTATATTTATCTTCTCATATCTTAAATTGTTTGTAAAAAGACAATTATTAATTTTATTAACAATTACTTTCATTTGAGATTTGGATAACTTTTTCCAATATATTCTATTTTTTTTGAGTAATTAATATTACTATTATTATTATTATTAAAAGTTTTTTTATTTGCTTTTGAATTATTTAAATTTTGAAAACTTTTTTGATTAAAAGAAGAGTTATTTAAAGGATTATTTAATAAACTTAGAGAATAATTTTTCTCATTTTTTAAAAAATTTCTAGTTTTTGATGAAGTAGAATTTAAAGTTTTTAAAGTTGAATAATTACCTAAATCTGATTTTCTTTTAATTGTATAATAAAATATATTATCATTGATTTTATCTTCTTTTAATTTATTTTGATTATTTTCATTTTCTATTGTTTTTTTATTATCTCTTGAACTATTAGGTAACTCACTTTTTATTTGTTGGAAATAATTATTAAAGCTTTGATTTCCTTTCATTTCTTTTATTAAATCAATACTTTTTATTTTTTGATGTGCACTCTTTTGTTTCAAATTTTGGAAAAGATTTTTTTTTATATCATTTTTTGAATTTTGTTTGATTAATTCAGTTGATTCTTTTTTATTTTCTCCTTTCCCTTTAAATAAAAAATCTAACTGTTCTAAATTAATTTTCGAAGATTTTGTTTTACTAATATAATAATGTCTTAGGGATTTAATATCAATTGGTTTTTTCATTGAATCTATTTTTTTTTCAGATTTTACAGTGTATTTATTTTTATCATCTTGCTTCAATATATTTTTTTCTTTCAATATATTAGTTTTATTACTTTTTTCTTGACTATTCATGATATTATTTCTACTTATTTTAATTCTTTCATTGATTTCTCTTTTAACAATCTCTTCTTTCATTTTTTTTTTTTCTTGATATTCCATATATAAATCAAAAATGAATTGGTAAACTTCTTCAAATTCAGAAAAAGTAATATTAAAAACTTTATTAAATGGACCCCATTTATCTAATTGAACCAATTCTCTTGCCATTGCAATACAAGTAAAAGCAATATATAAAGGATGAAATTGTAAGTAATCAGTATTTACAGAAATAATATCATAATATATTTCAATAGGTAAATTATATATTGAACTATTTAATTTAATTTTACTTTCTTCTACATCAGTATTAAATACTATTCCATTCATTAACATTAAATTTATGAAGTTTATTGGTTGAGGAGTGGAAATTTTATAATTTAATTTTTTTAAACATTCAATTTCTAATAACATTAATTCTTTTATACTTATTTTTTGATTGTTTGTAAGAATTTCTAAAAAATTATTAATTGGAGGAATATCACCATCATTATTAATAAATTTAACTGAAATAAATAAACAAGCAATTGCAACTTCAGTAATATTTAACTTTATTTTTTTTGCTAATAATTTATCCATTAAATAAATGGAGTGAAATAAACATAATTCATTTAGTCTATAATTATGTAAAAAATGTCTCATTTGTGAAATAATATCTTTTCTCAGTTTTCTTTCATTTTCGTTTAAATCTACTTTTTTAGGCATTGCAGGAAATATTAAATCAACTTCTTTTATCATGATTTGATATATATCATATATATATAGGTCTTTTTGAATATTATATTTTGGTGGTTTTAATGAGAAAATATTTTGTTGTTTTTTATAGTAAACATTAGGTTTACTTTTTCTCTTTAATTCATTTATAAATTCATAATTTTTATCCAAAGAGTTTGACTGCTTCATATTTAAATAATAACAATTAACAAATATATATTTAAAAATATTTTGTAGTGATATATTTATATTATGATGACTAATTAATAATAGATTTTTCAAAAATTTTTTGTTACATCTTTATATTTTTAATAAAATATTAATTAAATATTAAAATGAATCACATAAAATAAGTTTTGGTTTAAATAAAGAAAAAAATATCTTAATATTCTTCTAAAATATTATGATTATTTTTCTGTTAAATAATTGTTTTTAATTTTACAAATTTTATTCATTAATTGTCATAAATATATAATAATAAAGAGCCTAATGGAAATATCTGATGTTCCCTATTATTAAACAATAGGAATTATCATTAGGTAAATGATACTATTATAAAAATATTTTCTTAAGAAAATAAAATATTAATTTGTCATAAATCATATGTAAAATCTTTTTGTGAATTAAAAAAAAAAAATAATTGGAAAAGTTTATATAATTTTAGAAATGAAAAAATTCATCATTTCTTACTGTGATTCCTCTCTCATTTTTGGGATATTACAAAATTTAAAATACTTAAAAAAGTATCTGATATTTATGGTTATTCAAATATATCACTAAAAAAAGTTGATAATGATAGATGTATGGTTGGGACAAATGAAGTGTTTTATATTGTTAATAATAATTCTTTTCAAAATAAAAAGAAGATTAAAACTCACATATTTCATAAATATTTTTATTATTTATATCTAATTAAGGATAAAAAATATTATATTCTTTCAGTTTTAGTAGAATATATTTTTGTGAAAAATTAATTTAAATAAAAATTAAAAGTTTAATTTTTAATATCAGCTTTTTTGAAATAATAGAAATTGGCAATGATTTTATAGCTTTAGCAAATGAAACAATTAATAAAATAAAATTATAAATATATATAAAAATATTAAATTTCTTTGTTTTGATGAATAAAAAAATAAAGCTTGCAAAAAATAAAAATACATTTAAATAATTAATAAAAAAAAATAATATAAAATAATTTTTTAATTGATTAAATTTATTTAAAGATATGGGTAAAAAAACTCAAAAAATGGGACAAGCACATCCAACAAAAGAATGGAAAGACATGTTGGGAGTGCAAGTGACAGAAGATTCATTATGGGAATTAACAAAAGACTATAATAGTTACTTAAACCATAATAATGGTTTAACAATATCAACAGATCCTTTAAATCTTTCAGGATTAAATACTAAAAGAGATAGTGGAATTGCAGCTCCAAGAGCTCTTGGAATTTCAACTGAAACAAGAGAAAAAAATGTTAAAGAAAAAAAAGCCAAAAAAAAAGCTAATGTTGTTAGAATTAATTTAAATATTAAAACTAAAAAACAAATTCCTAAAAGTAGATTAGTTGAATTAAAAGCTCCTCCTAAACATAATAATGCTGTTTATTCTAGTAGAAGAAATATTACTATCAGAGCTGCAGTTAAAGCTTTGAAAAGAGATTTAAATAATTATAGAAGAGATCTTGTTCCACTTGCTTTAAAAAGATTAAATGCTTATAGAGTTTATAAAAATAATAATAAGTGGGCTAATAGGAAAGAAGCTAAGAAAATTTTGTAATAAGTTTTTTGTTTTGAATTAGATTTTTTAAAAGGGAAATAAAAAAGAATAAAGGACTTTCATAATTTAATTATTTTTATATTTTTTTATTTAAAGTTTATTTAATTGTTTTTTTATAGTTTCTAATCATGAAAATAAGGTATTATCTTTAGATTACTTGTATTCTTTTCATTTAAATCATTTTCATGTAATTTTCTAAGACAATAATCACATAAGAAAAGAGCATGACTAACATCACCCATTGCAATATCATTAATTGAAATAAATTTTGCATAATAAAACATACAAGCATCACATTTTCTTCTTTTTATTTTTTTTTGAAAAGTAACCATTGCTTTTTCATCTTTATCAAAATTATCATATTTATCCATTACTCTAATATCATTTAATAATATCATATGATCACAATATTCAACATGACGAAATAAATATGGATAACCAATTCTCATTGGAATATCTTTTATATAAATATTCATATCTAAATTTTCATATGAATTTATCTTATTTTTAATTATTATATTTTGAGTACAATAATTTAATTTATCATAATAATTAAATTTTGAATAATCATTTGTTAATTCATTATTTCCTTTTTCATTATTATGTTTCTTTGAAGAAGAAATTTGGTCTTTAAATGTTAAATTTCTTAATCTATTTTCTGATATTTTTTGTGAGAGAAATTCATTAATTCCATCTTTATTTATTATAGATATGTCATTATAAAAAACATTTTCGATAAAAAAAAATGATCTTTGAGGTTCTTTTTGTATTTCATCTAAAACACAATATATTTTATTTTTTAAATCAATTAATTTTCCATCACTTAATATTGATATTTGTTGGGTTTTTATATTTTTCGTAGGATGATATACAGAAAAATCATATATTAAAATTATGTCTTCACTTATTGTTTCTTTTGGTTTGAAAAAATCCTTAAAAAATAATTGGTCAATTTTTGTCATGTCATTTAAAAAATTATCTCTATAATTAAATATATAATTATTTTCTTTTCCAACTTCCTTTTTACAAAAATTTTTAAAAAAATAATAAGAGTTTAAATCACAATCTTTAAATTTTTCATTTTTTATTTCATGATATGTTGGAAGAGATATATCTTTAATTGTATTTTCTAATACTTTTGCTTCATTTCTTAAATAATTTCCTTTTTTTATATTTTCATCATTTAAATCATTTTCTTCTTTTTTATTATCTAAAACAAAGATATTTTTCTTTTTATTATATATTAACTCCTTTGTTTTAGTTTCTATAATATCTTCTACTTCTTTATCTAAATTTTTTATCATTATATCATCAACAGATAAATTATTATTATTTAAATTCATTCCTTTAAATAAATCATTTTCAATTTTATTAAAATCTTCAAAATTTTTTTTAATTGATTCTATATATTTATTTCCTTCAATATATAAATCATTTTCTTCAAAAAATTCACTTTCATTTATATCACCATTTGAAAATGAATCATTATTCATTTATCAATTGGAAAATAATTTAAAAATATAATTATCTTAAAAATTTTAATTGAAATAAGTGAATTGAATAATATTTAATATATTCTTTTATTTTCCTTTTTTTCATTTGTATTTTTAATATGAATGGTTTGTCCCTATTCAAATCTATGAATCTTAAATCTTAATTTCCTTTCCTTTATAATTTATTCTCCGATTCTTGGATTTTTTCATCTAGTAATTTATTTGTTTTCATAATAAAATTAAATACTTAAAAATTAAATTAAAAAATATAATTAGTAAAACCTAATAAATGAATCAAAAAACAAAAAATAAATTTTTAATAAACCTCTTCAGAATAAGTTTTCTTATTTGAATCATCAAATAAATATAATAATATTAATTTTTCTATTTGAAAATTAAGATCAAAAACTAGTTATAATAATAATCATATTAATTGTTCTCAAGGTAATTTTGGGATATTATTACAAATGATCAGAATTTATTAAAGCTTATAATGGATTTATAAAAATATTTTTTTTTAAAAAAAACGATTTCTTATTTGGTTTTTAATAAAAAATATAAAGTAATAATTTTTTATTTTTTTATTATTAACTTTTTCTATTCTAATACAAAAGAAATATGAGTTCTTAAAGAAAAAGAATTAATGATTTATTAAATAGAACAATTTAAATTTATTTACAAACAAAGAAAAACATTTATTACATTTTTAAAATGAAGAATAAGAAAATTAAAA
>JAEEGI010024319.1_pt1 | contig 11816 bp, 2 predicted proteins | sample 8958751 | NCBI WGS metagenome assembly JAEEGI01 (sample SAMN16246545, study PRJNA631951) | gut metagenome | biome: gut microbiome; feature: rumen; material: KS-attached | host: Bos | place: Iran: Karaj | collected 2018-10 | reverse complement strand
ATAATCATGAATTAAAAGATTTTGTTCAAAATGGAGGATTACAAAAATTGGAAGAAATTAGATTTGGGGAAATGGTTAAAAAAAGTCATTTAAATTCTATTTTAATTCATTTAATTAATACTATTAACTCTTATTATCCTTCTGAAATTGTTAAATATTATTCTCCTGAAGGTGCTAATGAAGATGATTTACCTAAAGAAGCTAATGTTGAAGACATTATGAATGATTCTATTAATGATGAAAACAAACAAGAAGAAGAAAAAAAAGATGATGAAGGAGAAGAATAGTTTTTTTTCATTGTTTGTATATTATTTATTTACAAATTTTTTAAAAGATTTAAGGGAAAATAAATATTATTATATTTTTTTATTGCTTTAAAATTATATTTTATTTATATTTTATTTGTTTTTCAATATTACAAGTTGTTTTTACTAAGTTCCTTTTCATTATTATTTAAGACGATTTTATTAACTTTATTTTCAATTTTCTTTATCATTTTTCTTTTTCCTAATTATTCTCTATTCATTTTATTTTTAGGAATGATACTTATATTAATAACTTCAAAAGTTCCTATTTTAAAGCATAATCATATTTTAATTTTTTATATTCTAATTGTTTTTTATTTTCCATTAATTCATCAATTTTATTTTTATAAAATATTTTATTTTTTATAATGTCTCATTTCTTAAATTTTTAATATTCTTTTAGAATTTTCAAGTCTATGGAGTAGGATTTGGGAATCTTTTGACAATTATATTCGCCAACATTAGTTTTTTTTTGAAAATAAAAATAAACAAATATTTTTAATAATTTAAAAATATTTTAAAAATACAATATAAAAAAAATTGAAAATCTTTTTCTTAAAGAAACTTATCCATTCCCAATTGATTATAAAACTTATTATATTCACTTTTAACATTAGTACACATATTTCCAACTAAGCTATCTTTCCCATTAAATAAATAACAATTATCAAAAACTAAATTCATATCTTTACAAAATTCATTAAAATTTGTATAAGAGAAATTAGCTAATTTTCTTTTAATAGTAGAAAAATCCATAGGATGTTTAACAATTTCAAAATATGTAGGTAAACCTAATTCAACAGGATCAACAGGTTTATAAAATAAATCTGCATCTTTTACTTTCCATAATAAACCTATTAATTTTTTTGCGTTTTTTTCCCAATTTTCATGTAAATATAAATCTTCATTTACATTCTTTTTTTCTTTTTCTAATTCTTCTTTATTATATAATAATTTTGCTGCTTCTGGATTTTTTTTTTTAAATTCTTCTATTTCTTCATCATTTAATGCTATTTTTTCACCTGATTCTAATATTTTTACTAAAATATGTTTTTTTGGCTTTTGAATAGAATCAATCATTTCTTGTTTATTCATTTGTTCTTCTTCGGGACTTTTTTTATTACTTTTTTTATTTTTATTTTCATTTTTTTTTTTTGATTTATTGTCGGGTTTAATTCCACCGTTATTTAATAATAATTCCATAATTTTACTTTGTCCTATTTTTTCAGCATAAGAAACAGGAGTTTGTTTTTTTTTATCAATTTTATTAACATTTAACCCATGTTTTAATAAATAATGAACAATATCATAATGTCCTTGTCGAATAGCATAAAAAACACAAGTTTGACCATATTTATCTTCTAAATTAACATCAGCTCCTTTTTCAACTAATAATTCACATAAATTTAAATGTCCTTCTCTACATGCATAATATATTGGATGTTGACCATAAATATCTTTATCATTTATTGGAATATTACATTCTTCAATTAAATATTTTGATGTTAAATATTTTCCTTCTCTAGCTGTGTAATATAAACATGTTTGTTGATGTTTGTCTTTAAATAAAGGATCTACTTCTAATTCTTTAAAATATTTACATATATTTAATGCGTCTTCATCATTCTTTATTAAGGCGGTATAAAAAAATGCATTTTGATGATTTTCTGTATCTATCAGTAATTTCATATTTAAATTATATTTTTGAATATTTTGCTTTATTAAGTTTATATCTCCTTCTTGAATTGACTTTAACATCATTTTTATTAATGTTATATCTATTTGGGGATTTGGTTCCGATTCCATTTATTTAAATTGGGTTTTTTTATTTATTAATTTTTTTTAAATTATTTTTTTTTTATTTATTGCTAAAGAAAAATTAATCTTAAATTTTTGATTGAGCATAAATACTTATATTGCTCTATATTTAATTAATAATGAAAATAAAATCAATGTTTTATTTTTATAATATTATAGTAGTGTTTGTTGAATATTTTATTTATGAAAGAATGTATAAATCTAAAAATAAATAGTTAAGAGTATTGATAATTTCTAATAATGATGTTTTCTATTATGATATATTACAATTATTTATTAAATTATTGTTTTTAATAATTTTAATAGGGAAAATTGTGAAAATAATTCTACAATAAATTTAAATTATTTTTCATTTTTAGGGACAATTTGAAAATTAATAAATGCCTAAAAAAACTATATTTAAGAATTTTCCCAAGTTATTTTTTTAAATGTTAACATTAAAACAAAATCACTACCACACTGAACACTGCAGAAGTTTTGAAGAAACTCCAAATAATAATAAAGGAGATTCAATCATTCAAAATACTATTGAACAACATGAAAGGAGTGAAAATGGCATTAAACAAATAAAATATTTTGAAATAAATGATGAATCTGAAAGTGTTGAAATTTCACAAAACATTAATGAAAACACAATAGTTTCCTCTGATGATGTAAAAAAGCCAATTCCAGAATACATTAACGAAAACCCAATAGTTTCCTCTATTGATGAAATAAAAACAATTTCAGAAACTCAAACACAAAGTCATGAAAAAAGAAATGATATTAAAGATGAAAATACTAAGCAAATTAAAAAAAACATTCCTACAGCCATTGAAAAAAAAAAAAATCAAATATTTACATTTAAACAAACTTTAGAAGTTAATTCATCTGTGGAAGGAATTATAGAAAAAAAAAAATCAAAATTAAAAGTTATTTTAATAATAGGAGGAGTGATTATTTCAATTATAATAATTGGAATTGTAATATATTTTCTTCTCAAAAAGGATGGTGATGGTCATTGTAAAGGTAAATGTGATGAAGATGAAGAAGAAGAAGAATTTAAGACTGGTTCAGGGGAAAATATTGTTGTTAAAATTGATAGAAAAATAAATCAAATGTGGGAATATCAAGGAAATGAATTTACTTCTACTACAAATGTATTAGAAGATTCTAGTTCTTTAAGAAGAAATGAACAAATTAATAAAACGACAAAAATTAATTATTTATTGAATGTATATGATAATGAAACTCTTTCTGATAATTCTATTTTATTTTCTGCTTTTGCTGTGATTTTAAGAAAAATCACTTTTAATAATGATGAAGAAATATATGAAGGTGGAGTAAATCTTTTAGAATATGATTATACTCAAAAAGAAGAAAATTTAATTATTAACGAAGAAAATGAAAATGAAATAAATAATGAGGAAATAATATATGATGATGATTATTATCATAATGATTATCCAGTGATTAAATTTAAATTTTATGAAAATGGAACTTTATATGAAATTCAAAAACCACAGAATATAAGTAATAAGTTTTTTATACATTTAAAATTATTTGTTAATAAAGTAATACCATCAGTGTCTGAAAAATTATATTCACCCAATGAAAATGATAGAATAAGAAGATTACAAGAAGAAGGAGTATCAAATAAATATATAAAAAAAGATGATAAAGTAATATTAAATGAAATAAGAGATCATGAAATATCAGTAAATGATATTAATTTAGAAGGAAGTCAAGTTAAATCAAATAGAGAAATTGAGGTTGATTCACAAGGAAATATTCAAAGTATTCAAACTAATCAAATTACTTCAATGAGTAGTGAAGGAAATATTGATGATGAATGTGAGGATTCAATTTGTATTGAAGATAAAAAAGATAATATTATACAATTTCCTATCAGATCAATTTACTCTGAAACTTCATCTAATATTATTTTAATTCAAACTAATATTAATGAAACTCTTTCTCAAAATATTAAAGATCTTATTCAAGATTTAAATTTTGAAAATTATGATTTAAAATTATCTGTAATTAATGGTAGAAGAAGATTAAATGAAGAAAAAAATAAAGAAAATTATAGTTATAAAAAAGGAAAAATATTCAGAAAATTAGTTATCAGAAGTTTTGATCAACCTATGGGATTTACTTTACCATTTTTTAAACTTAATATGAATGGAATTTTGATTAAAATGAATTCTAAAATTTCTTATTTTCCTGGAAATGGAACAGTAATAATGTTATTATATTATAAGATCGGAAATGAAGGAAACGATAAAAATTTAGTTTATGAAAAAATATCACTCCCATTTGGAAAAACTTATGAAAAATACAATGAAGTTATTGATGAAATAAGTGGAGGATTATATTATATTTATAATTATTTAATTAACAGATTATATAATAATACTTGGAAAAAATCTATTCAAAAAGAATTGACTGATATTTCTAATTTAATAACTAATTTATATGATGCATCAGATATATTTTTTTTGCCTTTAAATAATTTATTAAATGAAATTAAAAATGCTTCAAAAAATGCGTTTAATTCAATTTTTCTAGAAATTGAAAAAACCATAAGTAATCTAAATTCATTGAATAATGAAATAAATTCATCAAATGAAGAAAATCAAAAAGAATTAATTAAAGAGTCTCAAATAATAATTAATTCAGCAATTGTAGAATATAAAGAATTATTTGATTCTTTTGATTCTTCAACGATTCTTTTAACAGAGACAATAATAGAATCTTTACCAGAACTTAATCAAATAGATATTGGTTCATATTATGATATTAAAGAACAATTATCAGTTTCTGAAAAAGTTTATAATGCTTTTGAAATTATGGTAGATAATGCATTAAATACTCAAAATTCCTTATTAACTGATTATACAAATTTATTAATTAAAGATAATTTAGAAGATATTATTAAACAAGAAGAATTTATTGCTAAAAGACTTCAAACAAATACTACTTTAATTGAAGCAATTAATGATAATGAAAAAAGAAATAATATGATTGATTTATTAAATAATATTAGAATAAAAGTAAATGATATTTCAAAAAATATTATAAAAAGTATTGAAAATATTAGTAAAAATTTAAGAAGTGGAGAAGAAGGTGAATTAAAAACAATTTTAGCTGATGTCGAAAATAAAAAGAATGTATATTTAGAAAATAAAAATCAAATTGAAACTTCATTAAGAAATTATATTCAAGTTTCAGATAATTTTGAGTTATATATTGAAGATACTGAAATTTTATTTCAAATAGATCAAAATGTAACAAATGAAAGAAATAAACAATTTTTTGAACAAATTATTATTCCTTTAAATGCTCTTCAAACTAACTTTTTTACACAAGAAACATTTAATAATATTGAAAATTTAATTAATGAAATAATTAATGAATTAAATACTAATAAAGACAATAATTTTTCAAATATTCCAAATTTATTAGAAACATTAAATACAACTATTGATGATTCAATATCATATTATTTAGATGATAATTTAATTAAAAACACATATAATTTACTTTTAGATTCAAATTATATTAGTAATCTATTTGAATTATATTATGCACCAGTTACTGATGTTTTTAATAAATATTTAACTGTTTTTAGAGATGAATATTTTCAAAATCATATTTTACAATATCTTGATAAACCTTATGAAATTCAAACTAAGGTTAATCAAATTCTAAATAAACAAAAAAATGCAACTAGAAAAATGATTAATGATATGACATATCAATTAAAAGAATCTATTAATGAAAAATTAAATACACATTATAATATATATAAAATTAAAATTCAACAATATTTATTTGAAATTCAAAAAAATACTCCTAAAGATAATTATAATAATATAGCTAATACAAATATAAATTTAGTAAATACAAATTTTGAAAATATTATGATACAATTAGATAATAAGAAAACAGAATCAAATAAATATGAAAACCAAAAAGTGATAATGAATATAACAAATGATACAGATCCATTTCAATTAAATGATAAAATTAAAACACATGAAAATGCTATGTTATCATTAATAAATCGTGTTTCTGGTTTAGTTCAATCAGATTTTGATTCTGTATTTTGTGAATTTGATAATGAAGGAAATTGTATTTATACTGAAAAATTAGATGCTTCACAACAAAAATTATTTCAAACTGCTAAACTTAGATATACTATTTCTAAAATTAGTGAAATTATTTCTTTATCAAAAAATACTGATAGTTTTAATTTACTTTCTTATGAAAATTATGTTAATTTATTTAAATCTAAGGCTGATTATGAAAATTTTATTTCTAATGAAATTTTAAATAGATTAAAAGAATTAAATAATGAAGAAGAAAAATTAATTGAACCAATAATTAATTCTATTGAAAATAATTTAACAACAACTTTTGAAAATATTATTAATGAAGGATTAATAGAATCTAAAATTAATATTCTTTCAGGTAAAATTTTCACTTTACCAGAAAAATTGAATAATAAAGTTGAAAATATGAAATCTTCTATTACTAATATATTTAATGAATTTAAAAAAAATTACATAAATAAAAGTATATATTTTGAACCCATTTCATTCCAGAAAAGCTATGATATTTTTGAAAATTCAATAAATGAAATAATATCAAAAAATATAGAAACAATAAATAAATTGAAGATTGATGAAAATTTAATAAATCAAGTTAAAAGTTATTATACTTCTATATTAATTAATATAGGAAATAAATTTGAAACGGAAATTACACAATATACACAAATTCTTCAAGATTCTAATTTATTAGGTTTATCATATAATATCGGTAAAATAGGGAAAGAAATAAAAGAAAATACAATAAATAAATTAAAACAATCAATAGAAGATAATATTACAACAATATTTACAAATTCGTTTAATGAACAAATTAATGAAATAAAATTATATTTAACTCAACAAAATGAAGGTATTTTAGATCAATTAAAAACAGAATATGAAATTATTTTTAACGATTTTTCTTTGAAAGGAGAATTAGAATATGATAAAAATAATACTACTCTAATTAATAGTTTATCTAATAAATTAATTGAATCTATAAATTCAGAAGCTAAAAATTATTATAATGGTACAATACAAGATTATAATCAAAGTTTTATTAATTCTTATAATTTAGAAAACAAAGAAAAAAACTTGAATATTTTAGAAATTAATACTATTGAATTTAATGATCTTCAAGAAAAAGTTTTGAAAGGAGATGAATTATTAAAAACTTTTTGTAAAGAAAGAATTGAAAAAGAAAAAATATTATTTAAAGAAACTATTGAAAATACTATTGTTTACGGATATAATAAAACAATTCAAGATTTTTCAAATTCTTTTGGAAAGAATTATCTTAATTCTATTCTTAATCAAATAACAACAAATAAAATACAATCTAATTTAGATAATATTGAAAGTACTATTCAAAATAATCATGAATTTTTATTAACTATATTAAATGATATGTCATCTTGTTATGAAACAATAGGTAAGTCTTTAAAAACAGTATATAAAACTTTATCAACTGAAATTTCTTCAAATTTAGATGATGATATAAATATATCTTTAGAAAATTCAATAAATAATTTCAAATTATATTCAAATATTCAAATAACTGATTTATTCTTAGAGCATATTTTAATTATATTGAAAAATGACAATTTTACAAAGTTATTTAATCAAAATATAATTAATTTATTCCCAAAAGAATTCACAGAAGCTTTTAAAATTCAATTAAAAAATAATTATAATGAATTATTAGATGATTATAATTTAGATTCATTTAAAATCTTAGCAACAAATCAAATTGAAACTTCAAAAAATAAGATAGTAGAATCATTAAATGAATTCCAAAAAGAAACAGAAGATCAATTAGTAACAATGACTTCAATTACAATATCAAGAGATGTAAAAAATGTAATGAATATAGTAAATAAATATAAATCAAATAATTATGATATTTTCCCAAATTCATTTAATTTTTCAATTTCTGAAAATTCTAAAAATATTTTATTATCATTTATTCAAAAAATTAAAAATATAATTAATCCTATTATTATTGTTTATGAAGGAAATGATGAAGAAATTAAAAGACAATTAGAAGAAAAATTAAATTCATTTGATAATTATTTTGAAGTTGTAAAATCAAATTTAAATTCAAGTGATATTACTACAAAAACAGAAAATTCATTAAATAATTTAAAAAATGTAAAAAATAATATGAAAGTAGAAATTCTTAAAGAAATAGATGGAATAGATAATGATCTTAAAGAAATTGATTTAAATGTTTATAGAAGAAATCTTGAAGAATTTAGTATTACAGATATAATAAATGATCTCGATAAAATTAAAAAAAAATTTGATTCAATTCAAGAAGAATTAATTAATTTAAATGAATTTATTAAAATATCAAAAGATTATTCTAATTTTGAATCTCTTATTAAAAATATGATTGAACATATTTCAGCTCCAATTGAAAGTAATTTACAAAATTTAATGGATTATTTATCAGAAAGTCAATATTCTCAATTTGAAACAAATATTAAATCTCAAGCTGAAAATATTAAAAACTATTTATCTGATTTTTATAATATAGAAAATAAAAACATTTATGAATCGATAAATATCATTAAAAGTATTTCTTCATTTTATAATTCATTTCATAATGAAATAAAGGCAAAAACTGATAATTTTTTATCAACATATTTTGAACAAATTTTTAGTAAAATTGAACCATATGAAAATATATCCGGATTAATTAGAGAAAAGGAAGGATTAGAATTAGGGAATATAACTACAGATATATTAGGAGAAAAAATAACATTTAATTCAAATATTAGTGAATATTCATATGATTATTCAATATCATTTAAATATAATAATTTCACAATATATACAAATTCATCAATTTCAGCAGAAAGTTATATTAATTTAAATTATGAAACAGAAAACACAAAAGCTGGAATAAATGGAGTAATAGGTTCAGGATATTTATCTATGAATTCAAATAATTTATTAAAAGAATATTTAACAGATTTAACTAAAGAACAACAAACTAATCCTACAAATTATAAAAAATCATTTTCAAAAAAAATAAAAGTCGGAAATGAATGGCGACATATTAATGGTGGAGAATGCGGTTATGATTCGTATGCCTATAGGAGAAGATATTGTCAAATAAAAGAAATTTTTAAATGGGAAACTAAAGATACCTATGAATATACTGAAAAATCGAGAAAAGAAGGAAAAAAAAGATTTTAATTATATATATTATTTTAATATTATTTTATTTTTTGTTTATTTTAAATTGAATTATAAAAGAATTATACTTTTGTTTTTAAAGGGGTTTTTAATATAACCAAATCTTTAAAAATTTTAATGGGAATATAAAAAATGGATAATAGAAAAATACATTCAAATGAAATGAAAAAATAGATTTCAAAATATTAAGAATAAGGAATCTAAAAATGGAAACTATTCAAGAAGGAAACTTAATTTTAATAAGATATATTTGAAATAATCTTTAAATTATTTTATTTCTTTGAATTCTTTTATATTATTCAAACAAAAATTCATTGGATTTAGTAGAGCTTTTTTTGATATTGTATTTTTAAAAATTGTCTAATTTTAAAATTTTTTAAGTCTCAAATAAAGAAGTTTTTAATATATAAAAAAAATATTAATGGAAAGAAATTTATGTGAAATAATAAATGATTCAACTCCTAATCATTCAGATAACTATTTCTTTTGTAAAAAATGTAAAAAAGTAATATGTAGTAATTGTTTTCCTGAACATATAGAACATAAATTTTGTAGCTTTTCTTTTAATGATTTAGAAAAATTAGTAAATAAATTAAAAGAAGAAATTTCAAATAAAATTATACAAGAAACAGATTATTCAAGAGATTTAAATATATTTGAAAGAAAAATAAATGAAAGATATAATGGAAATAAAGAAATAGATAATATAATTAATTTAGGATTTAGAAATTTAAAAGAAAATTTAAAGAATGATAAAAACGAAGTTCAATTCACTAATTTTCTTCTTCAAGTCATAGATTCTTTAAATAATATTAATTTAATGAATGTTAATAAAAATTCTTGTTTTAATTTTACTGTTTATGAAGATGAATATATTTCAAATTATTCTAATTTATATGATAATAGACCAATGGTCCAGTTTCAAAAATTTTTTGAGGAAATTAATAATTGTAATATTGAATACAAAAAAAAAATAAATGATATTTATTCTAAATTTTTTCATAAAAAACTAAATGAAAATGAAATTGAATATTCTAATCAATTTAACTTAATTAATAATAATAATATAAAGGAAAATAATAACAATCATAAAATTCAATTGAATCAAAAAATAAAAAATCACAAATTTGATAATAATGAAGAATATAAATTAATTATTTTGAATGAAAAAGATAATTTAATTTCAAATTCAAATTTTTTTGAATTTAATGAAAATTTAATAAAGCAAAAAGAGTCTCAAATAAAAATTATAGATGATAATAATGAAGTTAATAAAATAATAAATTTTTCAAATGAAAATAAATTTTTGGGAAAAAAAGTAGAAAATTATAATGATACAAAATTAATGGAAACAGAAAAAATTGTTGTAAAAAAATTAAAAGTTAATGAAGAATTATCCAAAGTAATTTTAAATAAAAATAATATAAACAACAAAAATGAAATTGAAAATAATAATTTAGAGATAAAACAAAAAAAAGAAATAAAAATACAAAAAACTTTAGAAGATTATATTGAAAAGCAAAGCCTAAAAAATGAAGAAGAAAGGAAAATAAATAATAATTTTCATTTAAAAGATAATTCATTATTTTTTTTTTATTTTCAATTAAATGAAAATAACCAAAATATAATATTTTTATATAATAATATAACAAATTCAATTTCATCTTATCAAATTTATACTGAAAAAGATGATAATATAGGATTTCCATTTAAAAGAAGTAAAGGAGTTAATTTAAATAATTCTTTTTTAATAACAGGAGGTTATGAAGAAAGAAATAATTTAATATGTCAAAATTGTTATAAATTAATATATAAAGATGATAATCTAATAATAAAAGAAGAAAAAAAAATGAATATGAAAAGAGCTTCTCATAATATAATATATATAAAATCAAAAAATAAAGTTTTTGTCTGTTCAGGAGAATATAATAATGATTGCGAATATTTAGATTTAAATGTTGATAATAATAAATGGATCAAATTAAAAAATAAAATGAATGAATATAGAGCAAATGCAAGTTTATTTTGTATTAATGATAGATATATTTATTGTGTTGGAGGATTTAATTTTAATTTAAGAAAATATATTCATGGTTATGAAGTTTTAGATTTAGATGATAAAAATTTAAAATGGTATTTTTATAATATTTCCAATCTAAATAATTGTTGTAATATGGGAATTATTAATGTTGATAATAAAAATATTATTTTTGTTGGAGGAAAGTTTAATAATAATTATTTAAGTAGCGTTTATAAAGTTGAAATTAATGAAGATGAAAATAAAATTGAAAGTGTTATTGAAATAAATCATAATAATATTACTAAAGATATTATGTTTTATAATTCTCAAAACTTTATCAATTTTGGAAATAAATATATTTGTTTTGATTCTTTTGCAAAAAGTATTGAATTT
>JAEEGI010024317.1_pt1 | contig 11816 bp, 14 predicted proteins | sample 8958751 | NCBI WGS metagenome assembly JAEEGI01 (sample SAMN16246545, study PRJNA631951) | gut metagenome | biome: gut microbiome; feature: rumen; material: KS-attached | host: Bos | place: Iran: Karaj | collected 2018-10 | reverse complement strand
CTTATTCATGGCGAATAGGGTGGCACCTGCCTTTCGGTTTTGTCTCGTCAACTCAACCTTAATACAGGCCACTTCTATTCGCCACTCTTTTTTCACTTACTGTCACACATCATCGTAACACCTACAATCCGCAGACTTTCTGATCATGTTCCTGCTTGCGCGAAAGAAAAACGCCATATATAATGAAACGGGTATTCCGCAAACCGCATGGCTTGCAGCAGAAGCGAAGGGGATCAGTACCAGGAGGATGCTTTATGTTCGACTTTCATTACCTGAACAAAGAACGGGCCGAACAAGAGCGCCTTCCCGCAGTTTCCCTGTCGGAAATCTTTGGAAGGCGGAAGCCGTCTTTCTTCGCGCGGCCGGCGTATGGAACCCCTTGAAAGAAGAAACGGAGCAGAAACATGGCGTATGATTTCTATGTGCATACGATGCAGGACCTGATCAACGCTGTGCAGGAGTACGGCATCGTCCCCTATTTCTCAACCATGATCCCCGGCTTTTCGCTGGAGGACCATTGCAGCCCGGAGACGCTGTTCAATGATTCCGAGGACAACACCTGGTTCTGGAAGGGACCGGTGATCCGGGCAACAGGCTGCGCTTACGGCAAATTCTTCGGGAAAAAGGCCGCTTATGTCCGAAGGGACCTCTTTCTGGACCTTGCAAATTACCGGCGTGACGGTTACGATTTCGACGCGAGGTATGAGGAGGGGCTGGCCAGATACCAAGACAAGCAGCTCTTTGACCTGATCGATGAAAACGCACCGGTGACCTCGAAGGAGCTGCGGAAGATTGGGGGCTATGCCTATCACGGGCGCTGGCAGAAAACCGAGGGCGTCAAGGGGTTTGATACGTCCGTTACCCGTCTGCAGGAGCAGTGCTATGTGCTCACCAGCGGCTTTGTCTTCACCAGAGACAAGTCCGGGCGTCTGCGCGGTTGGGGCGCTGCGGAATACTCGACGCCGGAGCGTTTCTTTGGAAATGCGTTTTCCGACAATGTGTATCAGCGGGAGCCAGAAGAATCCTATCAGCGCCTGATGCAGCACATACGGGACCTGCTTCCGATGGTTCCGGAGCAAACCATAAAGAGATTCGTCCATTAAGGCAATACCGCACAGTTCCGGCGCGCAGATCGCGCAGTCAGAATTGTGCGGTATTGCCTTAAGCCTATGAACAGGAGCTAACATACCATCTGTACCAGCAGCATATAGACAGCCGTGCCCGCAAGGATGCTCAGCAGGGACCTGTGCTTCCAAATCTGCAGCAGGACGACGGCCAGCACCGCGATGAGTTCCGGGATCCCGAAGGGGAACGCAAGGATTGCCGTATTCCTCAGGCAGTAGATCACCAGCATCCCGATGATGGCGGGCGGCAGAACTTTGCCCAGATAGGCGACGTAGGGCGGCACCCGCTTCCGGAAAATCAGGAATGGGAGGAAGCGAAGCAGGATCGTAACGGCCGACATAACGGCCACGAGAAGCGCAGAATGGCCCATACTGTTCATGCCTCTGCCTCCCCCCTGCCCAGGCGTCCCCGGAGCAGGGACAGGACCAGGGTGATGAGCAGCATGGCCGGAATGAGAAACCTCTCCGGGCCGAAAACGGCAAGGGACAGCAGCGTGCCCCCCAGACCGGTCAGCGCGGGGATCCGATTGCCCTTCTTTACCCACTGTTCCACGAAGGAGGTGAGAAAGAGTGCCGTCATGCTGAATTCGATCCCCTCGGTGGAAAAGGGCAGGACCGCCCCCAGCAGGCTCCCCAGGACACTGCCGATCACCCAGTAGCTGTGATCGAAGGCGGAGACCAGGAAGCGATAGGCTTCAGCGTCAGCGCCCTCCGGCACTTCCCCGCTGCACAGCAGCGAGTAGGTCTCGTCGGTCAGAGCGAAGATCAGATAGGGCTTCAAGCGCCCGGAATTCCTGTAGACCCGGATCATGGAGATACTGTAGAACAGGTGCCGGGCATTCACCATGACGGTGGTCAGGATCGCCGTGACCACGGAGGCCCCGCCGGACAGCAATCCCACGCCCACATACTGCATGGAGCCCGCGTAGATCAGCAGGCTCATGGCCAGCGTCCACAGGAGCCCGTAGCCTGCGGCGTGCATCAGCACGCCGAAGCCGATCCCCAGCACGACGTAGCCTGCCATGACGGGGATCGATCTCACAAAAGCCTGCCGGATCGTTGTGCGTCTCATATCAGCCTTGCTTCTCATTACGAGGCGATTTCTTTTGCTTTCGGCTTGATGCTGGCGGCGTAGGCACTGTTGCAGAGGCCGAGTACCGCCGAGATGATGAAAAGGGTCTCGATCCCCACGGTCTGCCAGATCCAGCCCCCGAAAAGGGCGATCAGCACCGTGATCATGTGGTTGACGGAAATGCCCGTGGAGAGGGTGGCTTTCGTCTCCTCCGGGGAGTCGGAAATATCCTGCACATAGATGTTGGAGGCCATGGACGCCAGAGAGATGATGGAATCCAGCACATAGTTTACGCAGCATACGGTGAAGGCGATCTCTCTGGGAAACAGATGATGGGCGAAACCGTAGAAAAAGCAGACGACGACCAGGATCAGGGTGTCGGAGATCATGATGATCTTATAGCCGATCCGGTCGATCAGTTTTCCGATCAGCGGGGAGAGGAAGAAACCGGCAATGGCGGAAACGGCGAACAGCAGGCTGATGACCCGAGCGTCCGCGCCGTAAAACAGGATCAGCACATAGGGGCCGAAGGTGAAAAAGACCTGCTTCCGCGCCCCGTAGAACACCTCCAGCATGTAATACTTCCGGAACTTCTTCCGGAAATAGAAGCGGCTGACCGTCTTGTCCGTCTCGCTTTTGCCGTGGAGCCCGAAGGCCAGCACGGTCCCTATGGCGGTCAGGATCGTGGCGACGAGGAAAAAGGCCCGGAAGGGGGTCTTTCCCGCAAGGAGCGACAAGGTCACGATCACCACCGCGTACCCTGCCAGTGTGCCGATCTGGTTGACGGAGCTCTGATATCCCAAAGCGACGCCGCCGCTGTCCGGCCGGGCGTATTGCAGCGTCATGGTGTTTTTCATCCCCAGCTGGATATGCTCGCCCAGGGAATAGACGCAGATCGCCAGGGTCACCAGCAGTTTGGTCGGCGATACCAGGGCCAGCATGCCCATGCCCGCCAGCATCACCAGCGCGCCGATCTTATAGAGGCTTTCCGCGGAAAGCGTGTAGAAGATCGCCAGAAGCAGGACCAGCAGAAGTCCGGGCAGTTCCCGGAAAAACTCCGCCAGGCCACGCTCGAATTCGCCCATGACCACGATATTGGCCAGGTAATTGTCGATGACGCCCTTATAGATGCCGTATCCCAGCCCCATGGTCAGGATGGCCAGGAAAAGCCATTGGAAACCGGACTTTTCCTGAAAAACAGCTTTGATCCTATTCATTCTTCGCCTTTCGCGCGTATTCCTTCGTATGCTTCCCTGTTGTCGGCCGGCGCTTATGATCCTGCCTTCTCACCGTTCACGATGACGACGTTCATAGGCTCGACCTCGACGTTCTTCCAGACCTGTTCCTTCAGGTACGGTTCGGAGTCCAGATACTGCTGGAGAAGCTCCTTGCTCTCAAAGTCCATGATGAGCACAGAGCCTTTCATTTTTCCTTCGCCGTCCAGAAGCCCTCCGGCACAGATGACCTTCCCGGGCGTCTTCGCCATGTTTTCCAAATGACGGGGCCGGACGGCCAGCCTCCGCTCCAGCATGTTTTCCCCATCGTATGCTTTGATGATGTACTGCATCTTTATTCTCCCTTTTCGCCCTCATCCGACAGGAGCTTCTGCCGAAGCTTCTCAAGGAGCCCCAGCTCCTGTCCGGAATAACACTCCTCAAAACCACCGACGGTGAATCCAGCAGGATCATCCAGCAAAGCCCGGATCACTCCGCTGAAAGAGTGGGCGTGCCCGCTGTGCTCTTTACCGGCTGCGGCGGAATCGTTATAAGGGTAGTACAGTCCTGTTCCGGCAAATTCGCAAGCGACATACAGGAGGTCGCCTTCCTCGGAATCCCGATCCGGGAAATCCACTCTCCACTTTGCATTGCCCCGGTCATAATACGGCCGGTAGGAGGTTTCACACTCGGAGAGAAGACGGATAGCGGCCTTGTACTTCTCAACGCGTTTTTTCGCCAGATCGTCGATCTCATCCAGCAGGGTGACAGATCGCATGTGGGGCCGTCCTGTCCTGATCCTCACATGTACTGATGATCGTCACATTCTCCCAGCCGTCGCCCCAGTCCGGGGGCATACACTGCTCAAAGCGGTCGATCCGCTTTGTGATGATATTGAACGCCAGGTCACGCCGCTCCCGGATCATGTCCCAGCATCCCTGCCGATGCTTTCGTCCCGTCTGTACACGTAGCAATTGGCACATCCGGAGCTTATCCTGCGGCAGCCGTGCCACGGATTCCAAATTGGCATGATTCTGTTCTCCCCGCCCGCAAACCGGCGCCGGATCAGTTCTCCTCATACAGCATGGAACAGCTTGACGTCACCGGTCAGCGAAAGATAAGCTCCTGCAATTCTTTCCAGTCAGCGATCGCGGACGCGCCGTCCGCGTGTGTCGGTACGACGGGAAGCTCCTTTCTGTCTCCGTCCATGTGCCCCAGATAGTGAACAGCGGACATTCCCGCAGATATTGCGCCGCAGATATCCTTGCGTTCATCGTTCCCGCAGTACCACACTTCTTCGGGGGCAAGGCCCGCTTTGTTCAGCGCGACCTGAAACAATCGCACGTCCGGTTTCCTGATCCCATAGTCGCTGGAGGTGATGACGAACTCGAAATGATTGTCCGGCAGAAGGGCGTCGATGCGTTTCCTCAGGGATACCCCCGACCAGCCGAGATTGCTGACCACTCCTGTTCTGATTCCCTCTTCATAAAGGAAATCCAGCGTTTGACGTATATGCGGATATACGCACTTCTCCGTCATCAGGGATGAATTGCTCCACAGAAGATACTCCGCTTCTTCCCAGGGGATATCCAGCCGGATCCCGTGAAGCTCATACTTCAGCCGAAGCATTTGCATAAGCTGCAGTTCCACGCCATGATCCCGGAGAAACCAGCGGGAACGGATATATTCCTGCTCCCAGGCGGAAAGGGCCTCCGGTGAACAGTTATGCGGATTGGAGATCACATGCTCAAATACAGCCTTTTCCCCCCGCAGGTGATCCCAGTCGGGCTCACACAGGAGCGTTCCTCCGTAATCAAAAAGGATCATTTTCGGTCTTGCCATGTCCCGATCACCCCCGGTCCGTGTGCGTTCAGCCATTCCTCCCTGGTCAGGAGGCTGACGTGTCCTGTGCGTGTTTCGCCCATCTGGGGAACGGGCAGATTTTCACTCGTCCATTGATACTTGAAGCCCAGTTTTTCCTGGACTCGCCCGGACTTCACGTTGCCGTCGTAATAACCGCACCAGACCCTTTGAAGTCGAAGGTCTTCAAAGGCGTGACGCAGCATTTCGCGCCCCGCTTCCGGAATGATCCCCCGTCCCCAATAGGGAACGCCCAGCCAGTATCCCAGCTCCATCTCGTCGTCTTTTGAAGCCAGATCGTTGCGGTGCAGGCCTATGCTCCCGACGGGGAGCCCGGTCTCTTTCCATACGACCGCATATGTCTCCGGCTTCATCAGGACATTCCGTATGACCTGACGGCTGTACTCTGCGCTGGTATGTACGGGCCATCCGGCAGCAGGGCCTACACGGTCGTCCTTCGCGTATCGGTAGCACGCCTCCGCGTCGGACTCTTTCCAGGGGCGGAGGATCAGTCTTTCTGTTTCAAGTTCCACATTGACGCGCCTCCTCACTCCATTTCACCCAGGACCGGCTGCCCATACTTGAACAGGGCCGCGTTGATCTCATAAATGTCGTAGTTTTTGTTGGTGATGAAGTAAGAAACGATCAGGTCGAATGCGTCGCTGGGCGAGAACGCGATCCCTGCCCTGGAAAGCAGATCCAGCATAGTCTGCAGATCCAATTCCAGCGCGATGGCGAAGGCCACCGCCGTTTTCTTCTTCGGCTTGTAGTCCGCCTTGCAGCGGATGCGGGAGAATACCTTCCGGTCGATATTGGCTTTCTTATATACGGTCACGTCGTCCAGGCCCCGCTCGTCGATCAGCCTGAACAACTGCTGCTGGAAGGTCTCCCCTGCTCCGCTCAGCACCTCCTCCAGGCTTTGACCTGCAAAGCTTGGCAGAGATATGGCAGCCAAGGACACTTCCGCCGCTTCCTGCTCAACCTCCGGCGCGGCCGCGGTTTCCGCTGTTTCGAGCGCCCGGAGTTCTTCCTCTTCCCGCAGCCGGATCAACCCGCGTCTGCGGTTTTCCGATGTGACGGCACCGCCGTATTCCGCTTTTCGCAGTTCATCGGCGGCATGTTCGTCGATATACTGCTCGATCCCGCCCACCAGCTTTTCGGACAGTTCCAGCGCTCTGCGGTCGAATACCACGAGGATGACCTTCATGTCGTGCGTCAGCAGGAACCTGCCGATCTCCGAAAGCGCGATATTCAGCGCCTCATCCTTGGGAAATCCGTATGCTCCGGTGGCGATCAGAGGGAATGCGATACTTTCGCATTTGAGCGTATCTGCCAAAGCCAGCGAATTGGCATAGCAGGAACGCAGGATATCCCGCTCCCCGCAGCTGCCGTCCACCCAGGCGGGACCGACGGTGTGGATGACGTACTTTGCTTTCAGGGCAAATGCGCCGGTACTGACTGCCTGCCCCGGCGCGATCGGGCCGATCTTCTTCCGCTCGGCCAGAAGCTGCGCTTCACCTGCGGCGGCGTATATGGCGCTGTCTGTTCCGCTTCCGATCCCGGGCTTCGGGTTGGCCGTGTTGACGATCGCGTCCGCTCTGACTTTCGTGATATCGTTCCTGATGATCTGGAACGGCATCCGTTCCGCCTCCCTTCCGACAAGCCCGGGACCGCTGTCCGGGCTCTCCGTCACTAACCCAGTTTATATTAAAATATTTTCATGGTATTTGCTATAACGGCAGCCGAAAAGCAGCTATGCTTCCGAAGACGAACCAGAGCTTTCCGATAATTCCGCTCCGTCAGGCCGAATGCTTTTGCAAGACGCTTTGCCAGGCGCACTGCGTCTTCAAAGCACAATTAGCTCTCAGGATTATGATTCTTTCATGTGGGCATCTCCCGAGAACCCCGCTTGGGATATGCTCTTGCCTCCAAAACCTCTTTTTCGTAGCGCTCGATCTCCCCATACCACTCGCCGTCTGCTGGTTTGCCGCAGCGGCGGCAATACTCGTCCCAAACGTCGCCGAAGGGCAGGATTTTCAACTCCTCCTGCATCACCATGAGCTTGGTGAAGTTGCCGCCGTCCTGCAGGGACTTCAGCACTGCGTTTGGCTGCAGCAGTGCAAAGAGCAGAGCCTTCTGCAGATTTCGGTACCCGGTAACCCAGGCGCTGATGCGGTTGATACTGGCGTCAAAGTAATCGAGGGCGATATCCACCCGCCCGTCCAGCCCGTCACAGCGGACGATTTCCCGGGCGATTTCCCGTGTCTCCTCGTCGAAGAGCACCACGTGATCACTGTCCCAGCGGATGGGGCGCGTAACATGGAGTGCAATCTCCGGGAAAAAGGCAAGCAAGGCCGGGATCTTATCCGACACCGCCTCAGTAGGGTGATAGTGGCCGTTATCCATCAGCGGTATGCATTTATCCCGGTTAAAGGCTGCATAGGACAGCGCAAATTCCGAGCTGCCCACGGTGTAGGCCTCCACGCCGATGCCGAAGACCTTGCTCTCGATGCAGGGCTTGACCTTGTCGAAGTCATAAGGCTCGGACAGGATGGCGTCGATGCTTTCCCGGTAGCGCCGGCGTGGTCCCATGCGGTCGGCGGGGATATCCTTGAAGCCGTCGCCGGTCCAAATATTCATGACACACTTTTCACCCAGCGCTTCCGCAAGATATTGGCTGATCCGGATGCAGGCTCTGCCGTGGTCGATCCAAAACTGCCGTGTCTTTTCATCAGGGCTGGCAAGCGTCAGAGGGTCACACTTGGGATGAGAAAAGAAGGTCGGGTTGAAGTCGCAGCCCAGGCTGCGCGTCTTGCAGAAGTCTACCCATTTTCTGAAATGCCTCGGCTCCAGCTTATCACGATCTGCCCACGCACCGTCATCGAAAATGGCGTAGGAGGCGTGGAGATTCATCTTAGGTCTGCCTGGTATAAGGGAAAGCACCTTGTCCAGGTCTGCCATAAGTTCTTCTGGCGTCCGGGCGCGACCGGGATAATTGCCGGTGGTCTGAATACCTCCGGTCAACGGCTGGTTTGGATCGGTGTCGAAGCCACGCACGTCATCGCCCTGCCAGCAGTGCAGGCTGACGGGCACAGCCTTCAGCTTTTCTATCGCGGCATCCGTGTCCACGGCGTAGCGTGCATATTTGGCTCTTGCTTCGTCATAACTCATTAGACGACCTCCATCTGGATCTTTAGATTCCCGATCGCTGTGGCCTCGATAGGCAGAGCGATCACTTTTTTGCCCGTTGCTTCTTCCGTGAGCCAGTTGAGAAAAGCGTTTTTTGCCCCGCCGCCCACGATATAGATGCTGTCGTAATTCCTGCAGGTATTATGCTGCAGTTCCCGGATCGCGGTCATATAGCTTAGCGCAAGGCTCCTGTAGGCACATCTGAAGTAATCGCCCGCTGTTTGCGGTTCCATGGAAAGCGCATCGTTGAAGGCCTGCTTCATACTTTCCGGAGCGAGGAATGCAAGGGCATTCGCGTCCACCGTCTCCTCAAAGCGGCTTTTTTCTGCTTCGGCGACAATCTCACCATAAGGCCTGTCCGGGCAGAGCTCCGCGCGCAGGCAGTTGACGAGCCACATGCCCATAATATTCTTTTGATAGCGGTTGTAGCCCACACCGCCCTCGTTTGACCAGTTTGCAAGCTCGCTGGCTGCATTCGTGATGGGCTTCTCGGTCTTCACTCCCAGCAGGCTCCAGGTTCCGGAGGAAATATAAGGCGCGATCCCATCCATTGGGATACCTTCCACCGCGCTGCCAGTGTCATGTGTGGCGCAGAGGACAACCTTGATACCCTCATACTCTCCAATGATCGTACCGGGCTGTTGGAGCGGTTGAAACAGATGCGCGGGCAGTCCAAGCGCGCTGATGATCTCAGGATCGTATTCATCTGCGTCGGCGTTTACCATTCCGCCTGTGGTGGCGTTGGTGTACTCATGGGACTTCACTCCGCAGAGCTTGTACATCAGGTACTCCGGGATCATCAGAAAATCCGTTACGTCCTCCAGCCGCCCCGCCTTTTTATCCTCATAGAGCTGATAGATCGTGTTGAAAGGCTGGAACTGGATCCCCGTGCGCCGGTAGAGCCGCGAGAAGCTGATTTTCTCATGCACCAATGGAATCACGGCTTCGGTGCGGCTGTCCCTGTAGGCGAAGCAGGGCCGCACTTCCTCGTCGCCGCGCATCAGCACATAATCCACACCCCAGGTGTCGACGGACAGGCTCTCGATTTGCGGATATTTCTCCTTTGCGATAGCAATGCCCGCCTTCACATGCCCCAGCAGCGCATCGATGTCCCAGGTCAGGTGCCCGTCCAGCTCGGTCAAGCCGTTCGGGAAGCGGTAGACTTCCTCAGTCTTGAGTCCACCGCCTTCACGCCACCCTACAATGTGCCGCCCACCGGATGCGCCGATGTCGATGGCAAGGTATCTCTTCATGTTTATTATATCTTTACGCATTCCACCACATCCAGATCTGAAACCACTTCAGGCCACTCTCGCAGCTCATCCCGCTCGTGCAGCTGTGCCCGGACTTGGGCGAAGAAAGAATCCACTTGGGTACGCTTCCTGCAGTTCCAACTCCGGCGCTCGCAGTCTGGGCGCCAATGGCCGCCCGCGAGAATAAGGCGGGGGCTGGCGGGAAATGTATGTGCAAGTGCGCTCTGTCTTAGCTGCCGATCATTCAGGATCGGCGTCCTCCGTATCGCTGAGTTTCGTCCCGCACTTGAGGCAGAAGGCAGATCCTTCCGGCAGTACTGCCCCGCATTTTGGACAGACAAGTTCTTCCGCGACCTTCCTGCCGCATCTGTCGCAGAAGACGCTGCCCGCCGGGATGTCGCTCCCGCAGTACGGACAGAATTCTCCCGCTCCCCTGCCGGTATCCGATCTCTCATAGTAACGGATCGCGTCCTCGATCACGGAGTATGCTTCCGTATCCAGTTTGTTCTGCTGGATGAGGCCGTAGATCTGGGGGATGACGACCGGCCAAAAAACCAGAACGGATATGGCGGTGGGCAGGGCTTGCTTCCCGAAGATGCCGACTTCCATTTTCACTTCTATCGCGCCGCGCACTTTGGTAAGCGTGATGTTCAGTCCGGTCTTCAGGCCCGCGACCGTTTCGAAAAGGCCGCCTTTCGTCAGGCTGATAAACCCGCCCGCCGCGGTCTCCTGCGCCTGGACGGCGTATCCCTGCCGCTCGAAATGTTCCCTGCAGTCGTTCAGGATGCCGCTCACGTTCCGAAGGCCTGTGGCGAATCTCCTGCTGCTGTTTGTTAGTGACATGATGTTCCCTCCTTAGAAAGATAGCGGCGAACCGCATTTTCTGCAAAAACTCCACTCCGGCTTGACCGGCGCGCCGCATCTGCCGCAGTGCCTGCCGTCTCCCTTTGCTTCTGTGCCGGTCATGCCGGACACGATCTGCCGGAAGCTGTCGGTCCGGCACCACTGCCGGATGCCGGAAGCGCGGACAGAGAGGAACGGATGCGTGGAATTCATCAGGATGAGCGACTCCAGGATCCTGTTCCAGGCGGAGTCGCTGACATAGTCGGCATACTCGTCGGCCTGCTGCATGAACAGCTCGGCGTTGATCTCCGAAGCGATCTTCCGGCTGCCGCCGGCCATCCGGAGCATCACGTCGATCACCCGCTCAGGGCCGCCGCAGAAGACCGCCGAAGCGCGGTCCGCGGAGAATTCGCTGCACCGGAGCCAGTAGGCGAAGGCCGTCCGCAGGGCCGTGGAGACCAGCCCGCCAAGGCCCAGCATCTGGGCCGCCCCGTTCATGATGAAGCGCCCCATCGTCTGGTAGAGCACATGATGGCAGAGGATATGCCCGCACTCATGCGCAAGCACAGCCTGGACCTCCTCTTCGCTGAACAGCTCCAGAAGCCCGGTCGTTATGGTGATAAAGACGTATGTATCGCCGCTCGTATAGGCGTTCGGCTCCCGGTTCGATTCGAGATAGAGTTCGGGGACCTCTATGCCGAACGCTTCACAGACAGGCGGAAGCAGATTGTAGATCTGCGGGCACTGCTCCTGTGAAAGACGCACCTTGCTGGACATATTCAGGATCCTCATGGTTCGCTCGCTGCAGAGCTTCATGAAGCCCTTGATGAGCTGGTCGAAGCCGGGGATCGACTTGAGCGCGTCCAGCGCTTTCTGATCGTCCTCGTTGACGAAATCCCGGGGATTCGCTTGATAGGCCACTCGCCATGTCCCTCCCTGCATAAGCCGCTGTTCCTTTGGAACGAAACGGGCTGGTGTTACTGGTCATCTTTTTCCGATCGTCTTTGTCAGCATATATGCAAGATATTATATAACAAATCGAATTCCCGTTTCAACCAGAATCAATCCGTAGCATGAAGCAAATGAATAACGGAAATGAACATGCTCGCTAATGCTGCCCCTTGCTTTTCTTCATTAAGGCAACACCGCGTTAGTTCTCGGCACACATCTTGCTTGCATCATGTTCCGTCATATTGCCCGAAAATCTTGGCCAATACAGGAAGTATTCCCCGCGATTTTCAGACAATCTGACGAAAATTCT
>JAEEGI010024314.1_pt1 | contig 11818 bp, 12 predicted proteins | sample 8958751 | NCBI WGS metagenome assembly JAEEGI01 (sample SAMN16246545, study PRJNA631951) | gut metagenome | biome: gut microbiome; feature: rumen; material: KS-attached | host: Bos | place: Iran: Karaj | collected 2018-10 | reverse complement strand
ATGGAGAGGACCCACCTGTACCCATGCCGAACACAGTAGTTAAGCTCTCTGATGCAGACGATAGTCAGCTGGCGACGGCTCGCGAAAATATGTCATTGCCGGATACTAAAGGGAAGCCCGCGCGGTGAATTGCCGCGCGGGCTTTTCTGATACTACAAGGCGCCGCGGAAGCGGGAGAAATGTGAAAGAAGGGTCTTTTATTTGCGGCGGCGATGTGGTAAAATAACTTATGGTTTAAAAAGATGGTTCGCCGGCCGGTTTGCGTTATTTTGTGTGGCGGCGGGGGCATTCCCCGGGGTGCATACGGACGCGCTGACATGCGGGTTCCCGGTGAAAAATCGTATCGCATTTTAAAGGAGATATGACATGAGTACAATGTATGAATTGGCAAAGAAAAAGTATGCTTCGTTCGGCGTCGACACCGATGCCGCGATCGAACAGCTTAAGACGATTCCGGTTTCGCTGCACTGCTGGCAGGGCGACGACGTCATCGGTTTTGACCACGACGGACCGCTTACGGGCGGCATTCAGACCACGGGCAACTACCCCGGAAAGGCACGCACACCTGCGGAACTTATGGCGGACATCGACAAGGTCATGTCGCTCGTTCCCGGCAAGGTTAAGCTCAACCTCCACGCCTGCTACGCGATTTTCGAACCCGGCGAGTTCGTTGACAGAGACAAGCTCGAGCCGAAGCACTTCGAGAAGTGGGTCAAATTCGCGAAGGAGAGGAATATCGGCATCGACTTCAACCCGACGTACTTCTCGCACCCGAAGGTCAAGAACGGCCTCACACTTTCCAGCCCGGATCCCGAGACGAGGAAGTTCTGGATCGAGCACGGCAAGGCCTGCATCAGGATTTCCGAGTACTTCGCGAAGGAGACAGGCGTTCCCTGCGTCATGAACATCTGGACCGGCGACGGATTTAAGGACATTCCCGCCGACAGAATGGGCCCCAGAATGCGCTACAAAGAGTCGATCGAAGAGATCCTGACCCAGCCTTTCGACAAGGACCTCGTGAAGGTCACGGTTGAGTCGAAGGTGTTCGGTATCGGTGTGGAGTCCTACACGACAGGTTCGGCTGAGTTCACACTTTCGTTCGCGGCTTCCCACGACGGCGTGCTCCCGCTCATGGACAACGGACACTACCACCCGACAGAGGTCGTTTCCGACAAGATCCCGGCGCTCCTCTGCTTCTACCCCGAAATCGCGCTCCACATCACCCGCGGCGTGCGCTGGGACTCCGACCACGTTCTGCTCTTCGACGACGAGACCAAAGAGATGGCCAAGGAGATCGTCCGTTGCAACGCGCTTGACAGAGTGTTCATGGCGCTCGACTACTTCGACGCGAGCATCAACAGAATTTCGGCGTGGACGGTCGGTTTCCGCAGCTGGCAGAAGGCGCTTCTCTCCGCGCTCTGCACGCCCAACGAGTATCTGAAGGGACTCCAGGACAACGCTGAGTTCACGAAGCTGATGGTAATGCAGGAAGAGATCAAGACGCTGCCTTTCGGCGAGGTCTGGGCCGAGTACCTGAGACGCAACGGCATTGCCGACGATGCTTCGTGGTTTGAGGAGATCGAGAAGTACGAAAAAGAGGTTCTCAGCAAGAGAGCGTAAGCTGAAATTTGCCTGAAAGAAGGCAAAAAGTAATACTGCCCGGCGCTGCTTAAGATGGCCTTGAGGCTGTCCCGCGGCGTCAGGCAGTTTTTTGAAATTGAGAGGGAAGGCGCGGCGCGAAAGAACGCAATGAAAGGCACGTGAATGAAATGATAATTCGTAAAGCGACCGAAAACGATATTCCGCGGCTGACAGAGATCTTCGCGAAGGCGAGAGCTTTCATGGCGGGAGAGGGAAATCCGCACCAGTGGGGAGCTGACGGATGGCCCCCTGAAAGCGTCATACGGTACGACCTCCGGAACGGGACAAGCTACGTTGCGGCGGCGGATGACGGAACCGTGTGCGGAACATTTTATTTTGACTTCGGCGATGAGCCCGAATCCGCCTACAAAGAGCTTTCGGGAGGAGAGTGGCTTTCGGACGCGCCTTACGGGGTGGTTCACAGGATAGCCGCCGACCCGCCCGGAAAAGGCACAGGCGAGTTTTGCCTCAGGTGGGCAATCGGGCAGTCGAACGGACATCTCAAAATCGACACGCACCCCGACAACAAACCGATGCTCGCGCTTCTTGAAAAAACGGGCTTCTCGGAGCGCGGGACCGTTATGATCGGCGGAACGAAAAAAAGAATCGCGTTTGAATTCGCCGGCGACCGGATTCGCGCCACGGATGTTGAAAAACGGCCGTAAGTGTTGTAGATTATACGCGTACAAGGCGCTGAGGAAAAAGCGCCTGCGGGAAGCTTTGAAGGAAACGGATTAAAGAAACGGAGGAATTTCAGCCATGAAGGATCCTGCGATTCGCAGCAACCGGATACAGTGCCTTTTCGCGCTCATTGGCGCGAGTATTGTCGCGGTGTGCGTCATTATCGGCGTGACGATGAACCTCGTGACGATCTACGACGAGAATTTCGACCACATGGGAATTCGCACGTTCTGCATGTTCACGGTGAACTCGAACATTCTCGCGGGTCTGTCGATGATGCTCTGCCTGCCGTACACGATCGACGGCCTGCGCACCGGGAACTACCACCTTCCCGACTGGGTGGTCATCATGATGCACATCACAGTCTCGGCCGTCGCGCTGACGTTTCTGGTGTCGCTCTGCATTCTGGCGCCGGTCAAGGGTTTTTACCTGATCTTTTCCGGTTCGCGCTTCTTCCTGCACGGCGTGTGTCCCGTGCTCTCGATCGTGACGTTCTGCTGCTTCATCAACAGCCACCTTGTGCGTTTCCGAGAGGCGGCGCTCGGTCTGGTGCCGGTGTTGCTCTACGGAATAGTGTACGTCATCATGGTCGTATTTATCGGCGAGGAGCACGGCGGCTGGAACGACTTTTACGGCTTCGTGACGCGGGTTCCGTTCTGGGTGTCGCTGCCGGTGATTTTGATTTCCGCGACGGGAATAGTCCTCCTTCTGAGGCTCGGGCACAACGCCTGCTGTCTCTACAGGCGCAAAAAGGATTCCGAACTCTACAAGGCGGCGTACGGCGGCTCCGACCTGAAAAAGGTGATCGCGGAGATGGCCAGGTCGCAGAAAAGGGAAATGAAGCAGAAAAATCCGACCGTTCCGGTGCAGATGATCGGCTATATGATCGAAAACAGCGGTTCCGACCTCGACCCGGACGAAGGCGCGCGAATCTACTTCGAGGAGTGGATGAAGGCATAAAGAGCGTGCCTGAAGACCCGCCTCGGAACAAGCGGTATAAAGCGGAATGGAATAATAAGAAAGAAGGCCGTTTTCGCGCGCGAAACGTTTTAAAACGCTTGTAACACGCGAAGACAGGTGGTATAATATTCGCAACTAAGGCGTATTTCGCCGTGAACATTAAAACCGGAGGTTTTTTATGAAAAAAATTATTGCTTTAACAGTAGTCGCGATTCTCACCATAGCTCTCTGCATCAGCGCAAGCGCCCAGCATTCGTTCGACAGACTTTACGTGAACGAGAATACTCTGACTGCAGGCGACGGACTCCCCAAGACATCCGTTGACGAAGATACAGGTCTCGTTCACTTTGATGTCGAAATCCAGCCCGGCGACAAGATGTATATGCTCGGTTGGGTCGTTGACCTTGAAGGTGAAAGCACGGTTTCTGAGGTTTACTATACGATTGATGGCGCAGTCAAGGCCTGCGATGCCAACTACAGAGACAGAGGCGACGTTGCCCAGTATCTCGGTGTTGACGCTGCACTCGGTGCAAACGCAGGTATCGGCCATGACGATAACGCGTTTGAGTTCACCGGCATCGACCAGCTCACCGACGGCACGTATGTCATGACAGTTGTTGCCAAGTTTGTCAGCGGCTCTGAGGAGCAACTCGCCGAGATCAACCTCAAGGTTGGCACAGGCGTTAAGCCCGAGCAGCCGGCGACTGAAGGCACGATTCGCGACTTCGCAAAAGATAAGGGCGACGCTATGTCCTACGACGCGATTTACGTGAACGGCGAGAAAGTTGCCGAGCAGAACGACCCCGTTATCGCTTACAAGAAGCTGATTGACGGCTCCGACGGACACATCACGAGCGTTGGAATGTACGGCTGGTACGGCAACAGCAGTGCCAAGATCGTTTCCTTCGGCTACATGATCGACGGCAACGAACCCGTGTTCGGCGATTTCAAGTTTGAACCCACCGAGGACGCTGTTATCCAGGCAGGCGGCGAGTCCAGATACCTGATCACCATCGACGTGACCGGTCTCAAGGACGGCAAGGATCACAAGATCCAGGCGGTTGCCAAGATGGACAACGGCGACATCGTCAAGCTGAACAGATTCGAGGGCGAAAAGGACAGAGACGCTTACGTCAACTACAGAGCACAGCTGGTCGAAGATCAGAATCCGCCTACGCCGGTAACCGGTGACGCGACCGTTGCTCTCACCTCGATCGTTGCGGTTATCTCCCTCGCTGCGGTAGTTGTTTTCCGCAAGAGAGTTTTCTAATTAACCTTTTAAAATACTGCCGGCCGGCTGTGAATGCAGGCTGACGCATAACCGGAAACCGGAAAGAAACGCTACCTTACTTCGGACGTTTTCCTTCCGGTTTTCGCATATGTTGCGGGGACATTCCGCGCGGGCGCTGTTTTTGCCTTAAAATAAAGAAAAAGTGAAAGCGGGCGGTCTGTGGTATTTTCGAAAAAACGGCGAAAAAAACGGCAGTGAGGCGCAAAAAAGCGCTTTACAAACATGCGCGGAGATGTTATAATCCACTTTAACCGTGCCTTTGCAACGGGAGACTCCTTTGACCCTCGCAAAGACACCGGCGATTACCGATAAAAAGGAGAAATTATCATGACAAAGGAAAGAAAACAGGAAATTATCAAAGAGTACGGACTCAAAGAGGGCGACACCGGTTCCCCTGAAGTCCAGGTCGCTATTCTCACCGAGAGAATCAACGACCTCAACGAGCATCTCAAGACGCACAAGAACGACCATCATTCCAGAAGAGGCCTTCTTCTTATGGTCGGTCAGAGACGCGGCCTGCTCAACTATCTCACAAAAGTTGACGTAAACAGGTATCGTGCTCTCGTTGAGAAACTCGGTCTCAGAAAGTAATTTCAAAGCGGTGGCGGGTGTGATTGTCTTTTGATTGCACCCGCTTTTCCGGTATTTTAAAACGGTTCTTTAAGGATCTTTACCCAATTTGATCTTAAATCACCGTTTAAATCTATTAAGGTTGTAAGCAGCGATTGCTGTAATAATATAAGATTGGAGGAGCTTATTCGGTGGTGGGCCGTGACGGCTTCCGTTCCCTGCCAAAATACTGAGGCGGGAAAAGAGCCTCCGGAAGACCGGGTAAGCAAAGAAAAGCATGTTTAAGACGTTTACAACAGAATTAGCGGGCAGAACGCTCACAATTGAAACCGGCAAGATGGCCCAGCTGGCCAACGGCGCGGTCCTGGTTCGTTACGGCGACACGGTGGTCATTTCGACCGCGACAGCGTCCAAGACGCCCAGAGACGGAGTCGACTTTTTCCCGCTCAGCGTAGACTATGAGGAAAAACTGTACTCCGTAGGCAAGATCCCCGGCGGATTCCTCAAGAGAGAGGGCAAGCCCTCCGAGAAGGCGATTCTCACGTCCCGCGTTATCGACAGACCTATCAGGCCTCTGTTCCCGAAGGACCTCAGAAACGACGTCGCGGTCATCAACACGGTTCTCTCCGTTGACCAGGACAATTCGCCTGAGATCGCGGCCATGATCGGTACTTCCGCGGCCATTTCCATTTCCGACATTCCGTTCAACGGACCTATCGGCGGCGTGGTGCTCGGACTCGTCAACGGCGAAGTGGTGATCAACCCCGACGCCAGGCAGCGCGAGAAGAGCGACATGTACGTAACCCTCGCCGGCACGAAGGAAAAGGTCACGATGGTCGAGGCGGGCGCGAACGAGGTTCCCGAGAACGTGATGCTGAACGCCATCATCAAGGGTCACGGCGTGATCAAAAAGATCTGCGAATTCATCGAGTCCATCGTTGCCGAAGTCGGCAAGCCGAAGTTTACATACACTTCATGCGCGGTGCCGCACGACCTTTACGAGGACGTTGAGGCGATTGGCCTCGAGACCATGAAGCAGGCTGTTCTCGCGGTTGACAAGACCGTTCGCGACAACGCGATTGACGCTCTCACCGCCGACGTTCAGGCCAAACTCGCCGAAAAGTATCCGGATTCTAAGGCCCTCATCAACGAGGCGATCTACAAACTCGAAAAGAGCGTTGTCAGAAACTACCTCCTCAAGGAGCACAAGAGAGTCGACGGCAGAGCGCTTGACGAGATCAGACCTCTCAGCGCGGAAATCGACGTTCTCCCGAGAGTTCACGGTTCCGGTCTGTTCACGAGAGGCCAGACGCAGGTTCTCACGATCTGCACGCTCGGCCAGCTCTCCGAGTACCAGATTCTCGACGGCATCGACGAAGAGGACAGAAAACGCTACATTCACCAGTACAACTTCCCGGGCTACAGCGTCGGCGAAGCTAAATCGATCAAGTCACCCGGCAGAAGAGAGATCGGTCACGGCGCACTCGCGGAGCGCGCACTCGTTCCGGTCATTCCCTCCGAGGAAGAGTTCCCCTACACGCTGAGACTCGTTTCCGAGGTTCTCATGTCCAACGGTTCGACCTCCCAGGGCAGCGTCTGCGGTTCGACCCTGGCGCTTATGGCGGCGGGCGTTCCAATCAAGGCGCCGGTCGCGGGCATTTCCTGCGGTCTCGTCACCAACCCTGACGACGAGAACGACTTCATCACCTTCATGGACATCCAGGGCATCGAAGACTTCTTCGGCGACATGGACTTCAAGGTCGCGGGCACCGAAAAGGGTATCACGGCCATCCAGGTCGACATCAAGGTTCAGGGTCTCTCCTACGAGGTCATCAGGCAGGCGTTCGAGCTCACCCGCAAAGGCCGTATGAAGATTCTCAACGAAATCATTCTGCCCTGCATTCCTGAGCCCAGAAAGGAACTGTCCAAGTACGCGCCGAAGGTGTTCTCGATGCAGATCCCGACCGACAAGATCCGCGACGTTATCGGTAGCGGCGGCAAGACGATCAACAAGATCATCGAAGTTACCGGCGTGAAGATCGACATCGAAGAGACCGGCAAGATCTACATCTCCACTCCCGACGAGGAAGCCGCTCAGAAGGCAATGAAGATCATCGACGGCATCACCGGCAACCTTACGGTCGGCGAGGTGTTCGAGGGAAGAGTCACCAGGCTCATGCAGTTCGGCGCGTTTGTCGAGTTCCTGCCCGGCCAGGAAGGTCTCGTCCACATCTCCAAGATGGCGAAGTTCCGCGTTGAGCGCGTCGAGGACGTGGTCTCCGAGGGCGACATTGTGAAGGTCAAGTTTATCGGCTACGACAAGATGGGCCGCATTGACCTCTCTATGAAGGACGTGTAAACGGGATTGCACATTTTTGGCTCTTTACGCAGTCCGCGTGAATGAGCTTCAGAATGTAGTGCGTTTCCGGTACAAAAGTGCTTCTCTAACGGAGTGCGATTAACAATATGGTGCCTGCGGCGAATTGCTCGCAGACTGCTTCGCGCGAACGGCCCGCTCGCGGTATATTCATACAGCTTCGGAGCCGTGCACGCGAAAATAGCTCAAAACTGAGCAATCCCGCAAAACTCATTTCTGACTTATAACAAGTTTGTTTGAATGAGCTTAAGAGAAAAAGGGGAACGCCCCGGTACCGGGAAGGAAGCCGGAACGGGTGACCGCAGAAATTTTGCGGACACTCCTGACGGCTGGGATCGGCGGCGTTTCCCTTGTTTTAGGTAAAAAAACACTCCCGTTGCGGCTTTTTTGGGGGAATAATATGATCGATCTTCTCAGTCTTCACAAAACGTTTATAAAAGAGCACCTTCGCGAGGGCGACGTCTGCTGCGACTTCACGATGGGGAACGGCTTCGACACCGTTTTTCTGTCAAAGACAGTCGGCGAAAAAGGGCGCGTTTACGCGTTCGACATTCAGGAGCGGGCGCTTGAGGTGACGCGGGAAAGGCTCGAGGAGAGCGGCTGCCCCGCGAATTACACGCTGATTCACGACTCGCACCACCGCGCGAAGGAGTATGTTCACGAAAAGATCAAGGCTGGAATGTTCAACCTGGGGTGGCTTCCGGGCAACGACAGGAGCGTTTACACCCTTCGCGAAACGACTCTAAAGGCGGTGGCGGAGGCAATCGCCCTGATGGACAGGAACGCGGTCATAACGGTCGCGGTCTACCCGGGACACGAGGAAGGCGACGCCGAGGGCAAAGCGCTGGAAGAGTATTTCGCCGGTCTGTCGCGGTTCGAGGTGTGCGTGACGAAAATTAAAATCGTCAACTCGCCGGCGGCACCGTACTTTTTCCTGATCGAAAACAAATAGTTTTAATGGGAAATAAAAAGGGGCTCCTGACCCGCGCCAATGCTTTTAAAGGCGCGGGGCCGGGAGCCCTTCTATTCATATGCAAAAAATAATTACGCCCGCATTCTCTTCCTGAACACGAACACAGCCGCCGCAAAGGTCACAATTGTGTAGCCGAGGACGATCAGCAGCGGGAGCAGGAAGTCGCCCCACGTGTCTGTGACGCCGGTGAGGGTGTTCTGGACGAGCTTCGTCGCGTTGCGGAACGGGAGGACGTTCATGAGCTTTACCATGCCGTCTTTGAGGCCTTCGACGGGGAACCACATTCCCGACAGCACCGACTGGGCCGCGATCAGAATCGACGAGACGCCGCCGATGGATTTTTCGTTGCACAGGGAGCCGAGCAGCAGGCCGGCCGAGATGAAGAACAGGGCGGTTACCAGGCTGATAAGTATCGCCGGCAAGGTTCCCGCGCAGAATATCGTTCTGTCGAACAGGCCGCCGACCAGGAAGAAGAGCACCGACTGCGCCAGCACAATCGGGAGCACCGAAGCCGCGTAACCGGAGATGAACTCGAACGGCCTTGCCTCGGACACGAACAGCCTTGTCAGGAACGAGGTCGCTCTGTCGAGGGCGAGCAGCAGCCCCACGAACAGCGACAGGAAACTCTGCGCGAACACGACGATTCCCGGCGCGAGGTACTTCATCTCGAACTGCGACGTGAGGCCGTGGAAAATCAGATAGAACAGTATTTCCATAGCGAGGGGCAGGGCGATCATCAGAATGAGCGTCAGAGGATCCCTCAATATTTCTTTTAGGTTGCGCCCGCAGAGCACGCGGATGCGCGAGAACGATTTACGCATTTCCGTCACCTCCCGATACGATTTCGATGAACGCGTCTTCCACGCTGCCCTTGCCGGTCAAAGCGAAAAGATTATCCTTCGTACCGACGAAAAGCAGCCGGCCGTCCTTCATGATGCCGATTCGGTCGGAAAGCGCCTCCGCCTCCTCCATATAGTGGGTGGTCAGGATGATCGTCATCCTGCCTTTCAGCGCTTCGATTGTGCGCCAAAGCTCGCGGCGGGCGAGAACGTCAAGCCCCAGAGTGGGCTCGTCCAGGAAGAGCACCTTCGGCCCGGAAACCAGCGCGAGAGCAATGGAAAGCTTCCGCTGCCAGCCTCCCGAGAGCTTGGATGCCTGTTTGCCGGCCACCTGACCGAACTCGAACGACTCGAAAACCGACTTTTTCACGGCTTCGGCCTTTTCCTTGTCAAGCCCCGCGAGCCGCGCACAAAAGTCGATGTTCTCTTCGACGGTCAGCTTCCTCGCGACGGCGGTCTCCTGCATCGAAATGTCGATAAGCGACCTGACCGCGGCGCCTTGCGACGTCACGGAATTGCCCAGCACGAACGCGTCTCCCGAAGTGGGTTTCGTGAGCGTGGAGAGCATTTTGATCGTCGTGGTCTTGCCCGCGCCGTTGACCCCCAGCAGCGAGAACAGCTCGCCCTCGTAAATCTCAAGGTTCAGGTTGTCGACGGCAACGGTGTCCCTGTATTTCTTTGTCAGATTTTCAATTTTAATTGCTTGAACCGGAGCCATCCGCAAACGCACCTCCCATCAATGAATAGAACGCGTCGTCCTTTACGAGCGCCAGCCCGCGTTCGATGTCGCCGAGGACCATCAGCGTGTCCCCTTCCTTAATATCGAACATCTTTCGCGCCTGCACGGGAATCGTGATCTGGCCCTTCGGCCCGACCTTGACGCTCACTATGAATCTGTCTTCACTTACTTTTTTCACAGTCTCAAGCCTCCTGCTTTTCTTACTTTTCTTATATTCTATACCTTTTAAACGCGGATGTCAACAAAAAAACCGGCAATCCGGGGGAAAACCGGAAAGCCGGGAATACTTACAAATGCGGAAATGCTTCGCTGCGCAGCAGTTCTCAGCCTTTTTCTATTGTTTTAATTATTCTTTCTGTTTCACGGACCATAACGTCGAGATCCATGGATGGCTTGTCGCCGCCTTCGACCTGACCTGTGAAGAGGGGCATGTGAACGAAAAGCGCGTTCTTTGTCAGATTTGACAGAACTTTAAAATAAAGGAAGTTGCACAGATAGCTTCCGGCGTCGTCGGATTCTTTGACGTCTCCGGAGAGGAGCTTCTGAGTGTCGAAAGAAGTGTACAGAAACTCGTCGTTCCCGTCTTCGATAACTTCGGCCGGCAAGACCCCGAGGTTGTCCTTGAGCGCGGGATTTGCGCAATTCCTCGCTCTTTTTTCTACGGAAATCTTCTCGCGACCCGCGGCCTGGCCCAGCATTACAATGAAGTCGCAGCTGCCCCGGGCGAACGCCTCCTTCACTCTCGCGAAGTCGTTTTCATAGGACACGTCCAGTCCGATTTTACCTATATTTAGGCGGTTTGCAACGCACTCGGAGGAGTTCGTGCCGATATTGCCGAAGGGCTTGAAATAGGTTAGAAGAATTTTCATTGCCGCACCGTAAAACTGATTTTTTAAAAATAACCGCACCCTTAGATATCAGGGTGCGGTTGCTTTGGTGGAGATGAGGAGAATCGAACTCCTGTCCGAAACCGCCCCGACCCAAACGTCTACAGGTTTAGCCGCGGATTAGAATTCCCGTGGTGAGCGTCCCGCGACAGACCCGGAACCACGGTAGCTTTTGTTTACCTTCACGGCTTAAAAGCATCGCCGCGAAAGGAGGCGGAGTTGACCCTTAACCCGCAGGGCTCAGATTACTGACACCGCTTGCCGAAGGACTGAGTGACCCGCGGGGCGGCGCAAGCTGCGCTCAGGCAGCCTGAAGTGCAAAATCTTCGTTTGCGTTTAAATTTAGATTTCCCGTTTTTTAAAGAGGCCAACGGGGCCCTCTACCTGCAGTCTGACTCCTGACGACCCCGTCGAAACCGGAACATCCCCGAAGCCGGTATTATTATACCACGGGCGCGGGTTTTTGTAAAGTACCGCCACCGACGCGAACTCGAAAATAATATTTCCCGGAAATAAAAAAAGCGTGAATCCGCTTTCGAAAAAGGGCGGAAAGTGGTACAATAAGAGCGTGCGGAGACGTGCGTTTTTGAGGAAACGCTGATTAAATGCTCTTTACGCAAGCGGCGAATGATTGACAGCATAGATTAGAGCACAGTTTGTCAATTTCTGTTGTTTTTCGGGCATTTAATGTTTATTACGACAGATTTGCTGCCGCTTGCTTTGCGCGAGCGCCCCTCTCGCAGTAGAGTCGCGTATGTCTCCGCTCAGCCTCCGGTTTAGCTGGCGCTAAAAGTCGTCTTCGCGCGAGCCATACGCGACTCGGCAACTTTGCGTTAGCAACCGTGTGTAGGACGCCGCAG
>JAEEGI010024313.1_pt1 | contig 11818 bp, 7 predicted proteins | sample 8958751 | NCBI WGS metagenome assembly JAEEGI01 (sample SAMN16246545, study PRJNA631951) | gut metagenome | biome: gut microbiome; feature: rumen; material: KS-attached | host: Bos | place: Iran: Karaj | collected 2018-10 | reverse complement strand
GCACCAGCAGCCCGTTGGAGATCCAAAACAAAACATTCGATATTGTATTCATATGCTTAAACTTAAAGAATAACCTGTTTCACTTTCCAGACTACGGCCCCTCCGGGGCCTATCCCTATCGAATTACGGGGCTCTGCCCCGAGCCCTGCCGCTACGGCCTGCTATTACACATGCCTTTCCTCACGGCCTCCGCTAGCGGCTGATGCCGCACGCTTTGGGCCCCTCCCACTCACGGCTGCGTGGGCGCAGACGGTCTTGAAAGTGAAACAGGTTATTCTTTTCATAATGGATTAACTAAAATGTGATGGCGCCGGTGGCGGCGATGGTCAGCAGGAGCAGGAAGAGATTGATGAGGAAGAGGCCTTCGAGACGGGAAGGCTCGTCGGGGACGAGCCGGCGGATGAGCGCCGTGCCGCCGAGGGCCACGGCCAGGGTGGCCAGGGCGGCGACCCAGGCGAGCCGCCCGAAGTCCAGGCCGGGCCGGGAAAACAAAACCTGACTCCAAACCCAGACAACGGCCGGGAAGGCCAGCAGCCCCGGAATGAAGCGGAGAAAACGGAGGCGTCCGGTCGGCGCCGTGAAACAGAAAAGAATCATTACGGCGACTTCCAGGACGAGACAGACCGCGCCGTCGAGTACCCGCGACGGATCGGACGTCCATTGCTCGATCGTGCAGGCCGTCTGGCGTGTCAGCCAGGGAATGGCCAGCCAGACGAAAACCGCCAGGGCCAGCGAAACGTCCGCCGCTTCCCAGCGCGGCAGGAAACTGCCCTTGAACAGGAAACCCAAGAGCACAAGTACGGCGATCAACGGGAACAGAATCTCCATCAGACGACGCGGTTTTTGCGGCGAAGGCGTACCAGCAACAAGATGACGAGCAGCAGGCCGAGCGCCGCGCCGACCCAGCCGGCGTGGCGGGCGAAGGCGTGCTGCTGCTGCACCGGATCGGCGAGCCGGTCTTCCTTCAGGACGATCTCCGAAGCGTCGGTGGCCGCCACATTGCGGACGGCCGCCATCGTCGCGGCATACGCGCGACTGTCGGCCTCCGCGAGCTGCCCGGCGATGAAATGCTCCAGCTTCGGATTGCCGCAGACGAACTCGGTGCACGCGGCGCCGTGCGCCTGCGTCGAAGCGGCGTGCAGGGCCGCCGTGGTGGCCAGCTGCTCGGCCGAGGCTTTCCAGTAGCCCTTGCGGGCGCTTTCCAGCATCACGGCCGTCATCGCCTGGAAGGCGGCGGGATTGACGCGGTCGAGATAGTCGTGGATGCCGAGGCCTTCGGCATCCACGATGTAGGTATCGTACAGCTCATCGTAGAGTTTCGGGTCCAGGACGGAAGGGCGGGTGGCGTTCCAGCCGAAGACGTTGCGGAAGAGTTCGCCGAACATCTGGGCCGATCCTTCACCGCCTTTCATCCGCTCCCGGATGAACGTGGGATTGAGGATCGTGGCACGGGTTTCCACGGCGACCGCTTCGCGGGCACCCTGGAGCCGGCGGTTGTGCCGGTTGCGGTAGTCCGCGAAGAACGCATCGGGTTCCCGGCCCGTGACAGTCTTGACGGCCAGGGAGAGGCCGCCGGTAAACTCATAAACATGGTCGAGAGAAATCGGCCCCCAGGTGTTGCTCTGGCGAGGCTGGATCACCACGTCGGTCGAGGCCATGGCGGCGGCGAGCAGGCCCGGCTCGTAGCCGGCCCAGTTGGCCTCGTCGCCATAGGCGGCGCCCATATTGTTGAGGAAGCCTTCGGCGATTTCCCGCTCGTCGTCCCAGCTGCCGCTGCTTTCAACGAAGCCCAGCATCCCGGTGCTGTAGCCGCTGTTGAGCGGGCCGAACACGCGCATCGTCGCCAGTTCGCGTGCGCGGACCGGCGACAGGCCTTTGTCAAGCAGCGCCTTTTCCTGCGCCTGCGTCCCGGCGGCCACGTAGTTCGGCCAGCCGCCGCCTTCGGGCGCTTCCGCCGCCAGTTTCACGGCGTCGGTCAGCAGCCGCAGGCGGCTGCCGGCGATATCGCGCAGCTGTCCCGAAACCTGCACCAGCACATCGATGCGCGGCCGCCCGAGTTCTTCCGCCGGCACGACGCGCAGGTCGACGACCCGCCCTTGTTTGTCGCGCAGCGGCTCCACGCCCAGCATCCGGAAGGCCTGGGCGATCGTGGCCCCTTCGGTGGCGATGAATTCCCCGGCCCAGAAGGTGTAGCTCACTTTGCGGGGATACTCGCCGTGCTGCTCTTTATACTGCCGGAGGGTTTCTTCCGCCAGTCGCGCCCCGTCTTCCCAGGCCAACGGCGACGGCGTCGCCTCGGCATTGATGCCGAACATATTGCGGCCCGTTGGCAGGACATTGGGGTTGAGGACCGGATCGCCGCCCGGGGCGGGGAAGATGGTCCCGCCATTCAGGGCCCGGACCATGGCGTCGAGTTCGTTCTGCGAAGCGGCGCGCAGGGCGTCGCGGCAGGCCAGCGCCGGGCGGAGCTCCGGCGCGACCGCCGCCGTGTCTTTCGGCGGATGCTGCAGCAGGGCGGTGATCCGCCGCCGGGCCGTCGGCAGATATTGCTGATGCAGATAGTTGATGTCCTGCAGCTGTTCTGTCGTGATGCGGCCCGCATCGCGGTCGCGGCGGGCCGTCTCATAGGCCAGCGGATCGGCCGCCACGGCGAGCGTCGTGGTGATCAGGTCCTGATCGGAATAGGGTTGCCCCAGGGTATAATAGGCGCCGGTAATCTTTTCATCGGCGATTTCTTCGGTAAAGCTGTCGAGCTGCTCGAGTTCCGCCTCGGTAAACGGAACGGAAAGCGTCGAGTCGAGCCCGAGGTCGCGGTGCAGCCCGAGGCGGACGGCTTCGCGCTTGACGCGAAGCCCAATCGCCCGGTCGCCTCCCTCCGCCGCCTGCGCGCGATGGATGTCGTCGAGCAGGGCGCTGTAGCGCTGCCGCATCCCGCTTTCCACATACGGCGGCGTGAGATAGGTCACCAGCGCGGCGTGGGTGCGGCGCTTGGCGATGATGCCTTCGCCCACATTGCCGGTCGTATAGTAGTAGAAATGCGGCAGATTGCCCACCAGCACGTCCGACCAGTCGGCTTGCGACTGGGCTACGTTCTTGCCTGGCGTGAACTCCAGATTACCGTGCGTCCCGAAATGGATCAGCGCATCGGCTCCGAATCCTTTCTTCAGATAGAGATAGGGCGCCAGATAGCTGTGCGGCGGCGCCACGCCGGCCCCGTGGACCAGCCGGAACTCATCGTCGCCCAGGGCGGGACGGGGCTGCGGGAAGAGCAGGATATTGCCAAACTGCAGGCAGGCCACCGCCAGGCTGTCACCGCGGACCAGCAAGCGGCCCGGTGCCGGGCCGTAGCGGTCCACGACCTCCTGATATTTCTCCGGCAACAGCGTTTCGAGCGCCCAGGCCTCGTACTGCAGGCGGTTCAGCCACACGGGGTGCGCGGTGCGGAGGAACTCCGCCTGCGCGCCCGGGGCGTATGAGCCCATCACGCTGCCTTCCCGATGCACGAGTCGGCCGAAGGCCGCCTCCGTCGCGGGAAGGCCGCTCACGTCGTACCCCTCCTCGCGCAGCCGCAGCAGGAAGCGGTACAGCGAAGGAATCACTTCCATTCCGCTGGCCAGCAGCGCGTCCTTGCCGGGCGACTTGAAATAGCCGATGGCAATCCGCTTCTCGGCGTTGGGCTTCCGGCGCAGGCCCAGATAGCGCGTAAAGTATTCCAGGAATGCGTCGATGCGTTCCTGTTCCGGCGTGTACAGAAAGAACCCGGAATCACTCTCGTTTTGTGTTGCGATGCAAAAATTTCCGACACCCCCGTCGATTTCAGGCACTACCACCCGGGCCGTCAGCGTGCCGCTGCTGACGGGCTGGAGCGGGTCGATCCAGTCGTCGTGCGGCTGAATGAGCGGGAACGGATTGAAAAGCGGAATGCTCTCCTCGTGCAGCCAGCGGATGAACGCGTCGTCACCCAGCCGACCCATCGGCAGATAGATCACGGCATCGGGGTGCAGGGCGCGGATCATTTCTTCCCGCGCCTTCCCCTCGGCCGTGAGCGGATAGACATTGCACCCCGCCTCCGTCAGCCGCGTGATGAGCGTGTCCACATGCGCCCGGTTCCCCTCCATCGGAAAATTCAGGCCCGAAATGAAAAGAACCTTGTCGCCGCCCTCGTGGTACAGGCCCTTCTCCCGGAGATAGGCCGTCACCGCTTCGTGGTCCGGGAAATATTTGCCGTATTCCCGGTGGTAGTACATGTTCTTCAGCAGGGGAACGGGCGCATTGACGTCCCGGTCTCCCCAGCGCAGCGGCGTGGCGATGCGGCGCAGATAGCGGAGTCCGTTGCGGTAGTTGGCCGCGCTCGGGTTGCGGAAATAGTCCAGCATTGTCTGCACCTGTCCCGGCGTCAGATTTTCCTGGACGTCGACGTGCTGGTTGTTCAGCGTGTTGGTAAAAATGGTCACGCCCCGCCGCCCGGATTTCTCCAGTGCGGCGACCTGCCCGTCATCGAGGTAAAGGCCGCGGCTGAAAATGACCACGGCATCGGTGCCGCGCAGCGGCTTGCCGTCCGCTGCGAGCTGCGCCGCGTCGGCGAACTTCAGGCGGATCCGCCGGCTGTCGTTGTTGAGCGCCACGTCAGCCTGCTGGGCCAGCGTCGCGTTGGCCACCAGGATGCGGGTAGGGCGGAGAAAGACCCCCCACACCAGGACCGCCAGGAGGCAGGCGGCCGCAGCCATCAGGCAGATGCGGAAGACCCGGCTAGTCTTTGCCTGCCGCATATTCCTGCTTCTTCTTCATGATGTCCACGGGTGCATGGTGCAGGCTGTAACGGATGTGCTCGAGGTAGATATCTTGGATTTCGGGAATCTCGCCCAGGCCTTCGAGGCGGCAGTCCACCTGCAGGCCTTCCTTTTCAAGTGCTTCCCGCCAGTCGACGGCGATGTCGTTGGAAGCATGGTCGCCGGCCACGAAGAGCAGCGGAACGAGGGTTACCCGGCGGGCCTTGGCCGCCTTCAGCCGTGCCAGCATCGTGTCGAAGGTCGGATAGCCTTCAATCGTGGCGACGTGGAACAGCGGATGCCCCTGGGCGGTGAACAGATAATCGATCTGGCTGTACGTGGCGGTTGCTGGCGTGTAGGTGCCGTGACCCACGAAAACGACGTGGGCTTTCAGTTTGGCATCGGCTGCATCGGCGTGCCGTCCGGCCAGGATCTCGCAGACCCGGGCGCAGTCATCGACCGAATAGAGCAGGGGCGTGCCGACACGGACTTCCTCGAAGAATCCTTCCACGCTGGCCACGTCGCGTCGCAGCGATTCCATCTCGGCTCCGTCGAGCAGCGTCGTGCTTTGGACGATCACGCGGGTGAAGCCGTCGGCCCGCAGCCGGATCAGCGCCTCGAGCGGCGTCAGCTTTTCAATCCCGCGTTCTTTGAGCTTTCGGATCACGATCCGCGAAGTATAGGCTTCCCGCACCGTCAGTTCGGGAAAGGACGCCCGCGCTTTTTCGTTAATGGCATCGATGGTTTTTCCCCGGGTCTCGTCATACGTCGTCCCGAAATGGACCATCAGCAATGCCGCTTTTTCCTGTGCAGCGGCAGAAACACCCAGCGCTACCAGCGCCGTAACGAGCAATAGCAGTTTTTTCATAGGGTTTTACTCAGAGCGCCAACGGAAATTGGCGGCTCCGGCAGCAACTTCAAAATGATATTTGACGATACCTAGGTCGATGTGAGTGTAGCCGGCCAGGGAGAACAGGGCCCGGGCTTCGACGGGGCCGTCAGGGTGGAGGATGAACTTGAATTTCTGCTGGTTGATGGCCGTCGGTGCCAGCAGGGCCGCTTTCATGCCGGCGAGGAACCAGTCGGGAACGGTCGAAGAGCCGTCCGCGATCTCGTAAAACTTCTCCACGGGTTTGAGCGGATGCTGGACGCCTTGATTCAGGCCATAGCCAAGCGCGATGACGCAGTGGACGGTTTCATCGCCCACCAGGGTGAAGGTGCCGGGAATCTTCTTGTAGGTAAGGCCGACCCAGCAGGTGTTGAGCCCAAGGGTCTGGGCCAGCAGCACCAGTTTCTCGCCATAGTAGCCGATGCGCTCTTCCGCCGCTTTCCCGGGCTCGGCGGCCATCACGAAATAGTTGCGGACACCCGCGAACTGGCCGTATTTCCAAAGGCCGGCGGCAAAGGATTTCGGCTCATCGGTCACCAGCTGGATGTGGAGATTCCCTTCGGCGTTGCAATGATCGACATAGCCGCGCAGGGCGGCAATCTTTTCCGGCTCAAGGGCCTGGTCGGAGTATTTGCGGACAGAATGCCGGGCGGCGATGGCTTCGAGAATGGTCATGGCTTGCTGCGAATGGTTAGACAGACTACAAAGATAATGATTTTCAAAAAAAGGCCCCGCAACTGGCAGGATCGCGGGGCCGATACACACTATAATAAATGCTCTAAAGCTGAAGCGAGGAGCCGAGTGCGATTACTCCGGATTCTTGGAGTGGTAGTAGTCGAGCGGTTCGCCGTTGATGGCGTCGCGGGTATGGTTCATCCAGATCTGACGGATGGAAGGCAGTTCGAGCAGGCCTTTCTCGATCATCGTGGAATTGTTGCAGGTAAAACCGGAGCCGTTGGCGCCGAAGAACACTTTCCAGCTGCAGTCTTCCACTTCGCCCTCGTCGTTGGCTTCGGCGAGGAGATCGGCGAAGGTATAGGTCTTGCCTTCGAACTTCTCGGGCAGGTCGTCGCCGGCCATGTCGTTGTGGCCGTGGTCACCGTCGATCGACATCAGCGGGTGCAGATAGACCTTGAGGTTGCTCTTGTTCAGGCCGGCGTCGGCCATGCGCTCATACACGTGCGGCTTGAAGTTCTCCATCATGTCGACGGTGCCCACGAAGTAGTGGGGATTGATTTCCTGCAGGGCCTCTTCCAGCTGGGTGTAGCGGATATTGGCCTTGTAGGTGTCGTAGGAGTCGGGGTTGCCGTGGCCCATGAAGGCGACAACGTCTTTGGAAGCCTGGCTCTTGTAGAGGTTGTTGAGTTCCTTCGCGACTGCCGGGACGTCCTTGTCGGCATCCTGCAGAAGGGGAACGCCGAGTTTGAGGACGACGCGCGACAGATAGTCGTCGTCGATGTCGCCGTTGGCGTTGTTGGCGAAGTCCTTGATGTAGTTGATCACGCGGGTGTATTCCTCGCCCGGGATGACCTGGAGCGACTGGACCACGATTTCGTTGTACATCACGCCTTTCTGGGCAAAGGCGGTGAGCCAGAACGGCGGGGCGTAGTAGTTGCGCACCTCGGCGCCGTCGGCGGCGTTTTCACCGGCCGCAGCCCGGTTGATGCAAATGGCGGACGAGAAGGACAGATACACGTCGTAGCCCGAGAAAGCGCTCTGATAGGCGCTGACCGTCGCGTCGAACGCATCGAAAGCCTGCTGCCAGGTGGAGCCGAAAGCGACCAGCAGGATGGCCTTGTTGTTCTTCTTGTTTTTCTTGACCGTCTCGTTGACGGCCTTCTGGTAGGCGTTGTAGTTGTATTCGTTGTTCTCGCGCGGTTCGCAGGCGGAGAACCCGAAGACAAGCCCTGCCAGCAGGACGAAAGTCAAAAGTTTAGTTGTCTTCATATTGTTTGGAATTATAATTATTGTTGATGGTTTCATTGAATTTGCCGCTGAGTTTCCGCCCCTGGTTGAACCGGACGGTCAGGCCGAGATAGACGGTTGTACCGGGCGTCGTGGTGCCCAGGTGCAGGCCGTGCGGCGTGCGGTCTACATAATTGAAAATGTTGTCCACGCCGGCTTCGACCCGCCAGGCCGTGCGTTTCGAATGCCCGAAGTCGTGCCCGGTCGAAATGCGCCAGATCTGATAGCCCTTGCCGTCGCCGTCGATCTGGTAGTGGCGTTTGGAGGACATCCGGCCATAGAGGCCTGCGCTCAGCCGGTAGTCCGGCGAGAAGCGGTGGTTCCAGGTCACGAAGAGATTTCCCTTGTGGTGCGCCGTACCGTCGATGGTCACCTGGCGCATCCGGTCGTGTTCGGCGTCGTACTGGTTGGCGTCGGTGTCGAGCCAGCTATAGCCCAGGCCGAAGGCCCAGTCGCGGAAGCTGTAGCGGGCGCTGAAGTCCACGCCCAGCGTGCGGGCGTCGTCCACGTTCTGGTATTGCCGGGTCCGGACCGGATCATATTGGATGATGTATTCGGCAGGTGCCTCATAGTTGGGGATCGTCACCAGGGTGATCATGTCTTTCACCCGGTTGTAATAGCCCGTCAGGTTGAGGCTCAGCCCCGACAGCGTGTATTCCCCGCCCAGCGAGAAATAGTTGCTGGTCTGCGGGCGCAGACCCAGGTTGCCCAAATAGAGATAGGTACCGCTCATCTGCTTGACATAGCGGTAGTGAAGTTCCTTGGGGGTCGGGGTCTTGAAGCCTTGGCTCCAGGTGGCGCGGATGCGCCAGGGCAGGCCCAGGGCCAGCATTGCCGACACTTTCGGCGTGACTTTCACGCCGAACTGCCCGTTCCAGGTGAGCCGGGCGCCGCCGGCCAGTTGGATCCGATTCCGGCCGAAGTCGTGCTGCCATTCATCCTGGGCATACAGAGCTGCCGTCCAGTCGCTGACGGTGCCGCCCACGACGCGGGTCGGCGCATAAAGCCAGTCATACCGGTACTCGATACCTGTGTTGAGCAGGTTGTCAGCGGGCAGCCGGAAGATGCCCTTCAGGCTGGCCATCGCGCGGCGCTGGTCGCTTTGCATTTCGGTCTGGCCGGGGAGGTAGGGGAAGTAGGGATAATAGATCGTGCCCTTGCTCTTTTCGTAGTCTTCCACGAGCGTGGTGGCCGTGAAATAATACATATAGGCGTGGCGGTTCCAGTCGAGGTCGAGCGTCACCACGTCGGTGGCGTTGGGCTTCCACTTGGCTCCCGCCGAGGCGGAGGCGTTGCGGTACTGCAGGTCGTAGGTGTGGACGTCGAACTGGGCGTATTTGCCGTTGGGCCGGTAGATGCGTTTCCCGTAGATGGTGCCGCCGGCGTAGAGTTCCAACTTGTCAGACGCCGCGAAGGTGAGCTGCTCGCCGACCTGGGCGTTGGTGTGCCGGTTTACAGTTTTGTTCTGCGAGTCGGTGATGGGCGTCTGTGTCCCCGGGGTGTGCTCCACGGAGGTGTTCTGCCAGCCGTCGGAATGTTGGAGCTGAAAATTGGTGAGCGAACTGAAGCGACCATATTTCAGGCCGATGGCATTGTGCTGGCGGATGTCGTTGTAAGAGCCGTAGCGCGTGCTGTTTTCCAGCAGCAACCCCTCTTCCCGATGCTTGCGCGTAATAATGTTGATGACGCCGGCGATGGCGTCGCTGCCGTAGAGGGCCGATGAGGCGCCCTTGACGATTTCGATCTTTTCGATGTTGCGGGGATCGATGAGCGAGAGGTCGTTTTCCCCGCCCACGTCGCCGTGGATGCGCTTGCCGTCAATCAGGATGAGGATATAGCTGTTGCCCAGGCCGCCGAGCTGCATATGCGAGCCCATGTCGTCCTCATTGAAGGCAAAAGCGGAGGTCAGGCCCGAGAGGATGTCTTCCAGCGAGCGGCCGGCGTAATTTTCCAGCATCCGGCCCGAGATGACTTCCGTCTGGACGGGAACGTCCTTGAGCAGGTGCAGGGTGCCCGTAGCCGTGACGACAGTCTCCGGAATCGTATCCTGCAGGTACGATTGCGCCGACAACGTGACGGTCAGGCACAGGGCCCATCCGATGAGCAATAACGCGCGAATCTTCATTTTTCCGCTCCCGCTTGTTCCTGAGCGGGCGAATCCAAACTCGTTCTGGCAGGTCTTCTGGCTTTCCCCGGTCCGCTCCGCCTTCCCAAGCCTTGCAGCCGGAGCGCCTTCAGAAAGGCGGCGCGCTGCGCTCAGTGGCGATTGTGAAACGGACCCCGAATGGGGATCACAGCTGCAGGTACAGCCCCGGTTTTCCACCGGGTTCCCTTGCACCGGACACGGAAATGACGGTCCGGTTACCAAAATCGGCTACAAATATAATAAAATTCGCGGTAGATGGCGCACTAAAGCTGTGATTCCAGCAGGCGGACGAGTTTCTCCCGGAAGCGTTGCCCCTTCGAACGGATGGCGGCTTCGGTCGCGGATAGTTCCCGGCATTCTCTCAGCAGATCGAGGAAGCAGCTTTTTTGGGCGATGATGGTCGCCACATCATAGATGCAGGCGCAAACTTCATAGTCGAGATACAGGCTCCGGTTGTCGAAATTGACGGAACCGATCCAGCATTGGGCATCGTCGAAGAGAAATACCTTGCTGTGGTCGAACCGGGGCAGGTATTCGTAAATGCGGATGCCGGCTTCCAATAGTTCCGGAAAAAACGACTGGTTGGCTAAATCCATGAAACCGTGGTCGGTCTTTTCCGGGATGATGATGCGGACGTCGACGCCACGGGAAGCCGCCGTTTTCAAGGCGGAAACAAGCGTGTCGGGCGGGCAGAAGTAAGGCGTTTCCAAGTATGCGTATGCACGGGCCGTTTGCAGGGCCTTGAGGTATTTCTTGACGAAGATGGGGTAGGCGGGCCCGCCGGCTACGATCTCGATTCCGTCATCCGGCTGGAAAGCAGGGGGATTCTCCTGCGCTCCGGAGCCGCCCAGCGCCGCCCACATCCGATGGAAAAGGTATTCCAATTGTGCTACGGACGTGCCCTCGAGCCGCAGATGTGTGTCGCGCCAGCGATAATGATAGTCGTCGGTCAGGTTCATGCCGCCCAAGTATCCGATCCGGGAGTCGATGACCACGATCTTCCGGTGGTCGCGGCAGTCGATGCCGGAGATGGCGTCCCAACGGTCGAGGTCGGTGAAAAAGCGTACTTCGACGCCGGCTTTCTTCATTTCAGTAAAGAAACGCCTGGACGCAAAGCCGTGGACGACGTTCTCGACGATCAGCCGGACCGGGACTCCTTCCCGGGCTTTCCGGACGAGGACGTCGCGGACCTCACGGCCCGAATTGTCGTCGGCGAAGCTATAATACTCCAGACAAATCGACGAGCTGGCCTGCTCCAGGTCGGCAAGCAGCAGTTCCCATTTCCGCTCGCCCGAATGAATGATTTCCAGTTTCGGGGCGGCGTACGCCGGGACACCCAGCGTGAGCACCAGCAAAAAGAGCAGGATGGACGAGTTCTTTACCAAGGATTACAAGATATGGAGAAGCAACGAAATCAGTAAAACAAGAAACACCATCACGATTTCAGCCAGACGGTTGACCAGGACGGCGCGTTCCATGTCGGCGGTCGTGAACGGGCGGTCGTTCTCTCCGATGTAGGGTTTGACGACTTCTTCGCCGAAATAAATGTGCGGTCCTCCGAACCGGCAGTCCAGGATGGCGGCCAGCGCCGCTTCGGGCCATCCGGAATTCGGACTCAGGTGCTGTGGCCCGTATCTGCGCACAAAAGACAGCATACGCAGCCGCCCGGCCACCAGCAGCATCAAGAAAGCCGTGATTCGCGCCGGAATCCAACCGGCTGCGTCATCGAGCCGGGCGGCGAAGCGGCCGAACTCCAGATAGCGTTCGTTGCGGTAGCCGATCATCGAATCGAGTGTATTGATCATCTTGTAGGCCACCATACCCGGCACGCCGAGCAACGCCAGCCAGAAGAGCGGGGCGATGACGCCGTCGTTGAGGTTTTCGGCCAGAGTTTCGAGCGCGGCGGTACGGACTTCCTGGGCCGATAGCTCCGACGTGTCGCGGCCTACGATGCGCGCCACCTGCTTGCGCCCTTCTTCGAGCGAGCGGTCGACGGCGCGGAAAACTTCCCGCACTTCCCGGATCAGGGTGGTGCCTGCCAGGCAGAAG
>JAEEGI010024311.1_pt1 | contig 11818 bp, 10 predicted proteins | sample 8958751 | NCBI WGS metagenome assembly JAEEGI01 (sample SAMN16246545, study PRJNA631951) | gut metagenome | biome: gut microbiome; feature: rumen; material: KS-attached | host: Bos | place: Iran: Karaj | collected 2018-10 | reverse complement strand
TCTCGTACCACTCGTAAGGCATGGCATACATAAAGGCATTGGGAGGCATAGTCTGATGGAAAGCGGTATCAAAGACACCGACCTGAGGCAGACCAGGCATCAGTTCCTTGACAGCATTGACACCCTTCAGGTTGGCTGGGTTGTGCAGAGGAGCCAGGTCAGAGCATTCCTCGAAAGCCTTCAGCACCTCGTCAGTGAGGATAACACTCTTATTGAACTTCTCACCGCCGTGCACCATACGGTGACCTACGGCATCAATCTCGTCAAGACTCTTGATGACACCTATCTCAGGGTCGGTCAACAGTGAGAAAATGAACTTCACACCCTCTGTATGTTCAGGGATGTCATGCATAATCTGCTTCTTCTCGCCGTTAGCCAGCTTTACCTTGACAAAGGCACCGTCCAAGCCCACACGCTCAGCACCACCACTGGTCATCACACTCTTGTCGTCCATGTTGTACAGTGCGTACTTGATTGAGGACGAGCCACAGTTTAATACAAGGATTTTCATATTGTTATTTCTTTTAAATAAATAGGTTGCATTAGAAGCCCCTCTCCCTTTGGAGGGGGGATGGGGGGAGGCTTCTTATTTCTTCGCGTCCATTGCCTGACAAGCAGTGATGGCAATCATGTAGTAGATGTCATCGATAGAGCAACCACGAGAGAGGTCGTTGACAGGACGGGCAATACCCTGGAGTACAGGACCGATAGCAATGGCGTCGCCAAGACGCTGTACCATCTTATAGCCGATGTTACCAACTTCGAGGTTGGGGAATACGAGCACATTGGCCTTACCTGCGATATCAGAGCCGGGAGCCTTCTTGGCACCTACAGAGGGAACCAAAGCAGCATCTGCCTGCAGCTCACCGTCAATCTTCAGTGTAGGATCAAGCTCCTTAGCCAGACGGGTAGCTTCAATGACCTTGTCGCAAACCTCGTGCTTGGCAGAGCCCTTCGTCGAGAAGCTTAGCATCGCCACGCGGGGATCCTCGAAACCAGCCACCGCCTTAGCCATCTGAGCAGTACAAACGGCAATCTGAGACAGCTGGGCAGCATCGGGCATAGGTGTTACAGCCACGTCAGCTACAACGAGTACACCATTCTCACCATACTGCTTCTGTTTCGAGATCAGCAGCAGACCACCGCTGACGCAAGTAATGCCAGGCTGGCACTTGATAATTTGCAGGGCAGGGCGCAGCGTGTCGCCAGTAGTTGACAGTGCACCGGAAATCTGACCATCGGCACCCTCGGTCTTGATAATCATACAACCTAGGTACAGGGGGTTCTTGATGAGTTTGCGGGCCTCCTCAATGGTCATACCCTTTGACTTACGAATCTCGGCCAGCTTCTCAGCCAGTTCCTCGCTCTTGTCATAGTTCTCAGGGTCAATCAGGGTGGCCTTACCGATGTTTGTCAGGCCCTTCTCCTTAGCCAGAGCCTCAACCTTGGCGGGGTTACCAATCAGGATGATGTCTGCAAGTTCATCACCCAGTGCCTTGTCGGCTGCACACAGTGTACGCTCCTCTTCTGCTTCGGGGAGCACGATGCGCTGCTTGTTACTCTTAGCGCGCGCTACGATTTGACTTAATAAATCCATTGTTGTTTGTATTTAAAAAAATAATATTATTCTCTTGTTTGCAAAGGTACAAAATAATTATGAATTACTAATGACGAATGATGAATTATTGAACGTTTACGTTTACGAAAGCTCCTGCGTCAGGATGCTTTCCAACTTTTCTGCCGTCAGTCGTAACTGGAATTCGTTGCGGATGGCAATCGAGATACCACCGGTCTCTTCCGATACCACGATGGCTATACAGTCGCTTTCGTGTGTGATGCCCAATGCAGCACGATGGCGCAGACCCAGTTCCTTGGGAATATGCAGGTCGTGGCTTACAGGCAGAATACAGCCTGCAGCACGGATACGGTCGTGGACAATAACCATGGCTCCGTCGTGGAGGGGTGAGTTCTTGAAGAAAATGTTTTCAATGAGTCGCTGATTGATGCTGGCATCAAGACGTTCGCCCGTTGCCACGATGTCGTCGAGTGGGGTGCCACGCTGAATGACAATGAGTGCACCAACCTTCTTTTTGCTCATACTGAGACACGACATCACGATGGGCATAATGGTTTGCTTGATCTGTTCTTGGTTTTGCTTGTCGTTGTTGATAAAGAGACGACGCAGCGTCTGTACGCGTTGGTGGGCACCGAGGTTATATAGGAATTTCCGGATGTCTTCCTGGAAGAGGATGATGAGGGCAATGACTCCCACAGAAACCAACTTGTCCATGATGGAGCCTAACAACTTCATCTCAAGAACTTGCGACACCACCAGCCATAACACCACAAAGATTAAGATGCCCATGAAGACATTCAGTGAGCGTGACTCCTTCATCAGCCTGTAGATGTAGAACAGCATCAAGGCCACGAGGACGATGTCGATAATATCCTTTATTCCAAATTCGAAGAACACCTTACTAATTGACTATTTTACTGTTTGACAATTTACTATTTCTTATACACTGTTATTCCATCGCCGCCCAAAGCAGCCACTATTTTCACGCATTCCACAGCTTCGCGAACATCATGCACCCTCAAGATGTCAGCACCTTTTATCAGTGCAATGGTATTTAGAGCTATTGTGCCTGTGAGGGCCTCTTCCTGTGAAGTTCCCAATAGGCGATAGATCATTGACTTGCGTGACAGGGCCACCAAGATAGGAAGGTGCAACATCTGCAGGCGCTCCATCCCGTTCATCACCTCATAATTTTCCTCCACCGTCTTGCCAAAGCCAAAGCCTGGGTCGATGATGATATCCTTTTGTCCCATAGAGCATAACACGTCAACAACCTCAGCACTATCGAGCAGGATGTCCTTGATGTTGCTCTTGCGTGACATATATATATAAGGTACGCGCAAACGACTTACCATACGGAACATGTCTTTCTGGCTATCGACAGTCATTTCGGGGCTGTTCACTGGGGCACCAACATCATTGATGATGGCTGCACCATATTCCTCGACAGCCATACGTGCCAGTTGTGGACGAAACGTGTCAACGCTGACAATGGCATGGGGAGCCACATTGCGGATGGTCTTCAGGGCCAGTTGCAGTCGTTCTGCCTCTTCTGCCTCTGTGGCTGTCATGCTGTCAGGACGCGTTGAACAGGCACCCACGTCGATAATCGTGCCCCCTTGTTGCAGTATCTCTTCTGCACGCAGGGCTATCTCGCGCTCCGTCTGTGTGCGACTGGCAGCATAAAAGGAATCGGGCGTAGCATTCAGGATACCCATCACCTGCGGAGTGCTGAGATCCAGTAATTGTCCGTTGCAATTCAGCGTATAATGCATATTCGTTTGCAAAGATAGTAAATATTTCTCATTTCTCATTTCTCATTTCTCATTTATTTTGTACCTTTGCACAAAATTAGCTTTTTTATGGATATTAAAGAATTATACAAGCTGTATCAGCAGCACCCACAAATTACAACAGACTCGCGTGACTGTCCTGAAGGTAGCATCTTTTTGGCATTAAAAGGAGAATCGTTCAATGGTAATATATTTGCGGAATCAGCTATAGAGAAAGGCTGTGCCTACGCTATTATCGACGAGCCTGAATACAAAAAGGATGATCGCTTTATCCTCGTAGATAATTGCCTGCAGACCTTCAAGGACTTGGCTCGCGAGCATCGTCGCCAGTTCGATATTCCCATCATCGGCATTACGGGCACCAATGGTAAGACGACGACAAAAGAGCTCATTCGTGCCGTACTCTCTGAGTGCTATAACGTGATGGCCACTGAGGGTAACTTCAACAACGATGTTGGTGTGCCCAAGACGTTGTTCCGTCTGAATAAAGACCACGATATAGCAGTGGTTGAGATGGGTGCTTCGCATCCTGGTGACATCAAAACGCTAGTAGAGGCGGCTGAACCCAACTGTGGACTCATTACCAACGTGGGACGTGCCCATCTGCAGGGCTTTGGCTCGTTCGAAGGTGTCTGCAAGACGAAGGGTGAGCTGTACGACTTTTTGTGTGCTCATGAGTGTCCCGTTTTTGTCAACCGTGACAATGAACATCTCATGCAGATGATTAATGAGCGGAGGAAGCCTGAAACGGACATTTATTATTATGGTCAGAGCGACAACTCAGATATCCTGATTCGTGGCGAGGTCGTCTCCTGTGCGCCCTTCCTGAAGTTCCGCTGGCGTGAGCAGGATGCCGATGCTGGCTACACATCTGAATGGCTTACCGTTCAGACTCATCTGATTGGTGCCTATAATTTGGATAACATGTTGGCAGCCATCACGATAGGCTACGTCAACAACATCCCCTTCGATAAGATCAATCATGCCCTCGAGAACTATGTACCTACCAATAACCGTTCACAATTGACGGAAACGGAGCATAACCACCTCATCGTTGATGCCTATAATGCCAACCCTACCTCGATGAAGGCAGCCATTGACAACTTCCGCCTGATGGAGGTTTCACCCAAAATGGCTATCTTAGGAATGATGGGCGAACTGGGCGACGTGTCTCAAGAAGAGCATCAGAAGATTATCACTCTCCTTGAAGAAGCCCATTTCAACGAGGTATGGCTCGTAGGCTCTGAATTCCAAAAAGCAAACAGTTCCTTCCGTACCTTCGCTAACGTTGATGAAGTAAAAGCCACCATTGCTCAGCAGCAGCCCACAGGTCGCTACATCCTCATCAAAGGCTCGAATAGCACCAAACTCTTCCAACTACCAGAGTTGTTGTAATTCATAAGCTCGTCAGCAGGAGTTGATCAAGATACCATTGTAACATCAGTCATTCCATAACTCCTGAAGGACGCTGAGGCTTTTGAGTTCAGGGAATTGGGGGATGTGCAGGCGATAGTAGTGGAGCAGAACGTCGACGATGCGGTTGCGATCCATGCGGTTGAGGTGGTAGAGGTGCATCGTGGGGAAGTCCATGCGCATCAGCGTGTGAATGCGACGTGCGTCGCCTGTTTGCAGGAAGTCACGGTGGGTAGGTACAACTAATGAGAAGGTTGCCGCACGCAGGTCGAAGACGCATCCATCCACATAGTTGTCAAGGTTAGGATAAAAGCCTAAGAATCGACTCATTCTCATCAGGAAAGTAAGGTGGAAGTTGGCATAGCCCTTGTCTGCAATATCAAGCCATTGCATAGAGTCGCACAGATACGCAAACAACGGTTCGTTATGCTGTTCAGACCGCAGGGCATGGTACAGGAACTCGGCAATGAATAGCGAGAGGGCCAACTTCTCGGGCGAGAAAGGAATGGAGGCGTAGGCAGACAACAGGCGAGCGTCCTTTAGTTTTTGCAGTTGCAGACGCTGACGCACATCTACCTCTATTTCGAGTAGCGTCATGGGTTGGAAGTATTGCTTCTTCAATCGCGACTTGGGTGTCTTTGGAAGTGGTATGATACACGACAATCGACCCACCTCTCGTGTAAACAAATCTACGATAAGGCGCGTCTCTCCATATTTTAAAGAATGGAGCACAATAGCTTCCGTTTTTATTAACATCGCCTACAAAATTACAAAAAAAGAGGAAATTATGCATTTTTTCTTAAGAAAATTTGTCTATTTAAGAAAAAAGTAGTACCTTTGCAGCCGCATTTTGAGAATGCGTCTGCGAAAACAGACTGCACCTCAGCATAAGAGCACGCTCTTCTGCATTCAGTTTGCACTGTTTTTGACACCTTGGTCCCTTCGTCTATCGGTTAGGACGAGAGATTTTCATTCTCTAAAGAGGAGTTCGACTCTCCTAGGGACTACCAAAATTAAATCTGTCATCTGCACAGCCAAGTGCTACTCGTAAGGGGAATGGTGGCAGAGGGCTCGCAAGAGACCCGCCCAGGGCAGCCATGAAGACGTAAGACCCATAAGCTTTAAGTTAAACAAGTAAAAACAAAAATTTAAAAATGGCAAATCACAAATCATCCCTGAAGAGAATTCGTCAGGACAAGAAGAAGGCTTTGCACAACCACTATTATGCAAAGACCATGCGTAACGCTGTTCGCAAGTTGCGCGCTATGACTAACAAGGACGAGGCTACTGCTCTCTATCCAAAGGTGCAGAAGATGCTTGACAAACTGGCAAAGACCAATATCATCCACAAGAACAAGGCTGCCAACCTGAAGTCAAGTCTTTCACAGCACATCAACAAGCTCGGATAAGTTTTTATACCAAGCATACGAAGGCCGTATTCCCCAAGGAGTACGGCTTTTTGTTTTCTTATGACGAACCCTTTTATTTTTATAAAAAATAAACACTTTTCTTTCGTTTAAGTCTTAGATTTTTTGTAATTTTGCAACCAAATTTGTGAATACGACAAACAATGACAGAAGAACAACTGAATCAAGAACAGAATTATTCCGCGAGTAACATTCAAGTACTCGAGGGATTGGAGGCCGTACGCAAGCGTCCGGCCATGTATATTGGAGACATCAGCGAGAAGGGTCTCCACCACCTCGTAAACGAGACCGTCGATAACTCTATTGACGAAGCTATGGCGGGCTATTGCACGCATATTGAGGTAACCATTAACGAAGATGGCTCTATTACCGTTCAGGACAACGGACGTGGTATTCCTGTCGATGAACACGAGAAGATGCACAAGTCGGCCCTTGAGGTCGTTATGACGGTGCTGCATGCTGGTGGTAAGTTCGACAAGGGTTCGTACAAGGTGTCTGGTGGTCTGCATGGTGTGGGTGTAAGCTGTGTGAACGCCCTGTCATCCCACATGATGTCGCAGGTTTTCCGCAACGGACACATCTATCAGCAGGAGTATGAGAAGGGTAAGCCCCTCTACGATGTGAAGATAGTTGGTGACACCGACCTGACAGGTACACGTCAGCAGTTCTGGCCTGATGGCAGCATCTTTACGACGACAGAGTATAAGTACGACATTATTGCCCGTCGTATGCGCGAGCTGGCCTATCTGAATGCCGGCATTACCATTACGCTGACCGACCTGCGTCCTGACGAGGAAGGTAATCTGAGACAGCCAGAGGTGTTCCACGCCAAGGAGGGTCTGAAGGAGTTTGTGCGTTACGTAGACCGTCACCGCACCTCTATCATTGGCGATCCCATTTGTCTGAAGACAGAGAAGGACGGTGTACCCATTGAGGTTGCACTGCTCTACAATAGCGACTATAGCGAGAATATCCACTCGTATGTCAACAATATCAACACCATCGAGGGTGGTACCCACCTTACCGGTTTCCGCATTGCCTTGGCTCGTACGCTGAAGAAATATGCCGATGAAGACGACCAATTGCGCAAGCAGATAGAGAAGGCCAAGATCGAAGTGGCTCAGGACGACTTCCGTGAGGGTCTGACGGCCATCATCTCTGTAAAGGTTGCTGAGCCTCAGTTCGAGGGTCAGACAAAGACCAAGCTGGGCAACTCGGAGGTAAATGGTGCCGTGCAGAAGGCTGTAGGTGAGGCTATGACCAACTATCTGGAGGAGAATCCCAAGGAGGCTCATACCATCTGTGAGAAGGTCATTCTGGCTGCTACAGCGCGTATCGCTGCCCGTAAGGCCCGTGAGAGTGTGCAGCGTAAGAGTCCTATGACTGGTGGCGGTTTGCCAGGTAAGTTGGCAGACTGTTCAGAGAAAGATCCAAAGCTTTGTGAAATCTTCCTCGTTGAGGGTGACTCCGCTGGTGGTTCGGCTAAGCAGGGTCGTGACCGTCACTTCCAAGCTATCCTTCCGCTGCGTGGTAAGATTCTGAACGTCGAGAAGGTTCAATGGCACCGTGTGTTCGAAGCAGAGTCCGTCATGAACATCATTCAGTCTATTGGTGTCCGCTTTGGTGTAGAAGGAGAAGACTCTAAGGAGGCTAATGTCGACAAGCTGCGTTACGATAAGATTATCATCATGACCGATGCCGACGTCGATGGTTCTCACATCGACACACTGATTATGACACTGTTCTATCGCTTTATGCCAAAGGTCATTCAGGAGGGACACCTTTATATCGCTACACCACCTCTTTATAAATGTACATATAAGAAGTTCTCTGAGTACTGCTATACCGACCAGCAGCGTCAGGCTTTCATCGACAAGTACGTGGATGGTGACGAGAATGCCTCGGCACTCCATACCCAGCGCTACAAAGGTCTTGGTGAGATGAATCCAGAGCAGTTGTGGGAGACCACGATGAATCCTGAGAATCGTCTGCTGAAGCAAGTGACTATCGAGAATGCTGCTGAGGCTGACGAGATTTTCTCCATGCTGATGGGCGACGATGTGGAGCCACGTCGTCAGTTCATTGAAAAGAACGCTACTTATGCGAACATCGACGCATAACATCTGTCTCGACGAGGCCCGAAAATGGGGTGATGCCGAGTATATGACCGATGGGCTTATACTGACAAACAGTATAGCCCATTCGCTTTTGTTGGATGGTCCTGTCCGTTTGAACTTCATTGTGATGGGGTTATGCAAAAAGGGGGAAGCCACTTATTCTGTCGATACCTGCCAGCACAAGGTTAAGGCAGGCGACTTGATGTTTATCTCAGATGGACATATCTTGGATGCTTACGAGCCTTCGTCCAACTATGAGTGTCATTATATCTTGGTGTCTACCGAGTTCTACCACAGCTTCGTGATGAACGTGAAGAATGTGTCGTCGTTGCTGCTCTTCTCGATGAACAATCCCGTGGTACCTTTGACGTCTCATGAGGTTCAGGTGTATACCAACTACTATCTGACCATCCGTAGGAAGATGGCTGATACAAGACATCATTTCCGCACTAACCTTGTGAAAGCACTCTTGTTGGCTATGTTCTACGATATGAGTAACGTCATCTGGCGTGTGGAGCGCAACGACATTAAGAATAAGACACGTAAGCGTGCTAATGCTTTGTTTACACAGTTCATTGGTCTGTTGGAAGACAATTTCCGTATGGAACGACGCGTCAGCTGGTATGCCGAACAGCTGGGCATCACTCCTAAATACCTGTCCGAGCTAGTGAAGCAGGTGTCGAAACGTACCCCCAACGAATGGATTGACAGCTATGTCCTGTTGGAAATACGTGTAATGCTGAAGAATACCACTAAGAGTATCGGGGAGATAGCCAATGCGCTCCACTTCCCAAACCAGTCGTTCTTTGGCAAGTTCTTCAAGGAACACATGGGTATGAGTCCCACTGAGTATCGCAAGAACTGATGGCTTATAGTTGTTAGCTATTAGCTTTTAGTTGTTCAGCAACCTCGCAAAGCTCTTGATACCACGCCTCGCCAAAACGACGGATGAGTGGTTCTTTTAGAAACTGATATACGGGAAGGCCAAGTGCCTTCCCTTTTTCTACGGCATCTTTGCAGACTGCCCAACGATGATAGTTTAAACCTATGAGTCCACCCGAAAATTGCTTCTCGCGGATAGGGTAGAGGGCACAACTGATGGGTTTGCAGAACTGCGTCTTCCCTTCTCTATATGCCTTCTCCAACATACATAACCAACAGGGGTCTTTACTCCCCTCGCCCATTGGAGAGGGGCTGGGGGTGAGGCTTCGTGCAAAAACGCATTCCTTTCCCCTCACAATACTCGTCACTAAGTCACCATCTTTATCACTATAGGCAACACCCTGTTTGTCGATGACGCTTTGTGCCGATGCAGACAGCATGGGCCACACTGTATCGAGCGCGTCTTCAATACCGGCAATTTCGTCCATCGTCACAGGAGCACCATCACTGCCTTCCACACAGCAGATGCCTTTACACTTCTCGTAGTCACAGCAAAAGCATTCAGTTATGATTTCTGAGGAAATCAGGATGCCACCGATTTCGAGTATTGGGGGAATGTCCATTCTAAATTAGAAATTAGTAATTAGAAATTATGATTACCACACAATAGGTTGTATGCCGTTTTCTTGTAGATATTGGTTACAGCGCGAGAACTGGTGTTGACCAAACCAGCCGCCTCTATTTGCTGAGAGAGGAGAGGGGTGTACGGATTCCAATACCAGATTCTTCGTCTTGTCAATCATATATGCTTTTGAACGTGCATAACCGCCCCACAGCATATATACGATATGTTCGCGATGTGCTGCCAACGCTCGGATGGCAGCATCGGTAAATGTCTGCCAGCCTAACGTGGAATGACTATTGGCTTGATGGGCACGAACGGTTAACGTAGCATTGAGCAGTAAGACACCTTGTTCTGCCCAGCGTGTCAGATTACCACTTGTGGGAATGGGTGTACCCAAATCCTGCTGAATCTCCTTGAAGATGTTTTGCAGCGAGGGAGGAAACAGCACACCGTCCTGTACAGAGAAACTCAATCCGTGAGCCTGTCCTGGCTCATGGTAAGGGTCTTGTCCGATGATAACCACTTTAACCTGATTAAAGGGACACAGGTTAAAGGCATTGAATATCAATTTGCCAGGAGGATAGCAGGTTGTAGTGCCATACTCTTGCCTGACGACACTCGTCAATTGTTCAAAGTAGGGCTTCTCAAACTCTCCCTGCAAATGTTCTTTCCATGTAGCTTCTATCTGTACATTCATAGCTTTTTGCCATTTTGTTTGCAAAATTAATAATTATTTTGTACTTTTGCAAGCAATAATACTTCTTTTAGCCGTAGATGTTATGAATATTTTTTTCTGGAAGAAAAAAAATCAGAACCCTTATCCCCGTTCGTTTGCCAAACGGCTTACTTGGCGTATCATGCTTACCCTATTTATTGTGATGGGTATTATTTCTGCTATTATCGTGTGCATTTGTTGGGCAATCACATTAACCAGTGTGTCAGGTATCACGGACAGACAGTTGGAATATAAAGCCAAGACCGTGGAGCAGATTCTGACAGAGGTGTATGTGGCCACAGTCAATACCGTGCCTGATATAGAGGACAATTTGCATCGTCCTGACCGTATGCAGGGTGTTATGAAACGTATTGTAGAGCTGAACCCTCACATCCGCAGTTGTGGCATCAGCTTCCGCGAGAACTATTATCCGCAAAAGGGTCGCTGGTTCTGCCCCTATGCCCAGCGGCGCGACAGCGATAGCATTGTCATCTTGCAAACCATTGGTGGACTAAAACAGGACTACCTGAATGAAGCCTGGTTCCAAGAGGCTATGAAGGCCAAGGAAGGATACTGGTCGAAGCCTTTCTTTGATGGTACTGACCAAAAGACGCCACTGGTAGCCTATTTGGTGCCTATTCGAGACGAGCGCGACAGCACTGTGGCAGTGTTAGGGGTTGATTTGTCACTGGACTATTTGGCAGATGACATTTCAAATGAATTCTTTAGCTTCAACAGCCGTAAGGATGGTTGGTCGGCTGAGAAGAATATTTATTACTTCGTCTCCGACTCGACAGGAACCTATTTGGTGCATCCTGACAAGAATCGTATTGTTAACCAAAACTACAACGATATCGCTAAGTTGACGGCTAATCCTTCTGACGACTATTTGGGTCAGATACTGATGAAGCATGAGTCGGGTCATCTGATGACTGACGGTCGAGGGAATGACCTTGTGATAGATGGTGAGAAGGTTATGGTTAATTTCAAATCCCTGGAACATACACCTTGGACGATGTTCATGGTGCTTCCCACTTTCTTCGTCGATGTGATTTTTTATATCTTAGGCGGCCTATTGCTGTTCTTCATACTGATAGGACTCATTGTGGTTTTCTTTGCAGGTCGTAGGGGCATCAAGAAAAGTTCTGAGCCACTGAGACAGCTGGCTTTGTCAGCCAATGAAGTGGCTAAAGGAAACTTTGATACGCATCTGCCAAAAATTAAGAGCCGTGATGAGATTCACCAGTTGCGCGACTCGTTTGAGAACATG
>JAEEGI010024309.1_pt1 | contig 11819 bp, 14 predicted proteins | sample 8958751 | NCBI WGS metagenome assembly JAEEGI01 (sample SAMN16246545, study PRJNA631951) | gut metagenome | biome: gut microbiome; feature: rumen; material: KS-attached | host: Bos | place: Iran: Karaj | collected 2018-10 | reverse complement strand
AACTTGAAGCTCTCGGATTATCAATACCGGTTCCCATGCCGGAGCCGAAGAAACGCGGCAGACCCAGAAAGGAACCAACAGCGCAAAAAACAAAGCGTCCGAGAGGACGTCCAAGGAAGAATCCCGGATCTGCCGTTACTGTATAGTACGGCAGATTGGGAAACTTTTAATTAACTTACTGTTTTTATTCATTATTAAAAAGAGAATCAAACAAGAATATGTTATGCAGTATGTTATCAAACGCTTGGTGCTTTTTTCTCAGGCTCACCGCCAAAAAAGGTTTGGCAAAAGAACTGCATGGGTAATCGCCCATCACGCCCCCCTTGCCACAACCGCGACATTCTGATTTACCGCTTGCCCGGATAATTCACTGCTTGCCGTTTCCCGTGCATTTCGCGCATCAATCTTTTTGAGTATCCCGCTCATCACTTGCCGCGATCTTTTCTGGCGTGAAAAGTTCCTTTCGGACTTCATCCCAACTTGGGCCTATAGCGCTATTTTTTCTCATCGCTCACCCCCCTTTCCCGGATATCCTGCCGATCATGCGCCTACCGCATGGTCAGGCTCGCCACGTAGCCGGACCGGGTCAGTCCGGCCAACTTCGCCCTTCGATCGAGTTCCAGCAAAACGTACCGCGGAAAACTCATGGTGACCTTGACCGGAGTTTTATCCATTTCCGGCACGGGCACCATTTGCCAGAACGTTTCCTCCGGCGTTTCCCAGCCCAATTCCCGGTCTTCCCGGGCCACCAATTCACGGACCCGCTCCAGGGAAGACGGCTCAGGAACGGCACGGCCTTCCTCCCTGTACGCATCCAGCGTTTCCCGCGCGGCGTCCATGGCCATTTCCATGGCTTCCGCCAGATTATCACCCTGTGTGGCGACTTCCGGCAAATCAGGAATACGCACTACATATCCCTCTTTTGAAGGTTCAAACGCGGCGAAATAGTATGCCATATATGCCTCCTGGGAAGTTTCCCTCTTTAAAAGCTAAAGCAGCGTAACTCCTGTCTGCTTTTCTATCTTTTTCACCATTTTGTCGTCGATTTCCGCATGGCGTCCCACGACCGCGACGAAGCAACCATCTTTCAGAATTCGCGTGTGGTTTCCGCCTTCAACGAAGGTTAATCCCGCATCACGAAGTTTTTTCAAAAGCAGCTTTCTTTTCATGGCAATCTCCGAACGCCTGTATATTTACGTATTTTTTACGGAAATACCAATATTTTCTTACGTATATTATACATAAAACTCAAAAGGCGATCATCCTCTCCAAGATAACCGCCCTCTCCATCGTCTTGTCTGCCTTGATTTTCTGTAACGTAAAAGTTACAAACTGCCCGCCGCTTTATGGAAGGAATGCAACGATGAAAGATAACCCGATGAAAGATTTCACCGTCTTTGACCCTGTGGATTTTCTCAAGACGCCAGAGGATATCCAGTACTACCTTGAAGCCGCCGCCCAGGATGAAGATCCCAGGACTTTCATCCGCGCCCTGCGCACTGCGGCAAAGGCACGCGGCATGATGGAGCTTGCCGAAAAGGCGGATATGCCGCGTGAAAGCCTGTACCGTGCGCTTTCCGAAAACGGCAACCCCAACTATATGACATTGCGCAAGATAGCCGCCGCGCTCGGAATGCGCGTAACCTTCACCCCGGCAAAGAAAGCCGCATCAGCTTGACTTGCGAGCGGCAACCGCCCTTTGACTTTTGGACAGCAAAACGGTAGTAACTGGTAATACCATAAAAAAGAAGGAGTCATTATGAAGATGCCTACCAGCATCAAATTGGATGACGAGCTCAAAGCCAGGCTTCAGCGGCTGGCCCTTGCCAGGAACCGATCTTTGCACTGGCTCATGTGTGAGGCTGTTCGTGAGTACGTGGACCGGGAAGAGCGGGAAGAAGCATTTTACCAACACGCCCTGCAATCGTGGGAAAAATACCAGGAAGACGGGTTGCATCTGACTGGAGATGAAGTCATTCAATGGCTGCGCACCAGCGAACCTGACACACCGCCGCCGCCATGTCACAGTTGAGCCTTACCTCTGAAGCCGTGCAGGATTTGGCGCGTTGCAGACGGTTTCTTTTCTTAAAGTCTCCGTCGGTTGCCCGGCGTGCCGATAGCGTCATTGCGGATGCCTTGTCTCTCTTGAAGACAACGCCGGAAATGGGCAGGCCATACCGGGAAAATCCAATATTACGGGAATTGATCATCAAGTTTGGCAATTCCGGATATCTTGCCCTGTACCGATACGATCCAGATCAGGATGCTGTTCACGTATTGGCTTTTAAACACGCTCTGGAAGAAGACTACTAGCCCTGCGCCTTCCAGAAGGCGAAATCTCTTTTCCGTCCAACTATCACAGGATGAAACCGATCGTCCTTCCTGGGGCCCTCTAGAAGGCTCTTTCGGCCATTTTCCTTTGCGCTTGATTTGCAATTTCTCTTTGTTCGCTGATCGTCAACCGCCGCGCTTTTTAAGCAGGCTTCGCTTCATGGCTGCAATAAACGGCTGTATCCTTTAAGACAGAGGAGCGCGGAAAACAGGAAAAAGGACTGGATAAGACGAGGGAAAACACAAAATTCAAAAAAAAATTAGGGGTTTATGCGTTTAAAAAAAACTGCATAAACCCCTACTGTCGGCTATTTTGGTGCCGAAGACCGGAGTCGAACCGGTACGCCCGGAAAGGCATCGGTTTTTGAGACCGACATGTCTACCTATTCCATCACTTCGGCACAAAACAGAAAATACTATACAGATCTATACGACGTTGGTCAATGAGTATCTCATAGATTTTACGCAACAGGAAGCCGCGTCGAAGCCACTTTTCATTTTTGCGCCGCTTCGTTATCCGGGAGAGCCGCACGGCGTTCCGCCTGATGCTTGCGATAGCGCTGCACCGCCTCATTATGCTCGGCAAGCGTATTGGAAAAGCTATGGTACCCGTCTCCCCGGGCAACAAAGTAGAGGTGCTCCACCGGCGCCGGATAGACCGCGGCGGAAAGTGCCGCAAGACCGGGATTGGCGATGGGCCCGGGGGGGAGCCCGGCAATTTGGTAGGTATTGTACGGTGAATCCACCGCCAAATCCCTTTTGGTCAATTTGCCCTCAAACTTCTTCAGGCCGTAAATGACTGTGGGATCGGCCTGCAGAGGCATTCCCAGCTTCAGACGGTTGTGGAAAACCGCCGAAATCAGCGGCATCTCTTCCTGCTTGCCGCTTTCTTTCTGGATAATCGAGGCCAGCGTTACCCATTGATGCAGCGTCAGGCCCCGCTCCTGCGCCGCCTGTCTCAAGGTGGGATTCAAGCGGCTGTGGAACTCCCGCACCATGTTTTTCAGCAGATCCCTCGTCGAGAGTCCGTCCGGCAGATCATAGGTAGCCGGAAACAGATAGCCTTCCAACGAAGTTTCTCCGGCAAGCCCCAGGGTCCGGACAAATTCGGGATCTTCCATAATTTTCAGGATGTCATCCGGCGTGCCCCGCCCCTTCTCGCCGAGACGTTTGGCGATGTCGTACGAGCTATAACCTTCCGGAATCGTAATTCTTTCTATAAAAACATCGCCGCTGGTCAACCGCGCCAGAATCACGTCCGGCGTTGCCTCTTTGGCAAACAGATAGCGCCCCGCCTTGATACGTTTTTCCGCGCCGCGAAACCAGGCCAACAGTCTGAAGTGCAGCGAGTTGTCCACCACATGCTGCCGGGCAAGCTCCTTTGCCGTCCACCGAAAGGAAGCGCCGGCGGGAATGGTGATCTCTACCGGCTCGGCAGGCGCCACCGGGGTGGTCACAAAACGATGTGCGCAGACCAGCAGCGGCATTGTCACCGCGCAAAGCAGAAGCAGAGCGGCCAAGCATCCGGCAGCTTTAGTGCCATTCGAGTTTGGATTCGGTTCCATTTAAAACACGCTCAATATTGGCACGATGACGAACAATGACGATGCCGCCCATAACCAGCGCGGCCGCCAAAAACGGCCACGGCGCAGCATGATGGTAAAGCAGAACCGGCATGATACAGGCAGCGGAAACCGATCCCATGGAAACATACCGGGATTTCCAAACAATAAAGAGAAAGAGCAGCAGAGCCTCCACGACCGCCAGGGGATGAATCACTGCAAATATCCCCAGCGCGGTCGCCACTCCCTTGCCACCTTTAAAACGCAGATAAACTGGAAAACAGTGCCCCACCAACAGCACGACCGCGATAACCGCCAGCTGTATGTCGGAAAAAGTACCGCTCTGCTGGCAAAGCCACAGGGGCAACGCTCCTTTCAACATGTCCAGAAGCAGCGTCAGCACTCCCAATTTGCGTCCGGCCACGCGATAAACATTGGTGGCACCAATATTTCCACTTCCCTCCGCACGGATATCTCCTCTCCCCGCGAAACGGGTCACAAGCAGACCGAAAGGGATGGCTGCAAGCAGATAACAGGCCACAAGCACCAGAACAAACAAAGCTGTTGAATTCATATGAACATTCCCGCCACTTTTTCTCTCTTAATTTTCATCTCCGGTTCACCAAGGCTGTCGCCGAAAGCCGCAGAACAAAAAAATTACCGCCACGCTCATTGAAATCTGCCCCGACAAAGACCATTGTATTGTCATGAAGCGGCTTTCGCGTTACACTTGTTGCCGCTTTTTTGGCAAACGGATGAAAAAGTTATTACATAGACCGCGAGGAAAGACAACCGGGCAGTCCTTTCTGCCCCTTTGGATCGTTTTTTTGCCAATGTCAATAATTTTTTCCCCACAAACAACTCCAACATATTGAAAGGAAATGAAAAATGGCTGAAGAAGAGAGATTCCTCCGCAGAAAATGCAACGCTTGCGGCTATTACTGCGTTTTCGAGATCGTCGAGCGTGAAAAGGGCCACTTCGTCGAAGTGTGCACCCACTGCCAGGATTCCGAACCGATCTCCGAAGAGATGATCGACTGCCATATCCAGCAGTGCGAAAACTGGATGGAAAATCAGGGCCGGATGTGGCCGTCCCTGCGTCCCAAACTGGAAAAGCTCGAGCATCCGGGCGATTTCGTCGATCTGTTCGGTTCGGTAGCCAAGGCGCAGAAAGCCAAAGAAGAAGAAGCCAAAAAACAGGGTAACTGATTTGAAGAGGAGAAGGCCTGCCACATTGAGGCCTTCTCCTTTTTTGGAGAAAATGCATGGAAAAATGGGTCGTATCCGTTCTGGGTGGCGATCGGCCGGGCATCGTAGCTCAAGTGGCTTCCTGCCTCGCCGAATTCGGATGCAACATTGAAGACTGCAACCAGACCATTCTGCAAACCGAATTCGCCGCCATTTTCATTGTCACCGCTCCGGAACGTCACACGCTGGCCGCACTGGATGCCCATCTGCAACAACGCCTGCAGGCGGAAGGCCTGACCGTGCGAACCAAATCTCTCGCCCGTCAGGAAAACGCTTCTTCCGGGGGCAGCATGCCCTTTGTGGTCGCGACCAAAGGCCCGGATCGGGTGGGCATGATCGCCGCCCTGGCAAACGCCATGGCAACCTTAGGGTGCAATATCAACAATTTCCGGGCGATTGCGCGTTCCGGCAACGGAAAGGGCGATCAGATGACCACCATCTTCGAGATTACCTTGCCGGCTCAAGTCGAGCTTTCAAGGTTAAAAGCATCTCTCGGAGCGGTGGCGCAACGTTTTGAACTGGAAATTTCCGTTCAGCACAGCGCCATTTTCGCGGCAACCAACCAGATAACGCCGGATATTCCCCGTGAAACCTGAAAAAACAAGGCGTGGCCTTTGTCTCTTCGAAGATTTTTCTGCGGCGGATTCCGCTCCCGCAATCCGTAAATCCCGAAAAATTCAAAAATAAACAATCTTTTGCCGAAAAGGATGGGCATGTTTAGCGATCGTGAAGTTCTTTCCACTCTGGCGATGGTTCGAGGCGAAAACCTGGATCTGCGAACGGTGACTCTGGGCGTCAGCCTGTTCGACTGCTGTGACAGTGATCCGGAACGCTTTCAGGAAAACATCTTCCGCAAGATCACCCGCCTTGCGGCCCAGCTGGTGCCGGTGTGCAACGAGGCGGAAGAAAAATACGGCGTCCCGATTGTCAACAAGCGGCTTTCGGTGAGTCCCATCGCCGCAGTGGGCGCGGCCTTTGACCCCGCGCAAATGGTCAGGATAGCGCAAACTCTGGACGCGGCCGCGAAGGAAGTGGGCGTAGATTTTGTCGGCGGGTTCGGCGCACTGGTGGAAAAGGGTTGCACACCCGGTGACCGCCATCTAATCGAAGCCCTGCCGGAAGCGCTGGCGACGACAGAGCGGCTCTGTGCTTCGATCAACGTCGCCACGACACGCGCCGGCATCAACATGGACGCGGTCGCCCTGATGGGCGAAACCATCAAGGCCACCGCCAGACGTACCGCCGACCGGGATGGCCTGGGCTGCGCCAAGCTGGTGGTTTTTGCCAACATTCCCCAGGATGTCCCCTTCATGGCCGGCGCCTATCTCGGCATTGGTGAACCGGATGCGGTTATCAATGTCGGCGTCAGCGGACCGGGCGTGGTCAACGAAGCGATCCGGCGCGCCCGCAGCGCCAACAGCGCCATCCGGTTGGACGAACTGGCGGAACTGGTCAAGCGCACCGCCTGCCGGGTTACCCGGGTGGGCGAATTGATCGGACGTGAGGTGGCCGCGCGCATGAACATACGCTTTGGCATTGTCGATCTGTCACTGGCGCCAACGCCACGGGTGGGCGACAGTGTTGGCGAAATTTTCAGAAGCCTGGGGCTTTCCCGCATTGGCGCGCCCGGATCCACCGCAGCGCTGGCCATGCTCAACGATGCGGTCAAACGGGGCGGAGCTTTTGCCAGTTGCAACGTCGGCGGCCTCAGTGGAGCCTTCATCCCGGTAAGCGAGGATCTGGAGATCTCTGCCGCTGCGGAAGACGGCACACTGTCTCTGGAAAAATTGGAGGCCATGACTTCGGTCTGCTCGGTCGGACTGGACATGATAGCGCTGCCGGGTGATACCGACGCCGCGACCATCTCCGGCATCATTGCGGATGAAATGGCCATCGGCGTGATCAACAAAAAATCGACCGCCGCCCGGCTGATTCCGGTACCGGGCAAAAAAGCGGGCGATCGGGCTTCTTTTGGCGGTCTTTTGGGCAGTGCGATCATCATGCCGGTAAAAAACGGCTCCTGCACCGATTTTATCCGGCAGGGCGGTCTCATTCCGGCACCCTTGCAAAGCTTGATCAACTAGAGGATGGAGCCATTCCCCGAAAATTCGGCAAAGGAAAACATGCCAAAAATGTCAAACCTGCGGCAATCAGTATACGAAGCGCTGCTCATCAGTGCTTTGGGCATCGCGCTGGGGCTTCTGCTCAACCGTCAACTGCTGTGGAATGTCCTGGCAGATCAAAATGCCGTCATACCGCTTCAGGCCGAAACCGACAAGCGGCTGGTGCCGGTGGCGCTGGATGAAACCCGTGAACTCGTTGAAAAGGGCGCTTTTTTGATTGATGCCCGTCCCATCGAGTTCTACCGGGAAGGACATATCGCCGGAGCGTTACCGCTCCCGCTATCCACACCGGATGGTGACATCAAAAGCTTCCGCAGCCGTGTTCCGGCAAACGCCACAGTGATAGTGTACTGCGATGGCTACGATTGCAACGACTCCAATCTGTTGGGATTGAAACTGCTCACCGCAGGCTACCGGGAAGTCCTGATCTACGAAGGCGGGTTTTCCGAATGGGAAGAAGAAAATCTGCCGGTTCGCAAAGGAGATATGCCATGACTATCGGTGGATGGCACAGGTTTGCCGGCTGGTTCTGCCGATGTCTGGTAGGAGGGATCTTCTTCTATGCCGGCGCCTTGAAAATGGCCGACGTCATCGTGTTTGCCGGAGAGGTGGCGGCCTATCACCTGATTCCCCACAACTTCACCTATCTGGTGGCAGCGATACTTCCCAGTATTGAAGTTCTGATTGGCGCCCTGTTGCTACTTGATTGCCGCGTTCGCGGCGCGGCATTCCTTGCGGGAGTTCTCAATTTGATTTTCATCCTCGCGCTCGTTTCCGCGCTGGCCCGAGGACTGAATATCAGTTGCGGGTGCTTTGGCCTGGGGCACGACTCCACCGTTCTCAAAGCCCTGAGCCGCGATCTGGCTCTGATGGTGGCAATCGTGGTGACTTTCCTGAGCGCCTGCATTCCCGAGGCTTCCGTCGAAACGGCCTCCACCGAGGCAGTTCTTACTGAAGCGGAAATCTCCCCTCCCGAGGAACACAGCGAAACAACCTGAGAAACATCATGGAAGACTGGCAACGGCAACTGCGCAATTCAATTACAGATCTGCAGGCGCTTCAACGGCGTTTCGGCACCGATATCGCGCCACTGGAGGAGGTGGCGCACCGTTTTCCTTTCCAGATAACACCGCATTTCTGGAAACTGCTTGAAGAACCGGACGATCCTCTTTGGCGGCAATTCATACCGCACCCGTCGGAACTTGCTCCGGACACTCTGCCCGAAGATCCTTTGAACGAGGAAGCACTTTCGCCAGCCCCTTGCGTGGTGCATCGCTATCCCGACCGTGCGTTGCTGCTGGCAACCGGCCGCTGCGCCAGCTACTGCCGGTTCTGCACCCGCAAGCGCCGTACCGGCCACAGGGCGGCAAGCGAGGAGGAACTGGCAGCGGGCATCGCCTACATAGCCTCCAAGACCGCCATTCGGGATGTGATACTCTCGGGAGGAGATCCCCTGACCCTGACGGATGAGGTACTCTGTGCGCTGCTTTCCCGGTTGCGTCATATCCGTCATATAGAAATCATACGGATTGGCAGCCGAATGCCCGCCACCCTGCCGGAGCGCATCACCGAACGCCTGTGCCGGATGCTTTCCCGCTTTCATCCGCTCTTCTTCTGCACGCATTTCAATCATCCCCGCGAACTCACGGAAGAGAGCAAAGAAGCCTGCCGCCGCCTCTGCGAGGCCGGCATCCCCCTGCACAATCAAAGTGTCCTTTTGCGCCACGTCAACGATACGCCGGAAATCATCGCCGAACTGTGCCGCAAACTGCTCACCTTCCGGGTACGGCCCTACTACCTGCATCAAATGGATCTGACCCGCGGCACCGGCCACTTCCGGACAAAACTCGACTGCGGCTTGCATATCATGGCCTCGCTGCGCGGACGGATTTCGGGGCTGGCCATTCCCTGCTATGTGGTGGATCTGCCCGGCGGCCTGGGCAAGGTGCCGCTCACACCTCCCCATCTGCTGCGCAAAGATGGTCAAACCCTGCTCTACAGCCCCAATGGCAAGGCTGTGCTATACAAGGAAGAGGATATCGGTTAGAATTTTTCCTCTTTTGTACGCCATGCCCAAAATGCACAAGTCCAAAACAGGAACCGGACCGCCATGCTTGCCTATCTGCTGAAACGACTGCTCATGATGTTCCCGCTGCTCCTGGGCATCACCCTGGTGACCTTCACCGTGATTCATCTGGCGCCGGGCGAACCCACTGACCTGCAGACCCAGCTTAACCCGGACAGCGGTCCCGAACTTCGTGAAAAGCTGCGGGCCTACTACCATCTGGACGATCCGCTGCATGTCCAGTATCTCTCATGGCTCAAGCGCCTGGCGCAGCTCGACTTCGGCGAATCCTTCTCCCAGGATCACCGGCCGGTGCGTGACAAAATTGTGGAACGCCTGCCCATCACCGTTGCCATCAACCTCCTTTCCATCGCGGTGATTTTGGGACTTTCCATCCCCATCGGCATCTGGTCGGCGCTCAAACAGGGGCAATTTTTCGATCATGCGACCACGCTCCTAGTTTTCATCGGCTTTGCCACGCCCTCTTTCTGGCTGGCGCTTCTGTTGATGGATCTGTTCGGCGTGCAGCTGAGCTGGCTGCCCATCTCCGGACTGCGCACCTTTGGTGCGGAGTACATGGGCGCGGGGGGGCAACTGCTCGATCTGGCACGGCATCTGATCCTGCCGGTTTTCATCGCGGCCTTTGGAGGGCTTGCGGGCTTTTCACGCTACATGCGCTCCAACATGCTGGAAGTGATCCGCCAGGACTACATCCTGACCGCGCGTGCCAAGGGCCTGCCGGAACGCATCGTTATCGGCAAACACGCCCTGCGCAACGCCCTGCTGCCGCTCATCACCATTCTGGGGCTGTCGGTGCCGGGGCTCATCGGCGGCAGCGTCATCTTTGAAACCATCTTCGCAATACCCGGCATGGGCAAATTGTTCTACGACGGCGTCATGATGCGGGATTATCCTCTGATCATGGGGGTTCTGGTCATCGGCGCGGCGCTGACGCTTATCGGCAACCTGCTGGCGGATATCGGCTACGCACTGGCGGATCCGCGCATCCGGCAGCGTTGAACCACCGTCTTCAAAAAAGGAAAAAAGCTTGAAACCGCCGAAATGTCCGCTGTCAAAACATTCCGAAAAAAGGAGAGAAAAAAGCTATGGAATCCGCCCAGTTTCAGGAAACAGCCCCGGTATTCACCATCTTTGAGGCAATAAGCACCATTCCGCGCGGCTCCGGCAATGAAGCTGCCATTGCCGCCTGGCTGCTCGACTTTGCACACGCCAAGGGCTGGCAGGGGCAACGCGACGCGGCGGGCAACGTGCTGCTACGCGTTGCGGGCAGCACCGGGCGCGAAACACACAAGCCGCTGGTTGTGCAGGCGCATATGGACATGGTCTGTGAAAAACTGCCTGGCTCGGCGCACGATTTTAAGCACGATCCCTTACGGCTCGGCATCGACGGAGACTGGCTGCGCGCCGAAGGCACCACGCTGGGGGCCGATGACGGCATCGGCATGGCGCTGGCACTGGCGCTGGCTCAAGACGAGACGCTTCATCATCCGCCGCTGGAACTGCTCTTCACCGTGCAGGAAGAGACCAATCTCGTGGGGGCGCAGAAACTGGACGCAAGCATCATACGCGGGCGGCGGCTCCTCAACATCGATTCCGAAACCGAAGGCATCTTCACCATCGGCTGCGCCGGAGGACGCACCAGCCATCTGGAACTGCCACTCCTTCGGGAAACCGCGCCGCTTGAAGGGCACACAATCGTTCGCCTGAGCCTTGGCGGCCTGCAGGGCGGTCATTCCGGCATGGATATCGGCAAAGGCCGCGGCAACGCCAACAAGATTCTGGCGCAGGCTCTTGTCTTGCTGACAGAGCAAACCGATCTGCGCCTGCTGTCCTTTCAGGGCGGCAGCCGCTCCAACGTTATACCGGATCGCGCTGAAGCGCTGGCCTCTGTTGCCGATCCAAAACGCGCGGAGGAATGTATCGCCCAGTTTGCGCAGGAAATAACGCGCAAATTTGGTGGCGGAGATACCACCCCTCACCTGACCTTTGAGCAATGCGCCTGCGATATGCCACCGCTTACGGAAACCTGCAATGCCATTGTGCTGCGGCTGCTTGCGGAAATGCCCGACGGCGTACACCAGTACGAGAAAAATGGCTTAATCCGCACATCCAACAACTGCGCCATCGTCTCCTCCGAAGGCGATATCTTGCGAATTGAAAGCCTGCAGCGCAGCAGCCAAACCGCCCAGCTTGACGCTCTTACCGGCCGTATCACGGCGCTTGCAGAATCCGTTGGAGCGCTCATCGAAAGCAACGAGGGCTATCCCGCCTGGGAACCACTCTTCGATTCCGCGCTGCTTGACATCTGTCAGGCCAGCTACCGTGCGCTGTATGGCAAGGATGCAGTGGTGGAAGTAACCCACGCCGGGTTGGAATGCGGCGCGCTGTCGGCACATTTTCCGGACATGGAGATGATCTCCCTTGGCCCCGATATTGAAAATCCCCATTCACCGTGGGAACGCCTGCGGA
>JAEEGI010024307.1_pt1 | contig 11821 bp, 11 predicted proteins | sample 8958751 | NCBI WGS metagenome assembly JAEEGI01 (sample SAMN16246545, study PRJNA631951) | gut metagenome | biome: gut microbiome; feature: rumen; material: KS-attached | host: Bos | place: Iran: Karaj | collected 2018-10 | reverse complement strand
ACCGGTCCTTGTGACCGGTTTTTCAATTTCGAGACTGTAGATACAGAGAGGATTTGAACCTGAAAAGGCGCGACCGTGAAGCCCGACAGTCCGGCGGACTGTCGGGTAGGGAGCGGGTCAAGCCGACTGAAAGGGGAGGCGCAGACCGGCGGACGGCGGAGCCGGCCGTGGAATCCTGTCCCCGCAACCACGAAATTGAAACCGGTCCTTGTGACCGGTTTTTGCTGTAATAATCAACAAAAAGATATGGGCCAACGATCGCCCGTGATGTGATATAATACTACCGGACAGAGGTTTTCAATGAGCAGTATTTTTTCAAATCATGAAGGCGGTCCCATCGTAAAGGACGAGAAGAAGGTCGAGTATCTGGAACTGATCTACGACCTTATTTTCGTATATGTGATCGGGCGCAACAACTCCCTTCTTCACAATGTGGAGCACGGATTCGTACCGGTTACGGTTTTCCTGGCATACGTGCTTGGAAGTCTGGCCATAATCCAGATCTGGAATTTCTCAACTTTCTATATCAACATGCACGGCAGGAACAGTCTGAGGGACCATGTTTTCCTCTTCATCAACATGTACCTGCTTTACTATATCGGCGAGGGCACGAGACTGCACTGGGAGACCTTCCAGAACCAGTACCACATCGCCTGGGCACTGATCCTCATCAACATCGGAGTGCAGTACGCCATCGAGCTTAAGAACCACTGGGGAGAACCGGTGGAGGGCAGGTCCACCAGAAACATGATGATAATCCTCTTCGGGGAGGCCTTGCTGATCCTGGCCTGCATCCCGCTGTATAATAAGACAGGGGTTCAGCTTGCAGCCATACCCATCCTTTACGGCATCATTCTGACCAGAGTGCTGAACGACGGATCGAGGGCGGAACTCATAGATTTCCCGCATCTCACTGAGCGGGCCATGCTGTATGTGGTGTTCACCTTCGGCGAGATGATCATCGTCATAGCCTCGTATTTTGAGGGAGAATTCACTCTGAATTCGGTGTACTTCTCGCTGTTGTGCTTTCTGATAGTGGTGGGACTTTTCCTCTGCTACGAGCTGCTTTATGACAGGATAATCGACCGTGAGATGAAGACAACGGGCATCAGCTACATGATAATCCACCTGTTCCTGATATTCGCACTGAACTGCATAACCACGTCCCTGGAGTTCATGCGGGATACCGAGGTGGCACTGTGGCCCAAGATCCTGTTCCTCACAGCTTCCTTCGTGATCTGCTTCGTCTGCATGATCGCCCTGCAGCTTTACGCAAAAAACGGTGTCGGGCTCTGCCGCCGTTACGTCGGGTCGATGGTGGTGATCACGGCAGTTTTTGTCGGTCTGATGATCGTCTTCAGAGAAAACATGAGAGTTAACATCCTTGTATCTGTGCTGTACGTAGCGTCAATGTTCCTTAGGATATACCGTTACAGCAGGGTGGCGCAGATCGCTGATAATTTGTGATATCATATCGTTACTATGAATGAACCAAACAGGACAACTGCACAAAACCCTCTTGGCTCGGCACCGCTCGTTCCGCTTATAGCCAGGTTTGCCATACCTTCGATCATAAGCATGCTTGTTGGCGCGGCCTACAACATCACTGACCAGATCTTCATCGGTCACGTGGTGGGGATGCTGGGGAACGCTGCGACCAATGTGACTTTCCCCACCATGACCTTTACCACTGCCATGAGCATGCTGGTGGGCATAGGGACGGCGGCCAACTTCAGCATGAATCAGGGGGCAGGGAAGATGGAGGAAGCCCGGAAGCACGTGCACACAGGACTCGCCACGGTGGTGATACTGGGAGTGCTGACGGGGCTTTTTGTGTTCCTTTTCAGGAGTCAGATCATAGTGCTCTGCGGCGCTGAGAGAAGCGGGAATGTTTTCCCGTATGCCTACCAGTACCTGTCCATAACGGCTCTGGGCCTGCCATTCCACATAATCACCCATACGTCATCCATGCTGATCAGGGCTGACGGCAAGCCCACCTATTCCATGCTCTGCACCACCACGGGCGTGATCATAAACGTCTTCCTGGACTGGCTGTTCATGTTCCCGCTGGGCATGGGGATACGAGGGGCGGCCATCGCCACGGTGATCGGGCAGTTCGTCAGTTTCATAATGGCTGTAACTTACTATCCGCATTTCAGAGCCTTTGACATCCGGTTCCGTGATCTCGGGATCAGCCCACATCATCTCTGGCTCAACATCCAGGCTGGAACGCCTAACTTCATCAGTCACATACTGATGATGAGCACCAATATCGTTCTCAACAACATGCTGGCCACCTACGGGGCCCTGTCAGTATACGGATCGGACATACCTCTTGCAGTTTCCGGAATAGCCCAGAAGACATCCATGATAATGATCTCATTTGCGGTAGGCATAGCCCAGGGCTGCCAGCCCATCTGGGGCTTCAACCTGGGCGCAAAAAACTATGCTCGGGTCAGGGGCGCATTCTGGAGAGCATTCGCGGCTGCTTTCACTGTGGGGCTTATCTTTTTCTTCGCCCTCCAGCTGTTCCCGAGGGAGATCATCTCCATATTCGGAACGGGATCTGATCTGTATTTTGAATTCGCAGAGAAATATCTCAAGATATACATGATGCTGGTGTTCTTCCAGAACATTCAGCCCATAGCCATAAACTACTTTTCAGCTACCGGAAATCACAGGCTTGGGACCATTGTATCGCTTTCAAGGCAGGGGCTCTGCCTCATTCCTCTTCTGGTGATAATGCCTAAGTTCATGGGGATCGACGGAGTGCTCTGGGCAAGCCCCATAGCTGACCTCATAGCCTTCGTGCTGTCCATGTCCATGGTCCTTGTGACGTTCAGGAGATACAGGGAGTAGATCAGAAAGAACTCGCAGAAATCTGGATGTTTGGGTGGCAACATCACAATAACGAAAAAAGGCCAGGGCATCAACCCTGGCCTTCACCGTTATTTGAATTTGTCGCAGTATGAAGGATCAGCATCAACAAATGAAGCAGTGTCCATCGTAGACTCCAGCCAGTTTCTAAAGTATTCAATATTGGATTCCTCGCCTTCGTCAAATAACTTGACATTGTACCCGGCTGCGACAAGATCGTCATGAAGATTTATAAGTTGCGTAAACTGCTTACAATTACCGGAAAAATTACAGGAAAAAACAAAATCATCATTGAGAATATCGTTCTTAATGTCTGAGATTGAATCCCTTCTGTACTTTTTAATAATTGAGATAAGTGATGCTGGTACGCTTTCCGTTTTGATTTTCAAGCCCGCTAAATCTTCTAAGTTAATATTTGTCATGTGTTTTCACTCCTTAAAAACTAGTAATATGTCTTATCATTTCACCTGGTTTGCTGTTCTTAAAATTACCCCCGTGCCATCCATATAGATGCTCTTCAAACGTGGCTGGGTAGATTACTTCATGCCTGTTAGCTAAATGCGGATATTTATTAACACTGTATGTGTGATGACCTTGTATTGTTCTTCCATGATACTTTGGCTTTCGACCAGCAAGGATATCTTGTCTCTGTTCGGTTGTCCAGCTTCTCGTTGTAGGAAGGGATTGGAGTAATCGCTTTCTTTCCTGCCTCCAAAATCGGTCTACGGCTTGTTTTCGTCGATCATTTAAGCGTTTAGTCATTTCGTAATTCTTGTACTCTTTCATTGTAGCACTTCTGTTGGCGATTTTCTCTTTTATTTTGGTCATTTGACTTTGGGATAGGTATTTTTTCCTAAGAATTGGATGTTCCGTGGTGTCCAATCCTTTTACTCTTTCGGAAATGATGTCATCTGCATTTTTGCGCGAAACAATGAAGCCTGATAATGCATTACCATAAAAAGCCTTATGACCACTGGTTCCAGAAAAGTGATGGCTTATAGTTTTACTCATTTTTTATACCCCCTTTAAAGCTTAAAGAAGTTTTGCTAGGGAAGGTGATGATTCGGATACCTTGTTTTTCCGCTTCTCTAAAGACAGCATATTTTGATGAGCCGTAAACGATTATTATAGGTGGCTTAATGACTTCTATCATTCGCCTAAAACCATTATCGAAGAGATCTCGGTTCACCAGTTCCCTGATACCACTTGCAACGGTTCCTATGGCTACTGTTTCTCCAACAGGGATTCCATCAAAACAATAATTCCAGCTATCCTCGTACCCCCACCGAACGTTATGTATAAATGGTATTCCTTGATCGGACATATAAGCTCCATAGGATCGCATACGATAAGTGTTGTACTGTTTCACATAGATAGGAAAATCAATGTTGGTCGAAAAATCCGGGGTGATAATTCCGTCAAAATGACCGATTATATCCAAGACTTTTTCTGGAAATGTCCAGATGTTCTCCCTTTTGCTATCAAACTTGCAGTCATCCAAGTAGAAATGAATAAAAGCGTTCTCGTGAAAGCCAGGCTCATTTCGAAGCTTTCTTTTAAAAAGGTTCTTTGCGACATCATATGACACAAGTTTTTTGGGGATATTTTTAGTGCCGTATGATATAGGGAGATCGTTTTCAGTGAACTCCGCATTTTGAACCATAAAGGCATTCCATACATCTTTTGATCCATTACGGGGATTCCCGCTTATTGTAATTCTCTTCATACTTTTACCTCCTAATCGTTAACAGAGAATTAGTGACATCATTTATTACGAATGATGGCTGAATTGTATAAGTTGGGTTTGGCGAAAATATCCCAGTTTGCGACACTTAGAGATTTTTTTCTTACAAAGTGGTAAAATAGAATTAGGAGGGAGAAATATGAAGTTTAACGAATATATACAGTTTTTGCATAATTATCTTGGATCAGATATGAACAGGGCGGATTATGTGTTGTATATTACGAGTCTGTTCATCAAAGATCCGGAAACAGAATTTGAGGAATATGAAGACGAAAACGATTCATATAATCCTCTATCCGGCAGCATAAGAAAACTTGAACGTATATATGCTGGCGATAAGACGCATCCTTTGCCTAAGAAAGATGCCAGAAAGCTAAGGGCCAAGTATGACAGCTCAAAGTTTAATGAGGAGATGCTTGCGTTAAGTTCTGAAAGAGTAAAGGTCATAGTCGAAGAACTGAGAGAAATGGGGGTTTCCGCGAATAAGAGCAATTATCATAAAAAATGCGCAGATATCTACTATCATTTTTTAAACTGTCTGTCTGAAGGAATAAAAGAAATAGGAGATTTGACAGCTGTAAAAAAAGAAAAAAAGATGACCGGGTGTGAACATAATGGTACTTGTGACAAGGGACAGTATGCGGATAATCGTGTCGATGAATCGATACAGATAGAAGCGAAAACATTTTATAAAGAGCATGAAAACGAGATTGGACTAATGCCTCTTTGCATAACAGCAGATAAACTGCACCCAAAACATGGGAATCACAGAAAGATGTATAATGATTATGCGTTGCAGAAAGAAGTTGTGAAAAAAGAGATATGTAAACTGACCCAAAATGATGACATTTTTTTAGTAAACAGATGGATGAATGATGCGATTGAGCATTTTGATGCAAGGATATTTGAACTGGAATTGACAACTCGGCACTTTTTGTATGATGGAGGCAAATATTTTTACAGAGCGATAGAGGTTTATGGAAATGAACCCATTATTGTTTATGATCCACAGATTTTTAAGTCTCAGCACAAGAGACCTGTATACAAAAAAGACGACGAGAGGTATATTTCCTTATCAGGATATATGGCAGAATATCTATTCGATAGGGAGCCACGAGGGGAATATGTTCCACCATGGGATTGGCTATGGGAAGCCTATGATCTGGAAAGAGCCCCACAATCGGTAGTGACGAATATGGTGTGCATTTTTATAATAAGCGCTTGTAAACTGTTAGTACCGTATGATTGCATTGAGAATGGGATGATTTGGAGGGTTGCTGACTACGAGGGATTGCTTGAGCGTCAGGAAGACCTATATTACTATGCTGCATTGTGCTTAAATGCTTTTTACTCCCGGGAAGTGAAGCCTTATTCTAAGGAAACAATACGATGATAGTTATTGTTCATACGAATTATGGATACTCAGGGCTCCTAAAGTAAATGACAGGCAAGCCAATTCAGATACTGATTCAACAGTCATGGAAGAACTGACCATATCCGACAAAATATATGACCTCATGCTCAGGAAGGGTTATCCTGCTGCTTTCGCGCGCATCATTTCCGCGGAGATGAACACTGAGTTCACCGGAAACAGGATGTACGGATACATAGCCAGGAACGATCTTTTGCGCCTTGAGGACGTGGCGGACGAGATGCTGGCCATCAAAAGCGACCGGGACCGCATCAGGAGCAAGCACATGTCCGAACAGGCCCAGAGCGCAATCAACATGATGTACATGACTCAAGGGGAGGAAGAAAATGAATAAATTTTTACCTGAAACTGAACTTACGCTTTTGGCAAAGGAAGCTCAGAGAAAATACAGCCTGCCGATCATACTTGTTCTGGCCGTGGCGGTGCAGATCGTGTCCATGATACCACAGCTGTTCATTTTGTCACCTCTGGTACTCATGAGTCAGCAGTTTATGCATAGGGTCGTTCTCGATCCTGACCTCATAGATCACTATGTCTCTGTAGACACAGTGAACCTGGCCAGCCTTTTCTGCACGGTATTCTGTATAATCGCTACGATCATTTTTTGCACAAAGATCGAGAAAAGGTCAGTCAGAAGTCTTGGCTTCAGGGGGAAAACGCCGGTAACGGAGTATCTCCTGGGCCTGGTCTTCGGTGCGGCGATGTTCGCGGTGGTGTGGGGCATATGCCTGGTCACGGGAACTGTGGACTGCAGAGGGATCTCCACCAACATCTCACCGCTGATCGCGGTGTTCTTCCTGGGATTCCTGGTGCAGGGGATGAGTGAGGAGGTGTTCTCCAGGGGATTCATGATGCAGTCACTGTCCATCCGGTATGCGGGCATCGTGGCAGTAGTGATCAATGCTGTTTTCTTCGCTGCGATGCATCTTGGAAACAACGAGGTATCATTCCTCTCCATTTTCAACATTTTCCTGTTCGGAGTCTTCGCATCACTGTATATGTGGAAGAGGGGCAACATCTGGGGGATCGCTGCTTTTCACAGCGCGTGGAACTTCACTCAGGGCAACCTCCTTGGCGTCCGGGTCAGCGGAGGCAACTTCGGGCCTTCAGTTCTGGAGACCGTTTCCGATCCATCGGGAGCACTCATAAACGGCGGAGGTTTCGGCATGGAAGGGGGACTTGCGTGCACTCTGGTGTTCGTGGCCGGGATAGTGTTTTTCCTCTTCATGCCGGTAAGGCAGGACAGCCGGATCGCAGTCGGGGAGGAACCCGCTCCGGAGCCCGCTGACCTATGACAAATCGTGCACCAAAACTATGTATTTTAGTTGATAAAAAACCGCATTGGCGTTATAATTTTATCAATAGTGTTTTTGTATAAAACCGCAATCATCATTAATCAAACGGAGGAATATTATGCCAAATCTCAGTGACAGGATCTGTATCATCGGCGGAGGCCCCGCAGGCATTTCCGCAGCAATGTATCTCCAGAAAAAGGGATATGAGAATTATGTGATCTATGAGAAACTCAACAAGGTGGGAGGCAAGAGCTACTCACCGAAGATCGCTGTGAACGGAGAAGAGCGCGCCTATGAGACAGGAGCCATCATGGGAGCCATCACATATCACGCAGTCCACGAGGTCGAGGAGTTCGGCGGAGTGGGACATGCAGATGGTCCCAACATGCGCCGTATGTACCGTGACAAGACCGGTAAGGAGATCTTCCCCTTCGATCCCAAGAAGAACTTCTCCATCACCAAGCTCCTGAGCCTCATGAAGCTCAAAAAACAGATGAAGAAGCTGGTCGAGATCATGGAGACCAAGTACAAGGGATATGACTGCTACTGCCACCGCGGAGTTGCACAGGGCAGATATCACGGCCTTTCCAAGGGACTGGATGACGCTCTTCAGATGATCGAGGGAGAGAACCCCAACCTTAAGGATCTGGCGCTTCCCTTTGACCAGTTCTGCAAACTCAACGGAGTTGAAGAGGTCATGAGGATCTGGATCGGACCTTACACTTCATTCGGATACGGATATTTCGACGAGATCCCTGCGGCATATGTCATGAAGTATCTTGACACCACCACAGCCATCGAGTTCGTGAACATGAGGCTCTGGACGTGGAAAGAGGGAACTCAGTCCATCTATGAGGCAGCCAACAAGAAGCTTGTTAATCCCGCAGTCCTCAACACTGAAGTCGTAAAGATCGTACGTCCCAAGGAAGGTGAAGAGGGCAAGATCCAGGTGACCGTAAGACGTGACGGAGCTGAGACCACTGAGGAGTTCGACCAGCTGATCATCACAACACCTCTGGACCACTTCGCCAAGTATGCTGACGCCCGTGACGAAGAGAAGGAACTCTTCGAAAAGATCATCCACGAGGAATATGTGGACTTCATCGCCACCTTCGACGAGAACAAGGGACCCACGATCTCAGGATACATCTTCGACAACATGACAGTGGAGAGACTGGGACACGCCATGGTATATTATCACCGCTGGGAAGACCTGAAGGCCAACTGCCCCAGCGCCGTATATGCTCTTCGTAACCATATGGGAAGCGAGGACGTTCCATATGATGAGACCATCGCTCACATGATGGAAGACATGAAGCTCTGCGGATTCCCGGTCAAGGACAGACTCTTCGAGCAGGAGACCTACTATTGTCCGCATGTCAGCCCCAAGGACTATGCTGACGGCTGGTATGACAAACTGGAAGCCATTCAGGGCAAGCAGAACACATGGTATGCCGGTGAGATCATGAGCTTCGGCGACATGGAGGATACCTGCGCAGCTTCCAAAGATCTGATCGAAAGGTTTTTCTAAAATGAAGATCATCGAACTTAAGGAGACCATAACCGCTTCCAATGACAGGGACGCGGAAGTCCTGAGGGACAGGCTCAAAAAATCCAAGACCCTCCTTATAAACCTGATGTCATCTCCCGGTGCAGGCAAGACCACCCTCCTGGAGAGGACCATCAAGGACGTCAAGGACGGCCTTAAGATCGGAGTCATCGAGGCCGACGTGGATTCAGACGTGGATGCCGTGAGGCTGGCGGAACTGGGTATAACTGCGGTCCAGGCTCACACCGACGGAATGTGTCACATGGATGCGGGAATGACGGAGACCGCTCTCACGGAACTGGGATTTGAGGATCATGACCTTATCTTCCTGGAAAACGTGGGAAATCTGATCTGTCCCGCGGAGTTTGACACTGGATCCGGCAAGAATGTAATGATCCTCAGCGTTCCCGAGGGGGACGACAAGCCCCTGAAGTATCCGCTGATGTTCACCAAGAGCCACGTGCTTCTCATCACCAAGATCGATACCATGCAGGTCTTCGATTTCGATATCGATAAGTGCGTATCGAGAGCCAGGAAGCTGAATCCCGACATCAAAGTATTCCCTGTATCTGCAAAGACAGGCGAGGGGATGGATGCCTGGGAGGAATGGCTCCTCGATGAGATAAAAGCCTGGCAGGAGTAAAGACTAATGCATGAGATGGGAATAATCATCCACCTTTCCAAGACCCTGGACAAGGTGGCGGAGGAAAACCGGCTTAAGAAGATAGGCTCGGTGACCCTCCAGATCGGAGAGGTATCGGGAATAGTTACCGATCTTTTCCAGGATGCATGGGACTACTTTACTAAAAAGCATCCGGTGCTCAACGGCTCGAAGCTCATCATCGAGCCCATCGAGGCTGTGACCCACTGCGACGGATGCGGTAAGAATTATGAAACGGTAAAACATGGCAGGATATGTCCCCACTGCGGTTCCAAAGAGACGTGGCTCATCAAAGGCAATGAGTGCATCATCAAGGAGATAGAAGCCGAAAGTATCGACGATCCTGACGGGAGGGAAGAAGATGCCTGAAATTTACAGAAACAATCCTGAAACGATCTCAAAACATGAGGGTGAGGAGCTGAACAAGAAATATGCGAAGCTCGCCCGTAAGATCACGGACAACGTGAAGACCAAGATCCCCGGAGTGAAGTCCACAGACCCGGAATACTGGGGGCTCAGGGAGATCCTGACAGAGGAGGAAGTGGATATTTTGCTGACTCTCAAACTGCGTAAGTGGTACACGCTGGAAGAGATGTACAGCAAGAACAGCAAGCAGTTCACCATGGAGAGAGTCAAGGAACTGGTGGATCTGATGTCTGTCCACGGCATCCTTGAATACGACTACGGCGACCACTATGACGACAACGGTCCCACCAAGGAAAAGGACGTAGCTGACAAGAGATTCAGATTATCGTTCTTCGTCCCGGGATCCGCAGAACTTTTCAACTCATCGGTGGACAGGATCGCAAAAAATCCTCCCGTGGCCTCCTTCTTCGAAAGAATGACCTTCCTTCCGCTTGAGGACATCACACCCAACGTGAGACCCGGCGGAGACGGGATCGGAATGCATGTAATTCCCGTCGAGAAGGAAGTCAGCATGCACAACGAGGCTCTCAAGCTTGAGAAGATCTCCTACTGGCTCCAGAAGTATGAGGGACACCTGTCCGCAGGAATCTGCTCCTGCAGACAGTCCAGAGCGGTTCTGGGCGAAGGCTGCACCGACGACTGCAACGACTGGTGCATTCAGGTCGGCGACATGGCCGACTACACTGTGGAGACCGGAAGAGCCCACTACATCACCAAGGAGGAAGCCCTGGAGATCCTGAAGAGGGCAGAGGAGAACGGTTACGTTCACCAGACCACCAACATCGACGGAGAAGACCACATCTTCGACATCTGCAACTGCAACGTCCAGATATGCAACGCTCTCCGTACATCACTTCTGTACAACACAAGGAACCTTTCCAAGAGCGCATACACCGCTGAGGTCACCAAGGACAAGTGCGTAGCCTGCAACCGCTGCGTCGAGATCTGTCCCGCAGGTGCCCTGAAGCTTGGAAGAAAGCTCCCCGACAAGAACGGCAAGGACTTCACATATCCGAAGTCACCGCTTCCTGACAAGATCCGCTGGGGCAAATATGCATGGGACGAAAACTATCGTGACACCGCCCGCGTCAACACGCATCTGTCCGGTTCATCTCCCTGCAAGGCCGCATGTCCCGCCCACGTTCCCGTACAGGGATATCTGGCTATGGCCAAGGAGGGCAGATATGAAGAGGCTCTCGCACTGATCAAGCGTGAGAACCCGTTCCCGGCCATCTGCGGCAGAGTCTGCAACAAGCTCTGCGAGGAAGCCTGCACCAGAGGCAAGATCGACAAGGCAGTATCCATCGATGAGGTCAAGAAGTTCCTGGCTGAAAGAGATCTTCACGCTGAGACCAGATACGTTCCCAGGAAGATCATCAACAACCTGACAGGCGAGTGGAAACAGAAGATCGCCATCATCGGAGCAGGTCCTGCAGGACTGAGCTGCGCATACTATCTGGCTTCACGCGGATATTCTCCCACAGTCTTCGAGAAGAACGAGAAACCCGGCGGAATGATGACCTATGGCATCCCCTCATACAAACTTCAGAAGGACGTGATCGAGGCGGAGATCGACGTTATCAGAGATCTCGGAGTGGAGATCAGGTGCAATACTGAGATCGGCAAGGACATCACCATCCAGCAGCTCAAGGATGAAGGATACAAGGCATTCTACATCGCCATCGGCTGCCAGGGCGGACGCCTTCCCGGAGTCCCCAACGAAACTGCCGAGGGCACAGACTTCGCGGTACACTTCTTAAGCGAAGCTCTCAGCCACCCGGAGACCAGACTTGACGGAAACGTCGTGGTGGTGGGAGGCGGAAATGTGGCCATCGAC
>JAEEGI010024303.1_pt1 | contig 11822 bp, 8 predicted proteins | sample 8958751 | NCBI WGS metagenome assembly JAEEGI01 (sample SAMN16246545, study PRJNA631951) | gut metagenome | biome: gut microbiome; feature: rumen; material: KS-attached | host: Bos | place: Iran: Karaj | collected 2018-10 | reverse complement strand
TCGTGACTTTCAGGTTTATGTATATCGCTGGTGGAATTGTGTATTTCTCGTAGGCCGATTCGCTGAGGTTAGAGACGAGGTGGCGCAACAGTGGATTTTCGGCAACGGATTCGTCGGTGTAGTCGTGCAACTGACCGTCGGCTACCGAAAGGTATTGCACTGGAATGCAGTTCTGTTCCATACGCTTTGTCGAGACGAACCACATTGCCTGCACCGATGTCGAGAAAATAAGTTTCAGTTTCGGGATTTGCGTATCAAGGAACAAATTGGTGCTCAACTGCTCGTTTATGCGTCCGTCGTTCCAGTCGTAAAGTCCGATGTAATTGTTGGAAATCACCACATTATCCACTACACTGCTGACGGGGTAGAACATCGGACGGCTGTTGACATAAATGCTTCGGAACCAAGCTCCGCTGAACTTTATGGCTGTGCATAGCGGTTTTATCCTTGGCGACGAAAATTCCCATTCAATCCCGACTTTGTCCTGACGGCTGCCATTTTCGACAAAACTATATCCGCCAAGTATCCTTCGTGATTCGTAACTGATGTCGGCAAGTTCGGGACGGGCAACAAGGTTGGCATCTATGGAGGTTTCGTCGTAGTCCTTGTAGTCGAATGCCGTGTAGGTGCTTGAATAGCGGAATCCCGACGACATTTTCTCGTCGAAAACGCACACCCAAAGCCGATAGCCTTCAATCTCGAAGTCAACGCGGAACTCGCCTTTTAGGTTCCGTGCCGGCTGAAGCGCGTAGTTGGTAGCATCTTCCTTGTAGCTCAATATGTTGTATCGGCTGAACTCCGCAGGATTGCTCTGGTTGTAGTAGGCTAATTGTATGATGTCGATGTAGTTGGCATCGGGGTAGAGATAGTTCATTGTTGGCATTTTGGTTGTGCGTCCGATTCCGCCCGAAAACGATATGCTCCATTGCTTTTCTCCAAAGTGAGGCAGTGTCCATTGCAGGTTTATGCGTGGGTCGAGGTAGAATTTTCCGTGCATTGCGTATTCCTTTGGCAATCCGAGAATTGAGGTTGAACGCGCACCTATACGAGCTTCGAGCAGGTGTCTGCCGATTCGGGCGGTTATGTAGTCCTGAACATAAAGCGACAGCGTGTGCGAAGCGGGAATTTCGTTGTACTGGCGCGGACGGCTGCCCCATCCCTTGGTCGATAGCGGATGCGAAAGGTCGTAAATCTGCCCCTTGCCGAAATTCTTCGACATATTCCATTCCGCACCGAATTTCAGCGCGTTCACTATGTGCTGGCTGTTGAACTCGAAGTCGGTAGTCGTTTTTGCAAACGCGGTGAACGGCTTGCCATCGACCCTGTAGTTGGCAACATATTCGCTGAAAAGCAGGTAGGCATCGTATTCGCCAGGGTCGTTGCTGCTTGGCGCTATGCCAGCCCGCGATGGTGCCACAAGCACACGGCGTTCAAGGTTGTCGAACTCCTGCGTTAACTGCATATTGACGACAGTTTTCTGGTAATGACCGTTCGCGTTGGGCAAAATGCTGATGCCATTGCCGACTGCCAGCTTGTGGTAAGTCGATTTGAAGGTGTTTATGCCCGAATAGCTGAGGTTTTCGTCGGTCTTGTAGTTGTCGAATGAGCCAGTGTATTCCGCCGACGGTGTGATTTTAAGCGTTACCTTTTCTTTATTTAGTGTGCTTGTCAGTCGTGCCGAGAGGTTTGCCCGCTTGTATTCTTCGAGCGGATTGCGAATGTCGGCGTATGCGTTCAGCAGACCGCCGTCGATGTTCAGGATGTGCGATTTGCTTGAATCGAGTGCAAAACCTTTTCCCAGCGACAGAAGTTGGCTTTTGTCATCGGCCTTGAAGCGGGCGTTCAGCTTTGTAGGCTTCCTTATCTTCTTGATGTTCACCACGCCGCTCGTGAGGTTTCCATATTCAACCGACGGTATTCCGCGCATAACTTCTATGCTTTCGATGTCGTCGGTACTGATGGTTCGCATATCGACACCGCGGTTGGTCATATCCATACCGTCGAATCCGCCGTTCTGCATATACTGCATGTTGGCATCAGTATTTATAGGTGCGCCATCGACGACGAACAGTGTGCCGAGCGAATTGGTAGAGTATTGTGAGCTGTTCGTTTTCTGTCCGCCGGAGCCGAGCGAACCCGTTTCGCGCAGCGATATGGAGTTCCCCTGGGTGAGCGATGGTGTCTGTGAAACACCGCCTGGCAAAAGTTCCATAAGATCGCCAATGCTAGTAGGTTGCAGATGGCTCATTGCGTCGCGCCCGATGGTCGAAACAGAGCCGATTTTCTTTGATTCGGAGGCTGTTACAACGACTTCGCCGAGCTGGTAGTTCTTTTTTTGCAGGTAGAATGTCAGTGCGAGGTCATTTTCCAGCCGTATGCTTGTTTGCTGTGTTTCGTATTGTATGTGCGAAATGTATATGGTGTATTCGCCGCTGCCGAGCATCAGTTTTGCAGTGCCGTTGTCATCGCTTACAGCGCCAGTCGATTTGCCGTTGCTGTCCGAAGCGTATATGTATGCATCGGCGACAGGCTCCTTGCTTGCTTTGTCGAACAGCTTTATGGTCAGTGTGTTGCTCGCAAGACAACTTGCAAACAAGGTGACAAGGCACAATATGGCGACCGCTTTTTTCATCGTTTGCAAAGGTACGATGTCACGGTGCTGTCAGTCAATCACAACAAATTGGGATTTGGGGTGGCAAAAACTACGACAAATGGGGATTAACGAAAGGCTAAAAGGCTAACAGGCTGACAGTCCCGCAGTCTTGCAGTCTATCAGTCTCGCAGTCTGACAGCCTGACCGTTTGACAGGTCTTCAGTTCGACTGTTCGACATCAATATAGGTCTTCTTTCTGCCTTTTAGCCCACTTTGAGCTGTAAAATCGTGCCATAGCGCGATTCAACAAAAATCAAATCTTCAACCTTTAGCTCAGCGTAAGCTAAATCTTTGAATCTTCAAACGGCGAAGCTATTGAAACGGGCGTTAGCCATTCAATCCTATCTTTTCTGCAAAAATTAGCGTGTAATTCTACATCAAAAACTAGCGTGTAAATCTATATTAAAAATTAGCGTGTAAAATTCTTTGTTCTATTAATTAGATAAAATGTTGTAAATAAATATATTATTGTATGTTTATTGAAAATTAAATTGTACTTTTGTAAATAAATCGAGTGTAAAATTTAAAAATAATTTCTAATTTTGCAAAAAAAATAAACGAGTATATGGCAACGGAATCGGAAAAATTAGCATCATCGCTTGAGGTGCTGAGGAAATTGCAGCAGGACGGACATACTTTTGTTATTTGTGCCAAGGACATATCGCGTACGCATCTTGTCCGCCTGGTTGACAATGGCTTTCTCGAAAAGGTTATAAATGGTTGGTACATACCGTCAGAACCGACTGCACAGCATGGCGATACTACGGCTTGGTATATTTCATACTGGACATTTGTGGCTCAATACCTTAAAGACAGGCTTGGGAATGCGTGGAGCCTTTCGCCAGAGCAGTCTCTTGATATACTTACTGGTAATTGTTGTGTTCCAAGACAGTTGATTGTGCGTTCGCCACAATGCAACAATAGTGTCGTTCAACTGATTCACGGATGTAGCATATTCCTTTTGAAGTCAAATTGTGCCGAAGAGATTTGTGTAGAACCAAATTACGGACTTAATGTGTATGGTATTTCGGAAGCCATCATAATGGTTGCACCAACTTTTTTTCTGCGTGAACCGGTAACGGCGAGAGCGGCGCTGTCGGCAGTGAAAGATTCGTCTGATGTGCTTAGATTTCTTTTGGATTCGGGAAAAACAGTGAAAGCAGGACGCATAATTGGTGCATTCCGCAATGTTGGAATGGCCGATATGGCGGATGAAATAAAGTCGGTGATGTCAATGTCGGGACATTTGGTCAGGGAGGAAGACCCTTTTGCAGAAAAGTTGGAAGTTGCTCGTAATCAGTCACCATACGCTACAAGGATTGTGCTTATGTGGCATAATATGCGAGAAACGGTTTTGCATAGCCGTCCAGAAGCTAATGCTACAGTTGATGAGGATTTGTATATGAAGGATGTTGACGAGAGATACAAGCATGATGCATATCATTCGTTGTCAATAGAGGGTTATCAAGTTACGGAGGAGCTGATTGAAAAGGTAAAAAGTGGGAAATGGAATCCTAAAACCAGCAAATCGGATGCGAAAACTCGTGATGCGCTTGCTGCGCGTGGTTATTGGCAAGCATTTCAGGTGGTAAAGGAAAGCATTATGTCGGTGTTGTCTGGGATGAATCCTGGCAAAGTTGTTGAAACTGACCATCGTAAATGGTATCAGGAGATGTTTGCGCCTTGTGTTGCAGCAGGGATAATCAAGCCGATTGATGTTGCCGGTTACCGTGCAGGTCAGGTTTTCATACGGCATTCGATGCATACGCCATTGAATTCGGATGCGGTAAGGGATACGATGCCAGTGCTTTTCGAGATGCTGAAGCAGGAGGAAGATGCATGGGCAAGGGCTGTGCTAGGACATTTTGTTTTTACATTCATACATCCGTATTATGATGGGAATGGTCGTATCGGTCGTTTTTTGATGAATGTTATGCTTGCATCGGGCGGCTATCGGTGGACTATTATTCCTGCCGGTATGCGCGAGGTATATATGTCGGCATTGGAAAAGGCAAGTGTCGAAGGTGATATTAGTGATTTTGCCGAATTCTTGGCAACTATGGTAAAAAAGAATCTTGGATAAAGATTCCTGTTTGCTTGATTGGCAAAACCAATAGGCAACCTACAAATCTTGTGAATTTTATCTTTGCGGGACTTTCAAATAGTTCCGTATTTTTTTTATCTCTATATATTTCAGTCTTTTGCGCCTTACAATCACAACAAATAATGATTTGGAGGGGCGAAAATCACAACAAATGGCGATGTTTCCGTAGGTATATTGCATTTTACCTTTGCAATATGTCTCGTAAGACAGATTTTGAATGTTCATTTGATTAATAATTAAAATGTTATATTTATGAATTGTAAAGTTTTATCATTGTTTTTGTTTTTTATTGGGTTGTCGTTTGCCGTCGGTGCGCAGACACAGGAAATAAGTTTTGACTGGTATTCGGCTGCTGTTGCCGAGGCAAATGCGCAGAACAAGGCACAAACCACCATATATGGCACAAAGGTGGATGATGCAGGGTATGTTTATACATTGGCAAGTATGGGCTCCGATGCCGACACAACCGGCGATGTGGCTGCTACGCAGGGACATTTGCTGGGCGAGGATATGACGGGCGCTCCATATTCGGGAACAAGCTACAACAGCAACATAATGCTGGTAAAGCACGATTTCAGCGGAAATGCCTTGTGGAAAATATACTCCAAGAACGGCGATGTTGATGTGTCGTCGAGCGACTACACGCCAACTGCCGACGGCGGCGCATTCCTCGCACTGAAAGCCCGCCACACAAGCGCAAATTTCTACGGAAACGACATTTTGTTGCAACTTGTTGGCAACAATGGCACCGAGACAACAATTTCGTTTTCATTTCCCGATGCCGAGTATCACAATGTGTATCAGCCAGTTTTCGTAAAGGTTGATGCCGACGGAAACATTAGCACTGCAATCCGTGCTACAGTAGATTGGAATCCAGTTGACAATCCTGCATCAAATTATACTTGGGGTATTTCGGATGGATTTTCGCTTTACGGAGCAGCACAGGATGCTAACGGAAATTTCTTCGTTACGGGCAACCTCAGACGCACTATGCACATTGGCGAGAATGAGATTCTGGCACACAATGTCGCCGACTGGGATGGCGGCTCAGGATTTGCAGGCTCGGCATTTGTGTTGAAACTCAACAGCGACCTTACCTATAATAATCATATCGTTACGGGTGGCTCGTCGGTTGGCGAAACAGCAAAGCAAATGAAATACAAGGACGGAAAATTGTATATTGCTGGTTATCTGAAAGGTAGCAATGCAGTTGTATCGCTTGGCGATTCGCAGGTTACACCCGATGACAAGTACAGTTTCTGGACAGCAAGGGTTAATGCTTCCGATTTGTCGGTCGATTATTTGTCGCTGGTACAGGGCGCACAGGTCAACAACAAGAACTTTATGCAGTTAAATGCACTCGAAATCGCTCCCGACAATTCAAGTTTCTTTGTCGCAGGTGGCATTCAGGGCGGTTTCAAGATTGGACAGGATACAGTGTCGGCACAGGGAACTATGTATGCAGGCTTCGTTTTCCGTTGCAATTCCGCTACTGGTGTTGCCGACAAGGGCTTTGTAAAGCAGACAAGCGGAATATCAAATAGTTTCGGACTTGCCGTGAATGCCGACAGCGTTTTCGTTTACGGCTACAACTGGGCAACTACGCCAAAATCGCTCTACTTCGATTCGTTCAACCGCAATCTTGAAACTTCTGCATCGCACATTTTAGGCGAATCAACTGGTTCGATAACTGCAAATTCGTGCGCTGTAAAAGGCGATTCGCTCTTGATTGCAGCACGCGTACAGGCAAACAAGGCTTTGGATTTTGCTTTTGCAGAAACTGCAACTTCTTACACATCAACATATTCGTGGCAGGGTGTTGTTGCAAAATACACATTCCCCGGATATGAATTTACAGCTCCAGCACCGCAAACCTACACTATTACGCTTAATGTTGGTGAAAACGGCACGGTTACTACCGAACCCGAAACTTTGACCGACTTGCTTGCCGACACGGAAGTCGTTTTCACAATTTCTCCAGCGGAAGGCTACGAACTTGACGAATTCAAGGTTGACGGCGAAGCAGTTGCCGTTGAAAACAACACCTATACGCTTACCGTTACTGCTGATGCAACTGTTGATGTCACATTCAAACTTGCCACTTCCGTTTTGTCTGACGAAGCAAGGAACATCGAAATCTATTCCTACGAAAGCGAACTTGTGATTTCTGGCGCAGAAGGATTGAATGTAATGGTATATAATATGTTAGGTCAGGTTGTGGAATCGTTTGCCGTTGTAAGCGATGTAGAAAGACACAATTTGCCGCAAGGAATGTACATCGTGAAAGTTGGTGATAATGATACAGAAAAGATACTCGTTCGTTAAGATTTTTTGTTAAATTTCCTATGTCGGGGCAGATGTTGTTCATATTCTTTTATGTTTCGTGCCCCGACGCTTTTTTAACATCCGCCCACTGAGTTTCGCTTACTGCGGCGTACTGAGCAGCTCCCTGAGCGTAGTCGAAAGGCTGTCGAAGTGAGTATGTCGAAGGGTTGAAGGGAAGGCGAAGGACACAAAGAAAATGGATAATAATTTAAGTATATGAAAAGAATATTTGAACTTTTAGCAGTAATAATGATGGCATTTGCTCTTTTTTCTTGCGATGGAAAGAAAAATGCCGAGGTAGAACAAGAAGCACCCGAAGCAAAGGTTTTGCAGGTTGACGATGCGCTTGCAAAGATTGATGCAATGGTCGGCGATACGGTTGAGGTCGAGGGCGTGTGTATGCATTTGTGCCGTCACAGCGGACGCAAGATGTTCCTTATGGGTAGCGACGATACGCAGATTTTGCGTGTTGAAAGTGTAGAACTTGGCGAGCCTTTCAAGCAGGAATGTCTTGAGCATATTGTTTATGTAAAGGGCATTGTCCGAGAGGAGCGCATTGACGAGGACTACCTGAACGAATGGGAAAAGGAACTCGCAGGAATGGAGCAGCACGGCGAAGGTGCCGAGGGTTGCGGAGCCGAAAAGCAGTCGCGTCAGGAAACAGCCAATACCCCCGAAGCCCGCATTGCCGATTTCCGAGCAAAGATTGCCGAACGCAAAGCAAAGGAAGGCAAGGCGTATTTGTCGTTCTATCATTTGGATGCGGTGGAATATAATGTAATTGACAATGAATAATGGATAATTGATAATTTGTAGCGACGTGCCATGGCGCGTCGCTACAAATCAAATTATCGAATCATCAAATTTTCAAATCTTTGAATCATCGAATCTCCCATGATTGATTGCATTAACCTAACCCATTACTACGGCAAAAGGTGCATATACGAAAACCTTAGCTTTTCCGTGCCACAAGGTCGCATACTTGGACTTTTGGGCAAGAACGGAACCGGCAAGACCACGACCATCAACATTCTAAGCGGTTTTCTGAAGCCCCGTAGCGGAGAATGTCGCATTTTCGGACAGAACATAATCGGTATGAATCCCGAACTTCGTCGCGACATCGGTCTGCTCATCGAAGGACATATCCAGTACAGCTTTATGACTATCCGCCAGATTGAGCGTTTTTATGCCCGATTCTATCCGCAATGGGACAAGAATGTGTATTACGACCTGATGTCGATGCTGAAAGTTGCACCGAACCAGCGCATTTCGCGAATGTCGTGCGGACAGCGTTCGCAGGTGGCGCTCGGACTTCTTATGGCACAGAATCCCAAGTTGCTGATACTGGACGACTTTTCGCTCGGACTTGACCCTGGCTACCGTCGTCTGTTCATCGACTATCTTCGCGACTTTGTGAAATCGTCGGGAAAGACCGTTTTCCTGACATCGCACATAATACAGGATATGGAGCGGCTCATAGATGACTGCATAATGATGGACTATGGCAAGATTATCTTGCAGATGCCAGTTGACGAATTGCTTGGCAAATATCGTCAGTACACCTTCAGGTTGGCGGAAAACAGCGCTTTGCCCGAAATGGCAGATGTATATCATCCTACGGTAATCAGAGGCAATGTTGAACTTGGTTCGTTCCTGGATGCCGACGAACTGAAATCACGGTTGGTGGCAAAAGGTGTTGCTTTCGAGGATTTTTCATCACAAAAGGTAAATTTGGAGGATGCATTTATTGGGTTGACGGGGAAATACTAAATAATGGATAATGGACAATTGATAATTAACAATGGATAATTGATAATCTGTGGCGACGCGGCGCGCCACGTCGCTACAAATCAAATCATCAAATTTTCAAATTTTCAAATCATCAAATAACAAATCTCGCTATGCTTTACAAGGAATGGATAAAAACTCGTTGGTTTTATGCGGTTGCATTGCTGACAACTTTTGCACTTTGCGGATATGTGCTTTTGAACATCAACAGGCTGGTGTCGCTGAAAGGTGCCGCCCATCTGTGGGAGGTTGCGATGTTTCGCGATGCCATTTTCATTGATATGCTACGGTATGTTCCGCTGTTGGTAGGGATTGTGGCAGCTGTGGTCCAATTTGTTCCCGAATTGGTTCATAAGCGGCTGAAACTCACAATGCACCTTCCTCGCGGATATGTGCGCTCGGTGATGGAGATGCTTCTGTTTGGTTTCGGATGCCTTGCATTGCTGTTCTGCGGTAATCTGGTTATGCTTCTGCTGGGCTTGCAGACTTTTTTTGCCGACGAAATAGTCTGGCACATTGTTCTGACTGCCTTGCCGTGGTATTTGGCAGGCTTGGCGGCGTACATACTTGTTGCTTGGATTTGTCTTGAACCGGTTTGGCGCAGACGGATTCTCAACATCTTGATTTCCATTGCTTGCCTGCGAGTTTTCTATATGTCGCCAGCACCCGAAGCATACAATAGGCTGTTGCCGTGGCTAATGGTGCTTGTCGTTGTGAGTTTGGCATTGCCACTTTTGTCGGTTGTTCGTTTTAAGGAAGGAAAGGAGTAGTTATGAATAAGATTGAGAAACTTTTGGTGATTGTTGGACGCACATTTTTCGTCTGCGTATGCGCTTTTCTTGTCGTGTGGATTCTTACTTGGGCTTTCCATTTCGCAGCCGACACTTCCGACAAACCGCCATTCACCTTGTATAGCGCCGGCATTGATGACTTTGCAATGTTCAAGAACGAGGATTCGGGAAAACATTACTACGATGCGCATGCCAACGAATACACCGAGGCACAGTTTTACGAAATGCTTCCGACATTCTACTGCAAGCAGTTGATTGTGAATGATAAATTGCCCGACACCCTGTATGGTCGTACAGTGAGTGCGAAATTCATACAGAACGAGAATTTTACATTCAAGACTGCCCCTGCTGCTGTGAACAAGAGGGAAATCGCACTTTATCCGCTGATGGAATCGATGTCGGGGCGTGTCGATTTGGAAATGCCGACCGATGTATTCCGCATTACGGAAAATGCCATCGAATTTGTCGATATGGCTACAAATTCGGTTAACAAGGCAAAATCCGATTTGTTCACTAAAATGTTTGTACAGAAAGGTTTTGCTTTCCCAGCGCACATTATTTCGGGAAATCCTACCACAAAGAAGGAATACGACAACGGTTATCTTATCACGGATTCAAACGACAAGCTTTTCCACCTGAAAATGCAGCGCGGACGACCTTATTTGCGACCTATCGAGTTGCCAGAAGGCATTGTTCCCAAGCACATTTTTGTCACAGAATTCCGCAATCAGCGTTCCTTGGCATTCATTAGCGACACCGAAAATCGTTTCTGGATGCTTGATGCCAAGAATTATGGATTTCGGAAAGCTGAAATCCCTGTTTTCAATCCCGAAACCGATGGAATGATGATAATTGGCAACTTCCACGACTGGACGGTAAGCGTTTCATCGGGCGACCAGCTTCGCTATTTTGCGCTTGCTGCCGACGATTTGCATTGCCTGAAATCGTACGAGGTTCCCACAGAAGAACCTACCCAATTGCAACGCATAGGCAACATTCTGATTCCTATTCAGTTGAAATTCCTGTCGGGGCTTGATGGCGATGTTTGGCCACGAGTGGCGATATTGGGGGAATAAATGATTAGAAGGACTTTATGAACAAAAAAAAAGTTGCACCAAAAATTAATGCAACTTTATGTCTTTTAATCAAATAGTCTTACTTCTGCATCGAAATATCCACCTTTGTCGAATCTTCCTCGTAGCGCAGCTTGCAGTCGGACTTGCAGAGCGAGAGAATCCTCATGCTGGCAATCTCAAAATAAGCGTTTGATGTAGAATCGTACATCTTGAATTTCAAAAATTCCTTCTTGTCGTCGAAAGCCCAGTTGAAATTGAACCCTTCGTTAAGCATTGAAGAAAAGTCAAGGCCTTCAAGCCCAGCCTGGATGCTGTCGGCATTCATGGTGGAATCCTGCATATCGCCCATCATTTCTTCCCAGTCGATATCACTCAACAATTCGCCCAAACCCTTGTCGCTAAACTTTACAGCGCCGGAATTATCCTTGTTGAATATCATCTGCAACTCACCGAACATTGCATAGTCGGAAAGTTTTAACGACGCAGTATCGGAATCGAGTTGCATAATTTTCCATGTCCCTACCAGACGGCCTTTCGGCGACTTCATCATCAGACCATAATCTTCCTCGTACTTCTTGCACGACGAATATACCATGCACAACACAAGTGCAACAATTCCGATAATTAAAATATGTCTTTTCATAGCAATATCTTTTTATTCCTGTTTCTTTTCAAAATGGCGTTCGATAAGGTCGTCGAAGCCAACATACTCCTCGCTCCCATTCACAAGCCACATTTCGGTTTTCGAAAGGCGAGTAATCTTGTATGTACGTTCACTGTCTCCATTGATGCTGTCGAGCTGAATCAACAGCAATTCGGTCTTGTCCTCGCCAAACGACCACAATCCCGACTTTTCGACAGCTGCCCTTATATTTGGTATCGTATAGGTGTATGTACCATCTTTTTCAAGTGTCAGCACAGCCGACGATTCTTTGTCAAACAAGGTTTGCTCGTGCTTATCGTTGACCAGCAAATCTGTAAGATGCCACTCTCCGACGGCTCTCGCCTTTGGCGACTTCAAGGATACAGAAGGCCCATTTTCGTACTTTGTGCACGATTCGAAACCCAGCAGCACCGTTACGATT